>JADMIO010950796.1_pt1 | contig 29954 bp, 32 predicted proteins | sample 8958161 | NCBI WGS metagenome assembly JADMIO01 (sample SAMN16585339, study PRJNA669376) | soil metagenome | isolation source: Crop rotation soil | place: USA: Cullars Rotation, Alabama | collected 2011 | reverse complement strand
GTAGGCCGTGTTCGCTTCCGCAAAGCGCTCTTTCGCCTTCGGATCGTTCTTGTTCGTGTCGGGATGATATTTCTTGGCGAGGCGGCGATAAGCCTTTTTGATCTCGGCCTCGCTCGCTTTGCGCGCAACGCCGAGCACCTCGTAGGGATCGCGGGCCAAATTCAACCTCCAACCGAGCGGCCGCTATATGTGGGGAGAGTCTAGCCCAAAGGCAATGACAACGGGGAAGGGAGCGTTACGACTTCTGCAGCGGGCGGGTAGTCGTCACGTCCCATTGGCCGCGATGGATGCGGCAGGCCGTGCCTTCGTACCAGCTTTCCTTGCTGTCGTGGACGTGGCTGACGATGAAGTTGCGGCAGGGAAAGCCGTTCTTTTCATAAATCGCGGCGACCGGCGTCACCGTCCCGCGCGAGCCGGAGGTCGGATTTTCCCACGGCTGGCTGGCACCGGCTTCGGCGCGGCCGAGCGTGTCACGCAGCGCCGACTTTGCGATATTCCAATCGAGCGGCGACATCGGAGTCTTGGCGTTGTTCGCGAGCGACAGAGAACCGGTGACGGAAGGCTCGGCCTTCACGTTTTCGGAGCGGGCGACCTGCGCCGGCTTGTCATTGTCGCCGAGAAGAGAGGGGAGAGAGGAGCTGCAGCCGGAGGCGGCGAGGGCGAGAAGGCCTGCGCCCAAAAGATGGAGGGAATGCATGCTGTAAAATCGAATGCGCATGCGCGAATGTTTCGCTAAGGTCCCCTGCGACACCGTATCGGTCCCCGACATGAATCAAAACCCCCACACTATGGAACGCCCTAACGGGTTAAGGTTCGGTAACCTTCCCGATGCCAGCGACCCCTTCGCGCTTTTCGCCCTCTGGATGAAGGAAGCGGCGGAAAAGGAACCTCGCGATCCCGATGCCTGCGCGCTTGCGACGGTGGATGCCGGCGGGCTCCCTGACGTTCGAATGGTGCTGATGAAGAAGTTTGATGAAAGAGGCTTCGTTTTCTTCACCAACACCGAGAGCACCAAGGGACAGGAGCTAGAGGGCAATTTAAAGGCGGCGATCGCCTTCCACTGGAAATCACTGAATCGCCAAATTCGTATACGCGGGCCGGTGGAGCGCATTTCCGAGGCCGAAAGCGATGCTTATTTCGCCTCGCGCCCCCGCGGCGCACAAATCGGCGCCTGGGCGAGCCAACAATCGCGTCCACTTGACGCGCGTGCGACGCTGGAGGCGGCGGTAGCCCGCTATGAAAAGGAATATCCCGGTACGGTTCCGCGTCCGCCGCATTGGTGCGGCTATCGCATCGTTCCGCTCTCCTTTGAGTTCTGGATGGACCAGCCGTTCCGTCTGCACGACCGGCTCGTCTTCTCGCGCGCAAAGCCCGGCGAGAAGTGGAACAAGGAGCGGCTCTATCCGTGAGCGCGACCGCCCGCATCGCTGAGTCCGCTACCGAACGCGACTATGAGCGCGCCCGCACGATTTGCCGCGGCGCGGTTCGACTCTTACACGCTCATAATTATGCGGCGGTCGCCGAAGTTTCACTCGCCTCCGGCCGCCGCGCCGATCTCGTCGCGGTGGGCGGGAACGGCGAGATTTTAGTGATCGAGGTGAAGTCCTCGGTCGCCGATTTTCGCACCGATCAGAAATGGAAGGAATATCGCGAGCATTGCGACCGGCTTTTGTTCGCGGCCGCGCCGGATTTTCCGCAGGAGCTCATTCCGGCCTCGGCGGGCCTGATCGTCGCCGACAGTTTTGGCGGCGAGATTTTGCGCGAGGGAATGACGCATCCCATGGCAGCGGCGACGAGAAAATCCGTGCTCTTGCGGGTTTCGCGCGTCGCGGCCTCGCGTCTCGCGCAGCTCAACGATCCGAACCTCGCGCGCGGCGAGCTTTTATAGCCACTTCTTCCATTTGAAATAGAGAAACGGCGCCACCGCCGCGACGATCATGATCAAAATCGCGAGCGGATAACCGAGCGTCCAGTCGAGTTCGGGCATGTGCTTGAAGTTCATGCCGTAGATCGACGCGATCAGCGTCGGCGGCATCAAGGCGACCGCCATAACCGAGAAGATCTTGATGATGTTGTTCTGCTCCAGGCTCACCATGCCGACGATCGCATCGAGCAGAAATTGCAGCTTGTTGATGAGGAAGGCCGCGTAATCGGTCAGCGAAGTCACGTCCCGCGACATGCCGCGGATCTGCGAATACTGCTCCTTCGGCAGCTTCGTGCTCTGCGCATCGTTAATGAAGAAGAGGACAAGCCGCCCGATCGAGCCGAGGCTTTCCCGCATTTTCGAGGTGAGGTCGGCTTTCCGCCCCACGGCGCGCAGGCTGATCTGATAGCGCTGGCTTGGCGAATCTTTCGCCGCGCGGCCTTCGAAGATTTTGCGCGAGACCGCGTCGACCTCGTTTCCGACGCGCTCGAGAACGTCGGCGGCGCGGTCGATGATCGCGTCGAGCAGCTCGATCAATACGGCTTCTCCGGTAATGCTCGCGGGGCATTGCTTGCCGAGCTTCATCGCGACGCGCGCGAACGGCCGCGGCTCGTCATAGCGCACGGTCATGAGCTTCGCGTTAGAAAGAATGAAGGTGACGACGGTGAGCTTCGGATGATCAGTGTCGGCGTCGTAAATCAGGGACGCCGTCATGTAGCGTGCACCGTTTTCGGAATAAAGCCGACTCGAGGGTTCGATCTCCGCCATCTCCTCGCGCGTCGGCACGCCGATGCCGAATTTTTTCTCGACGGATTTTTCCTCGTCGTTGGTCGGCGTCACCATGTCGACCCAGACGGCGCCGTCGGGGATCGCGCCGTTCTCGACGCTCGTGCGCTCCAGCGCGCTTCCGTTCAGCGTGTAGGCGTAGAGCATGCGAGCCACCCCGGTGCTGGCTTTTCCCTAGCCGTTTGCCAAAAAAAGTCCACGGCATCCTTGCGGAATGCCGTGGTTCAGAGGGGGCTTTTGTAAAGGGCGGAGAAGCCCGGTGCGATAAGGCGGTTCAACCGACCAGCCATTCGAGGTCGCGAATCGTGAGGACTTTCTTCGGCGCCGCGTGATTCTGATTCTTCTGCTCGCCGGTATAGGGCAGCGCGGCGGCGACGGCGGAGATTCCAATGGCGCGATACTGGTTGCCGAGATCGCCGCGGCTTGGGGCCGCAGGTTCGTTGCTCGGAGCCTCTTTGATGTTCGGCATAACTCATCCCTCGGGTACGGAGTGGCTTTACACGCGTTTCCCTGGGCTCGGTCTAAGGCGGAATTCGGCAGCAATGGCGGCCATTTGTGGCCGCGCCGAAAATTTAATGTTGCAGAATATTTCCACCGCTAACGCACTCGTTAACGCGCGTATTCGTGCGGCCTATTTCGTGTTTGGCGCTGCGGTATTTATGCAACACGTTTTGGCAATGCGACGCGACACCCGTTTCGTGACTTTTCAATCGGGAGCGAGCGGGGTTATCTGCGTCATCCGCTGGCTCCAGGGGGCTGGAACGACAGGGATTATGAAGTCATGCTTTTGAAGAAACTCGCTTTTGTCGCGATTGCCGCGCTCTCGCTTGCAGGCTGTATTTCCGACACCCTCGATCCGGTGACGGATTCGGCGCTGAAGCCGCGCGACAAGAAGCTCTTGGCCAGCGCGCCGTATCTGAACCACAAGCCGAGCGAGGGCTGGCTCCGCCACCTCGTCGACTACACCGGCAAGGAAGCGCCGGGTACCGTCGTGGTCGATACCGAGCGCAAATTTCTCTATCTGGTACAGCCGAACGGCAAAGCCTATCGCTACGGCGTGACTGTCGGCGAAGAGGGCCTCAGCTGGCGCGGCATCGCCAAGGTCGGCCGCAAGACCGAATGGCCGGAATGGGTGCCGACGAAGGAAATTCTCGCGCGCATGCCGGAATTGCCGAAGCATGTCGGCCCCGGCCCGCATAACCCAATGGGTGCGCGCGCGCTGTATCTCTATCAGGGCAACAAAGACACGTTGTTCCGCATCCACGGAACCAACCAACCTGAATATATCGGACAGGCGATCTCCTCGGGGTGCATTCGCATGCTGAACGAGGACGTGATCGACCTCTACAATAGGGTGCCGATCGGCGCGACCGTGGTCGTCATCTAAGACGATCGGCAATATTGGGGGCGACTAGGCGCGGGCGTGGCCCGCGCCTTTTTGCTTTTTAGAGAAGGCTGCTGTCGACCGTGGTGAAGGTTTTGTTCAGCGTGCTGCCGATCGAAGTCGCGGCCACCACGAACACGATCGAAATGAAGAAACCGATCAGCGCATATTCGATCGCCGTCGCGCCGCGCTCGTCGCGCGCAAAGCCGCGCAGATTTTTGACGATGAACGCCAGGGCCGGCCGCATGGTGGAACTTCCCGTTTTGATAAGCGGACGCTATCGCGCTTATGCTTAATTCCGCTTTGGCGCGTTCATACAACCTTCGCGTTTTCACCCCGATGGTTGCCGAATTGTGAACGTGCCGATTTAGGACGGTGGAATCGCCGGGCTTATGCAGCACTCGAATTGCCAAGCCGCACCATCACGATTTCCGGCGGCACGCCGAAGCGCACCGGTGCGATCGAGCAGCCGAGGCCGCCCGAGACGATCATGTGGCGGCCATTCTCGACGATGTGGCCGTAGGCAAAACGGTTACCGTAACGGCTCGGCACGATCGGCGAATAGCCGAGGAGGCGGACCTGGCCGCCATGGGTGTGGCCGGCGAGCGTTAGCGAGATACGCTGCGGCACCTTCACAAAAATATCCGGCTCATGCGCGAGCAGGATCGCGGGCGCATCCCCTGAAATTTTCGCGAGTGTTCGCGGGAGGTCATCGACCCCGCGGAAATGCCCGCGGGAAACAATATGCGCGAGCTGATCGCCGAGCCCCAGGAGCCAGAACGGCCGGCCGCGATGGGTGAGCTTCACCGCGTCGTTTTCCATGACCGGAATGCCGGCGCGCTCGATCGAGGCGCGGATGCGTTTCAGGTTGAACCACCAGTCGTGATTGCCGAGAATGGAATGCACGCCGAGCGACGCCTTGCACGAAGCCCAGAGCGGCGCCCAGGTGTCGGACGGCACATGTTTGGTGACGAAGCGGTGGCTTCCCTCGTAGTCGCCGAGCAGCACGACAAGATCAGGCGAAAGCGCGTTCGTCGCTTCGACAATTTCCGCGACTCGCGCTGCGCCCATGTAGGGCTCGCTCGCGTGCGGGTCGGCGATGACGGCGATATTGAGCGGGAAGTCGCGCGGCCAGCCGGGCGGCGTAAGCCGGTATTCGGTGACGACCAGGCGAAAGCCGGGTTCGACGATGCCGGCATAGGCGCCGGTCGCGACGACCGTGCCGCCTGCGGCGGCGGTCCCTGTCAGAAACTGGCGGCGAGTGATGAGCATGGCGCGACGCAATCACAGATTCTTTGCGGCTTTCTTACCAGACCGCGATACATCAAAGCTCACACCTCCGTGATGTGCCGAAGTGGCACCGGCCAGCGGCGGCAGGATCCACTGGCAGATTTTGTAATTGTTGCGCCGCTCCTGCAGGTCGACATGGAGATGCGTTTCATGCGGCTTGTCGGAACCCGGCCCCAGCACGGTCATGAAGCGCGCGCAGGCGGATTTCCGCATCTCGGCGAAGAACGGGCGGAGCCCTTGTGCTTTTTCGATGATGAAATTCCCGCCGTTCGAAAGATGCAGCGAACGAATATCGAGCGCGTTCGCTTTTCCGTGCTCGCTCAGGATCGCGCCAAAGACGTTATTGCGCGGCCGGCATGAATAGGAGGCGGCGACTTCGATGCGCTCGATATTCGCGCCGATCTTCAAGGCCGCGGGTTCGAGCGAGTCCCGCACCCAATTCGCGACCGCAAGCGCCATCGGGCAACGCAGGACGGCGGCGGGCTTTAGCTCGACGCGTTTGCCGTTGAAGAGCTTGATCGCGCTCATACTCACCGGCGCTTCGGCAAGGCAGCCGTTGTCCCAGGCGATCGGATCGAGAAATTCTGCCTCGGCGATATCGGCTTTGAAAAATTCCTCGCACAATTTTTTTGCCGCCTCCACCTTGGCAGGATCGGCTGCGATCGGCTGCGGCGCCTTGCGGTCGGCTTCCGGCGGGCGGGGCTTGGGCATAGGAACATCCGCCATTACCGGCGCCGCGGTGAAAAAGAGCGCGCCGATCACGAGAATTCCGAATTTCTGCATCGCTTTTCATCTCGCCTGAGCAGGGCAGAATCGCGGCGGGTTGCGCGAAAAGATAAACCGGCTCATTTTATATGGAATAAGGCGGAAAAAACCGCCGGCATATCGGGAAGAAACGAGGGACGCCCGTGCAAGGCCTGATGCAGGACTGGCCGCTGACCTGCAACCGCATCATCGATCATGCGGCCGCGCAGTTCGGCGATCACAAGGTCATCACTCGCTCGGTCGAAGGACCGATCGTCGAAACGACGTATCGCGACATCAGAAAGCGCGCGCTCAAGGTGGCGCAGCGGCTGGTGAAAGAGGGCATCAGGCCGGGTGACCGCGTGGGCACGCTTGCCTGGAACACCGCGCGGCATCTCGAAGTCTGGTACGGAATCCTTGGCGCGGGCGCCGTCTATCATACCGTCAATCCGCGGCTTTTTCCGGAGCAGATCACCTACATCATCAATCACGCCGAAGACCGGCTGATGCTCGCCGATCTCACTTTCGTGCCGATGCTGGAAGCGATCGCGGAAAAGCTCCCGACGATCGAGCGCTACATCATTCTCACCGACCGCGCGCACATGCCGCAAACGAAGCTGAAAAATGCGGTCGCTTACGAGGACTGGATCGCGGAAGTCGACGGCAATTTTTCCTGGGTGAAGGTCGACGAAAATGCCGCCGCCGGCATGTGCTACACCTCCGGCACAACCGGGAATCCGAAGGGTGTCGTCTATTCCCACCGCTCGAACATGTTGCAGGCCTTCGCGACGGCGGTGCCGGACGTGTTTTCGATCTCGTCGAACAGCATCATTCTCCCCGTCGTCCCGCTGTTTCACGCCAATAGCTGGTCGCTCGCTTTTTCCGCACCGATGAACGGCGCGACGCTGGTGATGCCGGGCGCGAAACTCGACGGCCCTTCGATTTACGAATTGCTCGACAAATATAAGGTCACCGCGACAGCGGGCGTGCCGACTGTATGGCTCGCGCTTCTGGAGCACATGGAAAAGCACGGGCTGAAGCTCCCGCACTTGAAACTCGCTTTCATCGGTGGCTCGGCCTGTCCGCGTTCGATGATCGAGAAATTCCAGGACGAGTATGACGTGCTCGTGCGTCACGCCTGGGGCATGACCGAGATGAGCCCCGTCGGCACCGCCGGCCATCTCAAGCCCCGTGTCGAGAGCTTCGCGCGGGAGCAACGCCTCGACGCGCAGGAGAAGCAGGGATTTTCGCTGTTCGGCGTCGAAATGAAAATCACCGACGACGATAACAACGAACTGCCGTGGGACGGAAAGACCTTCGGCCGGCTGAAAGTAAAAGGCGGCACCGTCGCGCGCGCCTACTTCAAGGGCGAGGGCGGAGAGATTCTCGACAAGGATGGCTTCTTCGATACCGGTGATGTTGCCACCATCGACGAGCACGGCTACATGAAAATCACCGACCGCGCGAAAGACGTGATCAAGTCGGGCGGCGAGTGGATTTCCTCGATCGAGATCGAGAATGTCGCCGTCGGCCATCCCGACGTCGCGGAAGCCGCGGTGATCGGCGTCTCGCATCCGAAATGGGACGAGCGCCCGCTCCTAATCGTGGTGCCCAAAAAGGACAAGAAAATCGGCAAAGCCGACATGCTGGATTTCCTCCGCGGCAAGATCGTCAAGTGGTGGATGCCGGACGATGTCATCTTCGTGAACGAAATGCCCCACACCGCGACCGGAAAAATCCTGAAAATGGCGCTGCGCGAACAATTCCGGGATTATCGTTTGCCGTCCGCGGCCGAATAAGTCACAAGCAAGCATGATCCGCCGAAGATTGTACATCGAAGTGCGTGTGTCGAAGCTCGCGACCTGGAGCCGCCGGATCGCGATTTTCGCGATCCCCGTGGTGCTGATCGCGATCGCCATGCACCGGCTGAGCCGCGTTGAATATAATGTCGCGATCACGACGCTGCTTGCGGGCTATGCCGTCGCGGCGCTCGCGCTCCTGGTCGCGATCTGCGCCTTTGTCGCGATCTGGAATGAAGGCTTGCGCGGGCTCGGACGCGCGCTCACCGCCGCCATCATCGGCGTTCTCATTATCGGCTGGCCGCTCGTGACCGTCGGACGTAGCGCCACCTTGCCGCCGATCGCCGACATCACCACCGATGTGAACGATCCGCCGCAATTCGTGGCGGTCGCGCAGGCCCGCCCGCGCGGCTCCAATCCGGTTCGCTACCCGACCGAAAACGCGCGCCAGCAGCACTCCGCTTATCCTGGCGTGAAAGCGTTCGACGTCGAAGCCAATCCCGACGAGATATTCAACATGATCATGGGCATCGTCGAGAAACGCGGCTGGCGCGTGCTCGATAACGTCTCGCCGCGCGGCGGCGAGCGGGACGGGCGCATCGAGGCGGTGGCGCGCACGCTGATCATGGGCTTCCGCGAGGACATCGTCATTCGCGTCAGAAGCAGCGACAAGGGGGTGCGGATCGACATGCGTTCCGCCTCGCGTTATGGCGATCGCGACTTCGGCTCGAACGCGCGCCGCATCGAAAGCTTCATGGCCGATTTCGCCGACACCCGCCGGCGCTCGATGCACTAAAAATCAAGCCAGCCGAAATCGCGAGGCGAGGGACGGCACACCGGTATCGGCGATCACGAGTTTCCGCGCCACGAGATCCTCGAGCTGCGCAAAGGTCATGAGCGCGGCCGCGCCCGCGAGTTTCGGATTGAGCCCGATATAAATCGCGCGCACGAGCGAAGGGATGTCCGTCTCGCCGCGCTCGAGTGAGCGCAGGATCGCGATCTCGCGCGCGTCGCGATGCGCGATGTAGCGATCGACGAAAGCCGGTGCGTTCCGCACCGCCGGCCCATGACCGGGAAAATAGATCGTCTCCGGCCGCCGCTTCAGCTTGTGCAGCGAGTCCATATAGGCGTGCATCTCGCCGTCGGGCGGCGCAACGATCGACGTCGACCATGCCATGACGTGATCGCCGGAAAAAAGAATGTCCGTGCCTTTCAGCGCAAAGCAGGCATGGTTCATCGTGTGACCGGGCGTCAGCACCGTCTCCAGCGCATAGCCCTTGCCGGTGATGAGATCGCCGTCTTTCACGCGCATGTCGGGCTTGAAATCCATATCGCCACTCGCATCAAGGCGAGTTTTTTCGTCGATCTGGATCGGCCGCGCCGCCCGATGCGGCCCTTCGGCGAAAGTCTTGGCGCCGGTCGCGGCCTGAAGCGCACGCGCTCCCGGCGAATGGTCGCGATGCGTGTGCGTAATCACGATCTGCGTGACACGCTCGTTTTTTACGGCGTCCAAAAGGGCTTCAGTGTGCGCCGGAAGATCAGGGCCGGGATCGATAATCGCGACTTCGCCGGTTCCGACGATATAGCTGCATGTGCCGGTAAAGGTGAACGGGCCGGGATTGGGCGCGACGATCCGCCGGACGAGGGGCGCGATCTGGTCGACCTGTCCGGGCGGGACGTCGAATTTGCGGTCGAAGGGAATGTCGTCGGCCATACATTTCGTCCTAACTACATCGAAAGGCGCAGTTATATCAGCGTATGGGGCCTATTCTTCGCAACTGCAATGAAGACGGCTGCACGCTCCCGAACGGGTCTATTGACGGCGCGGGCCGATTGCGTTCTCATTTCCGCGCAAGATTGAAGCCGCCGTTCCAGGGCCAACGCTCTCAGAAAAATTGACGGCAAGATCGTGCGGTGTGCGCGTGAGCGCGCGCCACTTAGGGCAATGAAGGAAGCGTACAAGTACAACCGCGTTTACTCTCGAACTCAAGGATGGGGAAAGTTTATGGCTTCAGGTACCGTAAAGTGGTTCAACGCCCAAAAGGGATATGGGTTTATCCAGCCGTCGGACGGCGGAAAGGATGTGTTCGTACACATCAGCGCCGTCGAACAGGCCGGGCTCTCGAACCTTTCGGAAGGCCAAAAGATCCAGTTTGACATCGTCACGACGGATCGCGGCAAGACGGCCGCCGGAAACCTGAAAGCGTTGTGAGCCGGCTGCGGCGTCCGCCGTTCAAAGCTCGCTAAGCTGAAGGCAATCGGGAATGCGGCGCGGCTCGCGCCGCATTCTTCATTTTGGGCTGTCGTTATTTTAAGCCGCTCGGCCGATGGGGTGAAAATGGTCGGAGTGGCAGGATTCGAACCTGCGACCCCCTGCTCCCGAAGCAGGTGCGCTACCGGGCTGCGCTACACTCCGGCCGCGGGTGCTTTAGCAGGCGGCATCGCGTTCGCGCAAGCGTTGCGAATATCGAACCGAAAGGCTAACGCTTGCGCCGTGCCGCATATTGGGGCGTAGCCAAGTGGTAAGGCACCGGATTTTGATTCCGGCATTCGGAGGTTCGAATCCTCCCGCCCCAACCAGCAGCGCGCACGTCTTACCACCCGTCCGGTTGTCCTTGGCGCGAATAGCGGCCGCGCGCGCGCGAATTGTCGGCCGGTGGCGGCCCGAATAAAAATCCGAAGAAACCGCCGCCGCCCCGGAAATCCTGGATGGGGTCCTTGGGCGTGGGCTTGCGCGTGATGAAGCCGCCTTGCGGCTGATCGCTCAGCACCGCGACGAACTCGGTGCGATAATTGGTCTCGCGGCTCAGCGGCTCGTCCGAGACGACGATCGAGGATCGCGGCAACGCGGTCGGCGCGATGCGATCGAGCACTTCCTGCGGAATGCTGATACGGTCGAGCGCGCTTTTCGGGCCGTCTTCATTTTCGATCGAGACCGCCGTCCAGCGAAGACCCGCGCCCTTCGTCGCCATCGCCGTGAAGACATGCGTGCCGATCCGCTTGTCGGGATCGCTGATCGTGACGGGAACCTCGATGCTCGTGTCGAACACCTCGCCGCCGCCATCCGGTGCTGGCTTATGGGTGTTGCGCCGGACGTAAAGTTTTTTGGTCGCGCGGCTGATGAAAATCGATACCGGCTCCAACGCGAGCTTTGCATTGGTCGCAGCCCGGGCTGTTTCGGCTCTCTTTTTCTCGGCCGCTTTCGAAGCATCTTTTGTCGCGGCGAGTGCGTCGAGCTTGGGCTGCGTTTCGGTCCTGGCGGCCTCGAGTTGCGTGGCGAGATCCGCGGCTTTCGCGGTGGTTTTCTGCTTGCGATCCTCGGCCCGCGTTTTGGCCTGCTCCGCGCTGGCGATTGCTTTGTCGGCGGCCACGAGTTCGGCGTCGGCGTTTTTCTTGAGCTTTTCCAGTTTTTGCAATGACGCCGAGAGCAACGCCATCTCCCGCGACGCCGTCGCGGCGATTTTCTTCCCCTCGCGGTCTTTTCCGGCCGCGTCTCTTGTCGCCGCAAGCGCATCGAGCTTCGGTTTCGCGTCGGCCTTGGCTGCATCAAGTTGCGTCGCAAGGTCCGCGGCTTTAGCGGCGGCTTTCGGCTTGAGGTCTTCGGCCTTGGCCTTGGCTTGATCCGCAGCGGCGAGTGCCTTGCCGGCGGACGCGAGCTCGGCCTCAGCGCTCTTCTTGTGCGATTCGATCTTGCGCAGCATAGAATTCAGCGCCGCCATTTCGCGCGGCGCTTTTACGGCGGCTTTTTTTGCTTCGTCCGCAAGCTTTGCGGCTTCAGTCGCTTCACGAACGAGCGCTTCCGCCTTAGCGGGTGCGGCCGCAAGCGCATCCTGGTTCGGCTGAAAAAGGGACGGATGCGAGAAATCGACCGGCTCGGCATCGTCCGGCGAAATGATTACCCGCATTCCGATGCGCGTCTTGTCGAACAGCCGCTCGGCGAAGCCAAACGGCATGCGTATGCAGCCATGCGAAGCCGCGTATCCCGGCAGCGGCCCGCCATGCAGCGCAATGCCGTTCCAGGTGATGCGCTGCATATGCGGCATCGAGGCATCGTCATACATCGTCGAGTAGTGCTCTTTTTCTTTCTCGATCACGGCGAAGATGCCGGCTGGCGTTTCGCGTCCCTTCGTGCCGGTCGATACCGGCGCGCGATAAATCCAGCCGTCGGCGTCATAAAGCGTAACCTGCTGCGACTTGATCGATACGATCGCCATGATCGGCTCGCCGAGATCGCGCGGCGCCGTCGCTTCGGTTGGATGCGAGACCCGCTCTTGTTTGGTTGCGGCGGCAGAGGCGGGCGTCATCAAGCCGGCCATCGCTGCGAGCGTGATCATGGCGGAAACCGCCGAACGCCACATGGTCGCGGGGGATCGTGCCGTGGTCAGTCGATTTTCCATGGGGATGCCAAATGTGCGAGAAGACTCAATTTAGGGACTGGTTCGCTAGACTCATATATCCGCCGCTGAACACTGTGATGCCCGACACGAAAGCTAGCGAATCCTTGCTAACGAACCGGAAATTGCCTGTCCTTATCCGCTCGTTGTTTCTTCGTTTCGAATAATCCGCGTGAATTGGCCTTATCACGTTATTTGGCGCTTTTATGTGGTTTCTCGATAGAGTCTATCCGCCCTGATTGCCCCGCTCCATGACGGGTGATATTTCGCGGCTTTCGGCTTGGGCAAAAGCAAAATGAAGAATTCCACGCTTTCTACCACGCTGGCGCGGCGTCCCGGATTTCTGGTGCGGCGCCTTCATCAGATTTTTATCTCCATTTACATGCAGAATTGCCGGGAGTTTGGCACCACGCCAGTCCAGTCGAGCGTGATGCAGGTTCTCTTTAAAAAACCGGGGATGGATCAGGTTTCGCTCGCGGCCGAGATCGGCATGGACCGCGATACGACGTCGAACGTGCTCGGCCGCCTGGAGAAGCGCGGCATCGTAAAGAGAGCCGTCGATCAAACCGACCGGAGAAACAAGCGCGCGTCGCTGACGCCGGCAGGGCGGAATATGATCGCGAAAATGCGCCGGGAGATTCAGCTCACGCACGACAAGCTGCTTGAGCCGCTGAGCGCGCGGGAACGAACACAGTTCAAGAAAATGCTTTGCAAGCTTGTCGATGCCAATAACGATCTTGGCCGCACGACGCTGGGACGCTCCAAAGACTGAGCACCGCGGGTGCCGAAGCGCCCAAATTTCGCTCTTGCTCGAAATCTTCCCTGGCCTAAGCTTGCGGGAAAGGGCTTGCTTTTTAGGCTCTAATCATCAGTATACTGATGAATTCCGAGTACGAGTATCGCAAGACAACGCAGAAGGAAAAAATCAGCACCCAAAACGAGGAGTTCCGATATGGCTACCCGAGTCTTGAAAGGAAACTTGTTTTCGATCGCCAGGCTGATCGCGCTCGCCGCGATCCTGTTCGTGATGCAGCCGGTAAGCCGATCCTCGGCGGAGGTTCAGGAGCTTCGTCTGGCGCGCCAATATGGGATCTCGCATCTTTCGATGGCGATGCTGGAGGAACTGAAGCTGATCGAGAAGAACGCCCAGAAGGCGGGCTTGCCAAATCTGAAGGTGACCTGGCGCCGGTTCAGCGACGGCCCCGGAATGAATGAGGCGCTGATCTCGGGCAATATCGATATCGCGAATGGCGGCCTGACGGCGCTGATCGTTCTTTTCGACAAAAGCCACGGCAATTTTGTCGGGCTCGCGCCATTAAGCTCGATGCCGGCGATTCTGATGACGAGATCGCCCAACGTAAAAACGCTCAAGGACCTCAAGGAAACCGATCGGATCGCGCTCGTATCGCGGGTGTCCATGCAAGCGATCATCTTGCGCATGTTCGCGGAAAAGGAGCTGGGCGCGGCGCATACCAATGATTTTGACCATTTGACCGTTCCCTTGCCGCATGTCGACGCAATGACGAGTTTGCTCTCGGGCGTCTCGGAAATCACCGGTCATTTCACGGCCGCGCCTTACTACCAGCAGGAAGAAGAAGCGGGGATGCATCGCTCGCTGAATTCCTACGACGTGCTCGGCGGCCCCGCGACCTATAGCGTGACGTGGACATCGAAAAAATTCATCGCCGAAAATCCAAAAACCGTCGCCGTGGTTCTGGCGGCGCTCAAGGAGGCGAACGACATCATCAAGAACGATCCGGCGCGCGCGGCGCAAGCTTATATCAAGGCGGAGAACTCGAAGCTCGATCCGAAGCTGATCGAAAAGATGATCCGCGATCCCGAGAACGTATTTACCAACACGCCGCAACACACGATGAAATTCGTGGACTTCATGACGAAGTCGGGACAGGTCAAAGAGCCGCCGAAAACCTGGAAAGATCTGTTTCCGCTGATGAGTGACAAGCCGGGAAGCTGAAGAGGGGGAAGCCTAACAACGAAAGGGCGCGGCGCTGCCGCGTCCTTTCAAAATTCCAATACATCGAGGTCAAAATGCGCACATTGGTTGCCGGGAAATGGGTCGTGGGCTGGGACGGGAAGGGCCATACGCTGATTCCCAACGGCGTCGTCGTTTTCGAAGGCCAGAAGATCATTTACGTCGGCGCTTCGTTCGACGGCCAGGTCGACAAGCGAATTGACGCAACGGACAAGCTGGTCTCGCCCGGTTTCATCGACACGCATGTTCACTCCGGCCATCGCGCCTCGCATCGTCTGATTTCCGATACGGGAAGGCCGCTCTATTTCGGCCAGCCGTTTCTCGAAATCAGCGTGCCGAAGGAAGGCAAAACCGTTTCGGGCGATCCGCGTTATCTGAAGCCGGGCGACAAGGAGCTGAACGCCGCGCTTGAGCTGAACGCGGCTTTCACGACGGTGGAGCTCTTGCGAAACGGCGTGACGACCTTTGTGGAGTTCGGCAGCAATATCAGCGTGCAAAAAGCGCTGTTCCAGCACCTGGAGCGCCTCGGCACGCGCGCCTATCTCGGACCGGGTTATGACTGCGGGCGCTGGGTTGGCGATCCGAAAGGGCGCTTGAAAAGAATTTTCGATCCCGAAGGCGGAATGCGTGGCCTCAAACAAGCGGTCGAATTCATCCGCGAGCATGAAAACAAATACGACGGCCGCATCAAGGGCATTCTTGTCCCGCGTGAGGTCGAAACCTCAACTGTCGAATTGCTTGAGCAGACGTTGCGGTACGCCGACGAGCTCAAGGTGCCGATGGCGACTCACGCAGCCTATAGCGTGCTCGAATTCCACGACATCGTCCGCGAGCACCAGATGACGCCGATCGAGCTCTTGCACGAGGTCGGCATGCTGCGCACGACGCTGAATATCGGCCACGGCAACTTCATCGCCGAAGGCGAAAACTTGAACTATTCCGGCGGCCGTGACTTGCAGTTGATGGGACATCATCACTGCTCGATCTCGCACTGTCCGATCAACATTGCGCGTCGCGGCCGGGTGCTGAACGACTGGAAGAGCTATCGCGATGCCGGCGTGAATATTTCGATCGGCAGCGACACCTATCCGCGCGACATGGTCATGAATATGCGGACGGCGTCCTTAATGGGAAAGATCGTCGGCCGCGATTATTTCAAGGCGCCGGCGGGGCAGGTATTCGAAGCGGCGACGGTCGGCGGCGCGCGATCGGTCGGCCGCGACGATCTTGGCCGTTTGGAAAAAGGCGCAATGGCCGACATCACGATCATCGATTTCAAGGGACGGAATTCCCTCCGATATGGGCCCGTGCGCGATCCGATCAAGAGTCTGGTCGAATGCGGCGTAGGCGACGATGTCGACACCGTCATCGTCGACGGTCGCGTCTGCATGGAGAACGGTGTTATCCCCGGCGTTGACGTGGGCCGCTTGGCGGCCGACGCGCAGGCTGCAGGTGAGGCGATCTGGGAGACTTTGCACGAATGGGATCCGCGCGGCCGCAGGGCTGAGGAGGCGAGCCCCTGGTCGTTTCCGCTCGCTAGCTGAGCAGGCTGATCACGCCCGCCGCCATCATCAGCCCGAGCGCGATACGCCGCGCGGCCGCATCGTTCAATCGGGCGAAAAGTTTTCCGCCGAGCCAGGTCGTCAGCAAAAACGGGACAATGAGGGCGGCGGCGATCAAGGCGAGCTTCAAAGTAATTGCGCCCGCGACCGCGAGCATCACCAGCCCGATCACGGATATTGTGGTCACGAAAATCGATAGATTGGCGCGCGTGATCGCCGCAGGATCAGGGCCGGACAGGAGATAAAGAATGACAGGCGGCGCGCCTACGCTGGTCGCGCCCAGCATCGCACCGACGATGCTGCCGAGCACAACCGACGTCGTCGGCCGCGGCTGTCCGCTATAGCGAATGCCGAACAATAGGGCCGCGCTGCAAATGATCACGACAATGGCGATGACTTTGCGGGCGAGCAAAGGATCGAGCGTGAGCAACAGATAGCCACCGAGCGGCACGGTGAAGATCGTCGGGATCGTCAAATAGGACAGGACTTTCCAGCGCGCTTTGGGGATGGCGTCGGCGAACATCACGAGCGCTGCGGAAGTTTCGAGAATGAGCGCGATCACGACGGCGGGTACGGGACCTGCGAGCACGGACAAAAGCGGCGTGATCATCATGGCCCCGCCGAAGCCGGTGACACCGCGCAAAAATCCCGCGAATGAAACGATTGCGACAACGCCGGCGAATTCGATGGGGGTCATTTCAGGCGCTATGTCGTGAGTATGCCTCCATCGACGGGAATCGTGGTCCCGGTGATGAAGTTCGCGCGGTCCGAGGCGAGAAAAACGGCGAGATCCGCAATGTCCGAGAGCGCCGCCAAACGCCCCATCGGAATGCGCGCGAGAATGCGTTTGAGCGCCTCCTCGGTAAGTAATTTATGCGTCATCGCGGTGTCGGCGATCGCGGGTGCAATGGCGTTCACGGTGATCTTGTCGGACCCGAGTTCGCGCGCGAGTCCTTTCGTCAAAGCGACCACGCCCGCTTTCGTCGTTGCGTAGAGCGTATTGCCTACAGATCCGCCGCCGCGCTCCGCCGAAACGGAAGCGATGTTGATGATCCGGCCGTGCTTTTGTTTTTTCATCGCGGGAATTGCCGCCTTCACACAATGAATCATGCCGGCGAGATTCACTTGCGAAACGCGCTGCCATTCGCTGGGCGGAAGATCGGCGACCAGTCCGGTAGAGAGAAGACCCGCCGCATTCACGAGGATATCGATGCGGCCGAGTTCATTTGTGATTTCGCCGAATGCGCCAGTCACACCCTCCGCGTCGCTTACATCGAGCGCGATGGGGAGGGATTGCTTAAGCGATTCCGCGACCTTCTGTGCTGCATTGAGGTCGCGATCAAGAATGCAAATTTTGCAGCCTTCCGCTGCGAGCGCGCGAGCAATGGCTTCGCCGATGCCCGCGCCGGCGCCTGTGACGGCTGCGACACGATCTTTAAGGTTGAGCTCCATCTTCGTGCCGCAGCCGTTGTCTCGTCAGGCTTTCCGGTTGTCGACCGTCATATCGCGTTTATGCGACTCCTTCATCGCAAAGACGCAGAGCGCGCTGATGATGCTGACTACCAGGACGTAGAGGCAGATCAGCCACGGCTTCCCGCCGCCGACGGGCAGCAACGCGGTCGCGATGATCGGCGTCAGTCCGCTCGCGAAGATACCGGAGAACTGATAGACGAACGAGATTCCGGTATAGCGAACGCGCGTGTCGAACAATTCCGAGAACAGCGCCGCTTGCGGCCCATAAACGGCCGGATAAACGAGCGCGAAAGGAACCGCGATCGCGATCCAGATCAGGATCGGCGACAGCGATTGCATCAGCCAGAATGCCGGGAACGAGAGAACTCCGATCAGCAAGCCGCCGAAGGCGAATAGTTTCCGCCGTCCGATTTTGTCGGAAAGCGTCCCGTAAATCGGCAGCATGACGATCATCAGCGCTGATGAAATCATCACGCCCGCAAGCGCGGTCTGCCGAGGCAGGTTCAATGTGCCGGCGATGTATCCGACGGCAAACACACCGAAGGTGTTGAACGTGACGCCTTCGATATAGCGGGCACCGAGCCCGAGCAGCGTCTCTTTTCCGTGTGTCTTGAAGAGATCGACGACCGGAACGGCCGCGACTTTTTTCTCCGCCTTTACTCGATTGAAGGCCGGCGTTTCGAGCACCTTCAAGCGGATATAGAGGCCGACCGCGATGAGGACGGCGCTGATCAGGAAGGCGATACGCCAGCCCCAGGAAAAGAATTGGTTTTCCGGCAGATAGGAGAGGAAGTAGACCATGCCCGAGCTGAGCAGGAGTCCGGCCGGAACGCCGATCTGCGGCCAGCTTCCATAGAACCCTCGTTTTCCGGCAGGCGAATGTTCCACCGCCATCAGCACCGCACCGCCCCATTCGCCGCCAAGGCCAAAGCCCTGCGCGACGCGCAAGACGAGCAGCATGATCGGTGCCCAGATGCCGACTTGCTCGTAAGTCGGCAGGCAGCCGATCAGAAATGTCGCGACGCCCATGATCAGGAGCGTCAGAATGAGCACCGCCTTGCGGCCGATACGGTCGCCGTAATGGCCAAAGACGACGCCGCCGATCGGCCGCGCGATGAAGCCGACGAAGAAGGTGATGTAGGCGAGCAGCGTGCCTACCAGTGGATCGAAGTTCGGAAAAAAGAGTTTGTTCAGCGCGAGCGGCGTCACCACGCCGTAGAGAAAGAAGTCATACCACTCGATGGTCGTGCCGACGGCGCTCGCAAAAGCGACGGTGCCCGGCGAGACCTTTTCTTCAGTCGTTGCCATGTTTCGCTCCCCATTGTTCCCCCCGGTGTCAGGCCGGAGATAGTTGCAGTAATTTCCTCGCTTCGGCGGCACTCGCAGCATGCCGCCCGTATTTCCCGCACAAGTCTGCGACCCGTTGGACAAGTTCGGCGTTGCTCTTCGCGAGCCGATCCTTGTCGAATTTGATGTTGTCCTCGATGCCGGTGCGGACGTGGCCGCCGAGTTCGAGGCACCAGTGATTGATCTCGAGCTGCGAGCGCCCGATGCCCGCGGCCGACCAGGTGGCGTCCGGCATCAGCTCTTTCAGCTCGGAGACGAGAAATTCCAATAATTTCCGCCGCGGCGGCAGCGCGTTCGGAATGCCCATGACGAACTGCACCTGGCAGGGCCGTTTCAGCAGGCCGCGCTCGGCCATGGCTTTGGCGTTGTAGAGCATCGCCGCATCGAACACCTCGATCTCGGGCTTGACGTTGTTCGCGAGCATAGATTTTGCGAGATCTTCCACGAGTTGCGGCGTGTTCTCATAAATGATTTTTGCGAAGTTCACCGAACCGGTTGCGAGCGACGCCATATCCGGCTTCAGGCCCAGCATGCTGCCGCGCTCGCTCTGATCGCGCCCGCGCCCGCCCGTCGAGAACTGTACGATCATGCCGGGGCAATGTTTGACGATGCCTTCCTGCACTTGCGCAAACAGCTTCGGATCAGAGCTCGGATTCTCGTCTTTGTCCCGAACATGAATATGCGCGACGGTCGCGCCGGCCTCGAACGCCTGATGCGTCGATTCGATCTGTTCGGATGGCGTGACGGGAACCGCCGGCGTGTCCGCTTTGCGCGGAACGGCGCCGGTGATCGCTACGGTGATGATGGCGGGAGTTGTCATGCGTGTGCTTTGCCGCGTTGGATGAAGTGGAAGGAACGAATATCCGGGCGCAACGCTACTTCCTTCAGGAGCGTGACGAGGGGCGTCGAAGCGAGCGGATAATTTGTATTGATCGGCCCGGCCGCCTTGAGCGCTTTATACTCCTTGTCGGAATAGAATGCCGCGAGCAAAAGATCGTCGTCCGAAGCGAACGGCCCGCGCTCGCGCCGCACGCGCGGAATTCCCGGCTCCAAGAGATCGCCCGGACGCGCTTTTGTCGGCTCGGCGCCTTTTGTGATACGGTCGAAAAGATTCGGATCGATCGGTCCCGCGATCTCGCCATAGTGGCCAAGCACATATTTCCGCACCTCGTCGGGCACCGTGGCGTAGCGCTCCTTGCCCATGACGTTCAGCACCGCTTGCGTCATCACGAACTGCGCGAAGGGGCTGACGATGATCGGATAGCCGAGGTCGTGGCGAACGCGCGCGGCTTCTTCGAGAACATCGGGCAGGCGATGGGCGAGGCCAAGCGGCGTAAGCTGCGATTTCAAATTCGAAATCATGCCGCCGGGCATTTGGTGCTCGTAGTGAAATTCGTCGAATTCGACGATGTCGCCGAGCGGCTTGTCCTCGCGCTTCGCGATATAGCGGAGACGTTCCGCGACTTCCTCGACCGGCGCGAGATCGACGGGCGTCCCAAAGCCGTCGCGCCGGATATTTTTCACGAACCATTCGGTTGCGGGATGTGATGCACCGTTTGCGAGGGGCGAGGTTGCGGTGTGCACGACGTCGACGCCAAGCTCTACGGCACGGCACGCGGTATAGGGTGCGAGCCCCGTCAGGCAATGAGAGTGCAGATGAAGCGGCAGCTTGCCACATGCCTTCTTGATGGCGGGAACGAGGGTTTTCACCCGTTCGGGCGTGAGCAAGCCGCTGGCATCCTTGAGATAAATCGCATCGACGCCGAGCTTGATCAGCTCCTTCGTCTTGCGGACGTAATAGTCGTCCGTGTGAACCGGGCTCAGCGTGTAAACGACGCCGCCCGCCGTATAGAGCCCGACTTTTTTTGCCGCGCACACGGGGACGATCATGTTGCGCATGTCGTTCAGCGCGTCATACGGCGTGTGATAGCGGATGCCGTTCGCGAAAATGCGCTCGGCGGTCAGTTCCACGATGTCGTCGGGAAAGAATTCGAACGTAAAGAGGCTTTGGCTGCGCGTCATCACGATGAGCGGTGTTTTCTTCACCCAGCTGCTCAGGATGCGCATGCGCTCCCACGGATCTTCGCGCAGATAACGAACGCAGACGTCGAAAACCGCGCCGCCCGCGAGATCGATCGCCTCGAAGCCTGCGCGATCGAGCCGCGGCGCGAGATCGGCCATCATCGCGGTCGTCATGCGGGTCGCCCATAGGCACTGCGGCGCATCGCGGAGCGTCACGTCAACGAGTTGGATCGTTCGTTTTCCCATTAGTGCGCCGTCATTTGCAGGTTTTCCTCGATCCAGCGGGTATGGATTTCCGCCCGGCTGAATTCGGGCTTGCTGACCAGTTCCGCGTGGAAGGGTACCGTCGTTTTCAGTCCGGCGACCTGGAACTGCGCAAGCGCGAGCTTGGCGGTCTCGATCGCCGAGGCGCGGCTGTCGCCGCTCACGATGAGTTTTGCGAGCATCGAGTCGTAATAGGGCGGGACCGCGTAATTCTCGTAGGCATGGCTGTCGACACGGACGTTCTGCCCGCACGGCGGGCGCCAGCGTTTCAAGGTGCCGGGTGAGGGACGGAAATTCTGCGTCGCATCTTCCGCATTGACGCGAAACTCGATGGCCGCGCGCCCTTCCGAAAAGGTCGATCCGAAGGAAAGCTTCTCGCCTGCCGCGACTCGGAATTGCTCGCGGATCAGATCGGTGCCCGTGACGATTTCGGTCACGGGATGCTCAACCTGAATGCGGGTGTTCATTTCGATAAAAAAGAATTTCTCGCTCGCCACGTCGTAGATGAACTCGATCGTCCCGGCGTTCACATATTTCAGCGCCTTGATCAGCGCGACGGCGGCTTCCGCCATTTCGCGCCGCGTCTTCTGGCTAATGATGGGCGAGGGGGATTCTTCGACAAGCTTCTGATGCCGGCGCTGCACGCTGCAATCGCGCTCGCCGAGATGGACGTAATTTCCATGCTTGTCGCCGAATACCTGAATCTCGATATGCCGCACCTGCGGGAAAAACCGCTCGAGATAAATTTCGCCGTTGTTGAACGCGGCCTGCGCTTCCGCCGAAGCCTGCTCGAATTGCGCGCGGAAATCTTCCGTTCGATTGACGACGCGCATGCCGCGCCCGCCGCCGCCGCCGCTCGCTTTCAATAGCTGGGGATAACCGATCTCGCCGGATACAGCTTCCGCCTTCTCGGCCGACGTGAAGCCGCCTTCGGAGCCCGGAACCACCGGAACGCCGATCGACGCGGCCGCTTGCCGCGCGGCGACCTTGTCGCCCATGCGCGTGATGCATTCGCTGTTCGGCCCGACGAAATTGAGATCGTTCTCGGCGCAAAGCTCGGCGAATTTCGCGTTCTCGGCGAGAAAACCGTAGCCGGGATAAACCGCGTCGCATTTCGTAGCGACCGCCGTTTCGATCAGAGCAGCCGCGTTCAAATAGCTCGCTTTCGGCGGCGGCGGTCCGATGCAAACAGCGTGATCGGCCGCCCAGCGATGCGCTGAATTCGCGTCGGCCGTGGAAAAGACCGCGACGCTTTCCAGCGAATTCTGCCGGCAAGCACGAATCGCACGCAAAGCGATCTCACCGCGATTGGCGATCAGCACCCGGCGCAAAGGAACGCCTCCCGAATTGCACGTCACCCTCTTTTGGGGTGGACAAACCGACTCTGGCAGCTAAAAATCATATTGCAAGACTTTTTGTTTCGGTTTTTGATACTCACCAATGCCAATGCGCACTGATACCCACCTTTCGGATAAGGCCCGGCTCAAGGGCGGAGCGGGGCGTCCATCCGTTTCGGAGGCGTCTGGAAAAGCGTTTCCCACCGTGAAGGCGGTCTCCATCTTGGAGACGATCGCAAGCGCGCGCCGCCCGCTCAGCGTTTCGGAGCTCGGTGCATTGCTCGGCCTGCCGAAGCCGACCGCGCACCGCATCGTTCGCATGCTCGAGAGCGAGGGACTGATGCAGCGCGAGCCGGGAAGCCGGCGCTTCGTGCCCGGCCCGCGTCTGGTTCGCCTCGGGCTCGGCATCGTCGGTGCGGCGATGCTCGGCGCTCCGCGGCATTCCATTCTGGAATCGCTTTCGCAAAAAATTAGCGAGACCTGCAATTTCGGCGTGATCAACGGCAGCCACGTTCTTTATCTAGACCGCGTCGAAGCCGAATGGCCGCTCGGGCTGCGTTTCGAGTCCGGCTCGCGCGTGCCCTTGCATTGCACTTCGATGGGCAAACTGTTTCTGAGCTGGTTGCCGAAACAGAAGCGCGCCGTTTTGCTGCGCTCGCTGTCGCTCCTTCGTTACACCGAAAACACCATCACCGATATCGCGCGGCTCGAACCCGAACTGGAAAAAATCCGCGAGACGGAAGTTTCGACGGACGACCAGGAATTTCTGGCGGGCGTCGTCTGCGTGGCGGTTCCTGTGCGCGATCAGAACGGGCACCCCGTTGCGGCGCTAGCTATTTCCGCGCCGCTCGCGCGCATGTCGCTGGAGCAGGGATTGCAGCATGTCCCGCTGATGCAAAAAGCGGCCGAAGAATTGACCGTTACGATCGATGAAGACGACAGCAAAGAGTAAGGAGTGGCGGTGAATCTGAAATTCGAGGAAATCGCCGAGATCATGAAGATCATCGACAGCAGCTCGTGCGACGAGCTGATTGTTGAGACGGGCGACGTGAAGCTGGTCGTGAGAAGAAATGGCGGTCCGAGTGTATCGCCCGTCATCGAGCGTCCCGCGGCAACAGCGCCCGCGGCACGCACTTCCGCGGCTCCGGCGCCTGCCGCGCAAAAAACCGCCGCGATACCGGTCATCGAGTCTTCCGGCAAGCTTGAAGTCACCGCGCCGATGGTCGGCACGTTTTATCGCGCGCCGAGCCCCGATGCGGCGGCGTTCGTGGAAGTGGGAAGCGTCGTCAAAAAGGGCCAACCCCTGTGTTTGATCGAGGTGATGAAGCTGTTCACCACCATCAATTCGGAATTCGACGGACGCATCGTGCAGGTCGGCGCTGAAAACGGCGAACTGGTCGAATACGGCCGGGTTCTGTTTGTGATCGATCCGGCCTGAAGGAGTTCGAAACCTAAGGAGCAAGTCAGCAGCAATTTGCGGTTGCCATTCAACGAAAAACCAAAATGGGAGGGAATGGAATGCAAAGGAAACTGAGTTTCAATTTATTCGCAGCCGGTATCTTCGCCGCGCTGCTGAGCGGCATGACGCCAGCCGCTGCGCAAAACGCGACGCTATGGGGCTGGCCGCAGCCCTATGAAAAAATTTCCGATAAATCGATCGCTTGGCTGAAGGAAAAAGGCTGGTGGCCGATTGTCGTGGGCTGGCAGGGCCCGTTCTCCGGCCAGAACACGATCAATGTCGTAATGGACAAGGAACAGCTTCTCCAGAAGCGCGGCGTTGAAGCGAAATTCCAGGCGTTCGCTTCCGGTCCCGAGGTAAACGAATCCGTCGCCGCCGCGCGAATTCAAGTCGGCAACGGCGGAAATTTCCCCTTCACTTCACTGCTCGACCGCGGTGTTCCCGTGCGCGCGATTGCGGTGGTTGCGCCGAACCTGAAGCATTCGACGGTGGTGCCGCTCGATTCGCCGGTCAAGAAACTCGCCGATTTCAAGGGCAGCAATCCGCCCGCGACGATCGGCATCGTCACCGGCTCCTCGTCGGAGTTCTATTTCACGCAAGCCGCGGAAGTCGTCGGCCTGCAAATCGGCAAGGACGTTATCCTCAAGAACATGCCGCCGGCCGAACAGCTTTTGATGGTGAAGGGCATCGGCGGCGTTGTTCCGTGGGAGCCATCGGTCACGATCATCACCGAAGAGCGTAAAACCGGCCGCGAGGTCGATACGATCTTTCCCTACAATTTCTATGAAGGCCGTTTTTATGTTCGCCAGGAATTGATCGACAACGTCCCCGATGTCGTTCAGGCGATCAGCGACGCGTTCATGGAATCGACGCTTTGGATTCGGCTCAATCCCGAAAAGGCGGCGGAATATTTGTCTGCGGAGCCGATGCTGAAGACTTTCGGCAAGCCGCTCCTGCTGCAGCAGACGCAGCTCTACAACAATCTCTACAAGCCGACTTATAGCTATCCCTTCGCCAAGATGTGGGGCGAAGAAGATTCGCGCATCGCAAAATGGTTGAAGGAACGAAATCGTATCACCAAGGCGCTGACCGCCAAGGATTACGAAAACTCCTTCGACGAGAGCTTCATGAAAAAAACTTACGCGAAGCTCGGATGGAAGGTGCCGGATCGCGCTCCGTTCCTGCCGGCGAATTGGACGGGGAAAATTGGCCAACTTCCGTATCCGCCTTACGACAACGCGCTGACATTGAAGGCTCCGCAGCCCTGGCCGGAAAAGGGAGATCTGACGAAGCCTTGGACGTTCAACGGCAAGACCTACAATCCCTGAGGTTGCGGCATGAACAAAAAGCCGCGAGGCTTCGAAAAGAATAGCCTCGCGGCAGAGCTGCGAACGGGAACCATGTCGCTGAATCAGACAGAAGATCGCGTCTTGCCTGTGAGCCAATCGGAATTGGCTGCGGGCGAGCCGCAAACACAACCGAAGCCATCGCTCGGCGTGCGGCTGTTTCGGTTGCTCTCGTTCCTGCCCAATTTGGGCCTGCTCATCTTCCTGATCGCGGCGTGGCAATTCGCATCGAAGGTTTGGCTGCCGAGCATCGATCCGCACATGGCGGTGCTGATGCCGGCGCCCACTGTCATTGCGAAAACCGCCGCCGGCATGATCGTATCCGGCGAGCTTTGGTTTCATCTCCTGGCCAGCATCAAACGCGAAGCCGTGGCTTTTCTGTTTTCCGCGATTGCGATTCCGCTCGGCATCGCGATGGGCTGGTGGCGCGTGGTTTACAATCAGGTGAGCCCGATCATGGAAATCCTGCGGCCGATTCCACCGCTCGCCTGGATTCCGCTCAGTATTCTGTGGCTCGGCATCGGCGACGAGCAAAACGAATTCATCATTTTCCTTGGTATGTTCTTTCCGATTCTGGTCAACACGATTGTCGGCGTGAAAAATATCGAGCCGAATTTGGTTCGTGCCGCGCGCAGCTTGGGCGCGCCGGAATACAAGGTGCTAGCGCGTGTCGTCTTTAAGGGCGCGCTCCCGCAGATCATCACTGGCATTCGCATTGGCCTTGGCGTCGGCTGGATGGCGCTCGTCGCGGCCGAGCTGGTCGGCGCGAATTCGGGCCTCGGCTTTCTCATCAATGACGCCCGCAGCATGCTGCGAACGGACGTGATCGTAGTCGGCATGTTGACGATCGGCCTGATCGGCCTCCTGATCGATGTCGCGATCCGCGTTCTCAGCCGGCGTTTGCTTCCTTGGTCGCTGGCGCTTGGCAGATGAGGCACGCATGGGCCGGCTGACAGTAAAAGGATTGTCGAAGACCTACGGCGACGGCGCCGAGACCGGTAGCGTGACCGCGCTTCAAAACGTGTCCTTCGAAGTGCCGGACAATCAGTTCTGCTCCATTCTCGGGCATAGCGGTTGCGGAAAGACCACGCTCCTCAATATCGCGGCCGGTTTTGAAAAACCCTCGGCCGGCATGGTGATGGTGGACGATCAGCCGATTTCTGCGCCGGGCTGGAAAAATACGATGATCTTTCAGGACTACGCTTTATTTCCCTGGGCGAGCGTTGCGGAAAACATCGCATTCGGTCTCGAAATGAAAAAAATGCCGGGCCACAAACGCCTGGATACGACGCAATATTTCATAAGCCTCGTCGGCCTGAAGGGTTTTGAAAATAAATATCCGCATCAGCTTTCAGGTGGGATGCGCCAACGCGTTGCCATTGCGCGCGCGCTTGCGGTGCGTCCGCAACTGCTCCTGATGGACGAGCCGTTCGCGGCGCTCGACGCGCAGAACCGCACGTTCATGCAGGACGAGCTGGTTCGCATCTGGCAGCGCGAGCCGAAAACCGTGATGCTGGTCACGCACAGCATCGACGAAGCGATCAAATTATCGGATTGCATTGCCGTGATGACCCGGCGGCCGGGGAAGGTGAAAGAGTTCATCCATGTCGATTTGCCGCGTCCGCGCAACGAGGATGACGGCGCTTATCTCGCGCTGAAGCGCAAGCTGCGCGACTTGATTCATGATGAAGTAGAGGAAGCGCGCGTTTAAATCGCTATTGCGCCGTCCAGCCGCCGTCCATTGTGATCGCCGCGCCCCGGATTTGTGAGGCCGCTTCTGAACAGAGAAACACCGCAAGCGCGCCGAGCTGGTGAGGCGTCACGAATTCCAGCGACGGCGTCTTCTCGCCGAGTAGCGCAAGTTTCGCGTGATCGGCGCTGATTTTTTCCTTCTCGATGCGGGTGTCGATTTGCTCCTGAACGAGCGGCGTAAGCACCCAGCCCGGACAGATGGCGTTGCACGTTACGCCTGATTTTGCGGTTTCCAGCGCCACCGATTTTGTAAAACCCACAACGCCGTGCTTCGCGGCGACGTAAGCGGATTTTTCTGCGCTCGCCACCAGGCCATGCGTGCTGGCGATATTGATAATTCTTCCCCAGTCACGTTTGAGCATGCCGGGCAAGGCGGCTCTCGTCGCATAAAAGACCGAAGACAGATTGATCGCGATGATGGCTTCCCATTTTTCCGGTGGAAAATTCACGACGGGCGCAACGTGCTGGATGCCAGCGTTATTGACCAAAATATCGAGCTTGCCGAATTCGGCTTCGATCCGTTCGATCATGGCGGTGATCTCGAGCGCCTTACTCACATCGGCCGGAACGTAGATCGCCTTTACCTTGAAGTCGGAAGCGATCGCGGCGCGCAACTTTTCGATTTCGGCCGGTGAACCGAATCCGTTCAACGCGACGTCCGCGCCCTCTGCCGCCAGCGCTCGCGCGATGCCGAGACCGATACCGGAGGTCGATCCCGTCACTAGGGCTGTTTTCCCGCGAAGCATGTAATTTCGGCGCGTTGGTAAGATGCTGTGATCTGAAATCTCTTGTCACAAAATCCGCGCCACTTCAAACGGATAGCGGCAGTTTCGCCGATTATTGACGATCTTACTGCCACAACTTTTCGGGCGCGTTCGCGCCGCGCGCCGGTTGCGGCGGCGGTTGATGTAAGATCGTTTCGAAGCAAGCGAGACGCTCGCGGCCGTGCGGAATATTGAAGCACTGATGCGGGTCGCGAGAGATGGTCGTATCGGAATGCCTGACGATATCCAAAATCGGAAATAAGATGGCGGCCGTACAGGCCACGATGGCCGCCGCAATCGCTAAAACAAAAACGCTTGCGAGAAAGTGTTTTGGGGCCGGACCGTCGCGAGCGGACATGACGCTTCCCTCGATTGAGGTGCCGTCAATCTCGTCTTCCGCTCATCAGATTTCGATATGAAATTGGCGGCTTGAATGTAAGGAAGCTATAAAGAGCGTCGCCACGCGGTCAGCGCTCATCCGCGTTCAGCGCCAGGGCTTCGAGATATTTTTGACGAATATCCTCGTGAAGCTCGCTTAGCTGATCGAGCGGTATCGTCACCGAAATCTGCGAGCCGCTTGGCCGTACAAATCGAAGCTCGGCTATCCCCTTATCCCGATGCAGGGCCAAATCGATATACTCGGCATGCTCATGGAACGGCGGTGACTTCGTGATCATTGGTCGGCCCCCAAACTGACGAGAGCGATAAAGCCGGGGCGCGGTTTCATCGCTGACGTTTCATCACATTGATCAAGGTTTTCGCTTTTTCTACGGCATCGGAAGGGATCGTATGCCGCGCGGGGAAATGTCCCGCGGGCCGCGTCGCGTCGATGATAAGTTTCGCGGTGAGGCCGTCGTGGTTCGAGGGATCGAGGATCGCGCCCATCGCGTTGCGCAAAACGTCGATGTCCTCGTCCGCCTGCATGCGTGTCGCGAGCGCCCACAGCACATCGCTGTCGCTATAAACATCGACGTCGTCATCGACGACGATCGCGAGCTTCAGGCTGAGGTCGTCGCCGAGCGCCGCTGACGCGGCATTGCGCGCCTGGCCGGGCGCCGCGTTGCGAAGCGCGATGTAAGCGTGGAAGCGGCAAGTCCCCGACTTCGGATAAGCGACCGCGGTGACGTTCGGATATTGCTGTCGCAGCGTCCGCAGAAGCCGCGCCTCTTGCGGAACGGCGAGCATGCCGGTGTGCTCGTCGGAAATTCCCGGCGTGATGTCCTGATAGACGGCATTTTTCCGGTGCGTGATCGCCGAGACTTCGACGACATGCTGCGTCGAGCGCTCCGAGGCGTAGCCAGTGAACTCAGCGAACGGCCCTTCCGGCGCGCGCTTCTTCGAAATAATGCGCCCCTCGATCACGATCTCGGCATGCGCCGGCACTTCGATCGGAACGGTACGGCACTTCGTGATTTCGAGCGGCTTGCCCATCAAGCCGCCGACGATCGCAAACTCGTCCGTGGAGATCGCGCCTTTCCAAAGCCCGCCGAACGTAAAGAGCGGATGCGCGCCGACCACGATCGCGATCGGCGTGTCCTTGCCAAGTTCCTCGTTCTTGTTGACGTAGCTCCATAAATGCCGCCGGCTGTGCAGGCTCGTGCCGAGCGCGCGCGGCCCTTTCACTTCCATGCGATGGAACGAGGCGTTGCGCACGCCCGTGACGGGATCCTTGCCGACGACGATCGCGCTCGTGATGTACCGGCCCGCGTCTTCGGCGAAGTGTTTCAGAATCGGCAGCTTGCCGAGATCGGCCTGATCGCCTGTCAGCACGACTTCTTGCACCGGCCCGCCATCGCGCACGACCGGCTCGATGGTCTGATCCTCGCGCTTCGCAAGATGCTCGATCAGCTCGCGCTCCGGCACGCCGAGCGCCGCCGCGTAACGCGCGCGCGATCCGAACAAATTGGTAATGACCGGAAAGGGCGAGCCCTCGACCTTGTCGAACCACAAAACCGGCGAGCGGCCCTGCTTGTCGAGCTCCATCACCATGGCGCTCGTATCGTAATCCGAGGAGACGGGCTCTTTGATCCTCCAGACACTTTCGGGGTCTGCGCGCTCGATCTGGTCGATGAAGTCGCGCAGGCTTGGCGAATTGGATTGTTCGGCCCCGGAAGCCGCCCGTTCGGGCTTATTCATTTTGCTTTCTCCCTGCGGCCAAATTTGCCCTGCCGCCGGTGATGCATCAAGAAAGCTTTTCCGTTTCCGCAGTTCAGAAAAAGCGAACCAATCGAAGCATTTGGCTGGCCGAAGCCATCTCGGCCAAGCTTCGGCAAATTCTATCTAGTGCCACAAAAACGGATAATTTCGCTCGCTG
>JADMIO010945803.1_pt1 | contig 29955 bp, 26 predicted proteins | sample 8958161 | NCBI WGS metagenome assembly JADMIO01 (sample SAMN16585339, study PRJNA669376) | soil metagenome | isolation source: Crop rotation soil | place: USA: Cullars Rotation, Alabama | collected 2011 | reverse complement strand
CGCGACCCCTGTCCTGCTGGGCCGGCTCGGGCCACGGCCGGTGCTGATCGGCGGCGCGGCCGTGCTCGGCCTCGGCTCCAGCCTGACCGCCAATGCGGCGCAGCCCTGGCACATGTTCGCGGGCGCGCTGCTGATGGCGGCCGGATGGGGCTGCACCAGCACGACGGCCATCGCTGCGACCCTGGCGATGTGGTTCGACGCCAGGCGGGGACTGGCGATCAGCCTGGCGCTGAACGGCGCGTCCGCCAGCGGCTTCACCGTGGCCCCGCTGCTGGTTGCGCTGCAGGCGACGCTCGGGATCGAGACCGCGGTGCCGCTGGCGGCGGCCGGGTTGCTGGTGGTGCTGGCGCCGCTGGTGCTGTGGGGTACGGCGCGGCCGGTGCGTGTGCCGCGGCCGGCCCCGGCGGCAGAGCGCGGCGGCGGGCTTGGCGACCTGGCATTCTGGCGCGTGGCGGGACCTTTCGCCCTGGCCTTGATGGCGCAGGTGGCGCTGCTGGTGCATCTGGTCGCGATCGTGCTGCCGCCGCTGGGGCCGGCCGGCGCCGGCGTCGCCGTCAGCCTGGTGAGCGGCATGGCGATGGCCGGCCGGTTGGTGCTGGGCACGGTGCTGGACCGGCTGGACCTGCGCCGGGTGGCCTGCGTCAGCTTTGCCAGCCAGGCGGGCTCGGTGCTGGTGATGCTGGCCTGGCCGCATGCGCAGTGGGCCTACTATGCCGGCTGCATCGGGTTCGGACTGTCGGTAGGCAACGTCATCACCCTGCCTTCGCTGCTGATCCAGCGGGAATTCCCGGCCGCGCGATTTGGCGCCGTGGTGGGTCTCAGCACGGCAGTGGGACAGGTGGCCTATGCCTTCGCACCCGCCTTGGCCGGGCTGGTGCACGATCTCGCCGGCGGCTACGCGCCGGTGCTGGCGCTCTGCGCCGGGCTGCAGGTCGCCGCAGCCGGCCTCGTGCTCAGCCGGACACGGCCGCCGCCGCCGCGGTGACCAGGCTGGGCGCCGCGATCAGGCCCAGCAGGATCACGCAGCAGCGCACGACGATGGTGCTGGAGCGACGGCCGAAACTGGCGCGCATGGCCTGCAACGGATCGGCCCGGTGCGGGCGCAGCACGTCCTGGGCCATGGCCGTCACTTCGCCGCCGAGCCGGCTGAGCTGGCCGACGAACAGGATGGCGAGGCAGAACGTCTCGATCAGCAGCACCATGCCGCGGTCGTCCACGGCGATCCAGTTGCATTCCAGGGCGGCGATCGGCAGCAGGGCCAGCGTCGAGGACGCGGCGCAGGCCATGCCGTCGCGCCGGAAGCTGCCGGTGGCGAGCCACATGACGATGACCACGATCGCCCCCAGGGCGCAGAACACCCGGGCCTCAGCCACGAACTGCTTGGTGGCGAGCAGCACGAGGAAGCAGGCGGCAAGGCCAAGGCCAAGCGCCCACCACTGCTCGACGCCTTCGAGGATCACGCGGCGCAGGGCTGTGGCGCGTTCGCTGGGTTGGGGCATTTGGTTCTCCGTCGCGCTCGGGGGCGTTTCGGCAACGAAAATGACCGGGGTATGGTCAAGATTGTGTCAAGTTTCCGTGAGTGGGCGGAGACGGCGCAGAAAAGTGCCATTCCTCAGCCGTGGCGATAGCCCTCAGGGCGTGACCGGGGTGCGCTCCGCCAGGGCGGCCTCGATCTGGGCCGCCAGGTCGATGGCACGGAATGGCTTGCGCACCATGCGTTGGAGAATCTGGCGGCCGGCGATCGCATCGGGGTCGGCATAGCCCGAGAAGAACACGATCGGCAGCGTCGGGAACAGGGCACGGACCCGGTCGGCCAGTTCCGGCCCGTTCATACCCGGCATGGCAACGTCGGTCAGCAGCAGATCGAACCCGGGCGTGTCGAGCGGCGCCGCGAGGCGGGCCAGGGCCGCGGCGCCGCCCACCGCCGTCTCGATGACATAGCCGAGCGACTCCAGAATCATCGCGGTCGTCACACGAACTGCCTCGTCGTCATCGACCAGCAGGATGCGGGCGCCGGCAGTGACCTTCGGGGCCGCCAGCCGGCTCCCATGTACGGCGCCTTCGAGCTCGGATTGCGCGCGCGGCAGGTAGACGTGGACGCTGGTGCCGTGGCCGGGGGCGCTGTCGATGCGCACCCCGCCGCCCGACTGGCGCGCCAACCCGTAGACCTGGGACAGGCCAAGCCCCGACCCCTGCCCCGGTGCCTTGGTGGTGAAGAAAGGCTCGAACGCCTTGGCTGCGACCTCGCTGGACATGCCGAGCCCGGTGTCGCTGACTCGGACGACGATGTAGTCGCCGGTCGGCAACTCGCCCGCAGGCTCGACCGAGGCGAGGGTGACGTTGGCGGTCTCGACGGTCAGCGTGCCGCCCTTCGCCATGGCGTCCCGGGCATTGATGGCAAGGTTCAGGATGACAAGCTCGATCTGGGTGGTGTCGACGAGCGCGGGCCACAACCCCTCCTGCAGGCGCAGGACGACCCGGATATTGCCTCCCATGGCCGACTGGACCAGGTCTGTCATGGCCGCGATCACCGCGTTCAGGCTGGTCGGCCTTGGCATCAGCGGCTGCCGGCGGGCGAAGGCGAGCAGCTGGTCGGTCAGCTGCGCGCCGCGCTCGGCCGCCGACCGCATCCGCTCGAGCCGGGTGGCCAGCCCCTGATCGGCCGAACCTTCGGTGGTGGCCTGGATGAGGTCGATATTGCCCAGCAGGACGGTGAGGAGGTTGTTGAAATCATGCGCGACGCCGCCGGTGAGCTGGCCCACCGCCTCCAGCCGCTGGGCCTGGCGCAAGGCGGCCTCGGTGCGCTCGCGCTCCTCCATCTGCTCGGTCAGGCGGGCATTGGCGCTTTCGGCGGCGGCGCGGGCACGCGCACTGTCCGCGAGCAGGGCCTCGACCCGCCGGCTCTCGCTGGCGAGCATGAGCAGCAGGGCGCCGATGACCGCAGCGGCGGCGAGGCCGGTGAGCACGATCGTGCCGGCCTGCGTGTGCCAGGGGGCGAGCACGCTGTCGAGTGAGGCAGACACGCTGACGGCGAGCGGGAACGGACGCAGCGTGCGAACCGCGATGATGCGCTGGCCCGTCTCACCGGGGGCGGTGATGATGGCGGTGCCGGCGGGCTCCCGTGCCAGCACGTCGCGGAACAGCGACAGTCCGGCGAAGCTGGTGCCCACCGCCGCGTCGTCGCGCGGGTAGCGGGCCAGCACCAGGCCGTCGCGGCGATGCAGGACGATGGCACCGTTCTCTGCCGGATCCACCGCCTGGTAGAAATCGTGGAAATAGGCCAGGTCGAGGAAGGCGACGAGACGCGCGCCGCCATCCAGCCGACGGACCAGCGGCACGCACCAGCCGCCGCTGCGGCGGCGGAACGGGACGCCGACCGCGAGTTCGCCATCATCCGGCGGATTGGCGAGAAGATCCTCGACGGCGCCCACCGGCACGCCGGCTGTGAGGGTGCGGGTGGCGCCGTCGAGCAGCGCGATGCCGAGCAGCTGCGGGGCACCTTCGATGCGGCGCTGCAGGCGCTCGCTCTCCACGAACGCTGCGCGCTGCGGCTGGACGGCGGTTTCGTGCAGGATGATGTCGATGCTCTCGACAGCACGGCTGGTATGCTCGGCGATCACATGGTCGAGCCGCAGCAGGTCGCCGCCGGCATCCGCGATCGTCGCGGCGCGCTGCTGGAACAGATGCTGGGCGGTGACGCCGAGGATGAGCACGAGCATCACGCCCGCGACGATCCGCAGGGCGCGGCTGACCCTGAGGACAGGGAAGTCGAGGCGTGCATCCGTGCGTTGGAGCATGAAATCCTGGACGGAAACGGCAAGCCATCGGCAATGGCCGGGATACCAGCCGGTGCTTACGCGCTGGCCGACGGCGGCAACAGGGCGCCGGCAAGCGGTTCCCGGGTTGCGGCACTCGATCACGCGGATTTGAATGGGCAGGCCGGAAATGAACCGGGGCAGGACCGAGCGACCCGGCATCTGGCCAGGCGCGCGCAATTTCCGGACACTTGCCGGGCTGCATCAGGGAAGCGAGGGCGCGCATGCCGGGCGACATCATTCTGGCTCTCGACCAGGGCACCACCTCGACCCGGGCGATCGCCTATCGGCCGCCCGCGCTGACGCCCCTGGCAACCGCGCGGCGTGAGCTGTCGCAGCACTATCCGGCGAGCGGCTGGGTCGAGCATGCGCCCGAGGACCTGTTCGCCGACAGCGTGGCGGTGCTGCGCGAGGCGCTGGCGGCAACCGGGGGCGATGCACGTCGGGTGGCGGCGATCGGCATCACCAACCAGCGGGAGACGACGCTGCTGTGGCGGCGCGACACCGGCGCGGCGGTGCACCCGGCGATCGTGTGGCAGGACCGGCGGACGGCCGCGGCCTGCGCCGGCCTGCGCGCGGGCGGACACGAGGCGCTGGTGGCAGCGCGCACCGGGCTGGTGCTCGACCCGTATTTCTGCGCCACCAAGATCGCCTGGCTGCTGGACAACGTGCCGGGGGCACGGACGGCCGCCGAGGCCGGACAGCTCGCCTTCGGGACCGTGGATTGCTGGCTGCTGTGGCGGCTGACCGGCGGGCGCGTGCATGCCACCGACGCGACCAATGCGAGCCGGACGATGCTGTTCGACATCCACCGCGGGCAATGGGACACGGAGCTGCTGGACCTGTTCCGCATCCCCGCTTCGCTGCTGCCGGAGGTGCGGGACAGTGCCGGCGACTTCGGCCAGACCGAGGTGCTGGGCCCGCCGGTGGCGATCCGCGGCATCGCCGGAGACCAGCAGGCCGCGGCGGTCGGGCAGGCCTGTTTCCGGCCGGGCATGGTGAAGGCGACCTACGGCACCGGCTGCTTCGTGCTGTTGAACACCGGCACCGCTCCGGTTGTCTCGCGGCGGCGGCTGCTGACCACGGTGGCGCTGCGGCTGGATGGGCGGACGACCTACGCGCTGGAAGGGGCGATCTTCATCGCCGGGGCGGCGGTGCAGTGGCTGCGCGACGGGCTGGGGGTGATCCGTGATGCCGGCGAAACCGGGGCAATGGCGGAAGCGGCCGATCCGGCGCAGGCGGTGTACCTGGTGCCGGGCTTCGTCGGGCTGGGCGCGCCCTGGTGGGATGCCGAGGCCCGGGGCGCGATCTTCGGGCTGACCCGCAACTCCGGCCCGCGCGAGCTGGCCCGGGCGGCGCTGGAGAGCGTGGCCTACCAGACGCGCGACCTGATCGAGGCGATGCACGCCGACTGGGCCGGGCACGGCGAGACGGTGCTGCGGGTTGATGGCGGGATGGTGGCGAGCGACTGGACGATGCAGTTCCTGGCCGACCTGCTCGCAGCCCCGGTGGACCGGCCGGCGAACCAGGAGACGACGGCGCTGGGGGCGGGCTATCTTGCCGGGATGGCCGCCGGAGTCTGCCCGGCACCGGATGAGTTCGCCGCCGGCTGGGCGCTGGATCGCCGCTTCATGCCGGCGATGGCAGCGGATCTCCGCTCGCGCAGATATGCGGGATGGCAGGACGCCGTGCGGCGGACACTCAGCGCCGGCTGAGCGCCCGCCGATCAGCCGGCGGCCGGGACGGGCCGCATGGTGCCGGAGCGGTTGGGCAGCGGCGGGAAGGCCAGCGCGATCCCGGCGGCCCCGAGTCCGATCGCGGCCGACGCGATGTAGAGCCAGCTGTAGCTGCCGTAGTGATCGAAGATCCACCCGCCGACGGCCGGGCCGAGCGCCATGCCGAGCGAGGACACCATCGCCGCCCCCCCGAACACGGTGCCGACGATGCGCGGACCGAAATACTCCCGCGCCAGCACCGCATAGAGCGGCATCACGCCGCCATAGGCGAGACCGAACAGCACCGCAACGGCGTAGAACTGGTCGAGCGAGGCAACGCCCGCATAGGCGAGCGCGCCGAGCGCCTGCAGCAGCAGGCCCACGACCAGCACCTGGCGAACGCCGAACCGGTCGGCGGCGATGCCGAGCAGCACCCGGCCGCCGAGGCCGGCCAGGCCCTCGACACTGTAGATCGTCACCGCGGCGAGCGGCGCCAGGCCGCAGGACATGGCGTAGCTGACGGTGTGGAAGATCGGACCGGAATGGGTGGCGCAGCAGGCGAAGAAGGTCAGCGCCAGCACGATGAAGGCGCGCGAGCGCAGCGCGTCGGCTACGGACATGCTCGCCGAGGCGCCCGCCGCGGTCCCCGGCCGGGCGGCCAGGCTGGGCGCGCGGCGGACCAGCAGCGCAGCCGGAACCAGCAGCGCCCAGGCGCCAAGGCCGATGGTGAGCTGGGCGACACGCCAGTCATAGCTGGTGATCAGCCAGCTCGCGAAGGGCGAGATGGTCATCGGCGCCACCGCGGTGCCGGCGGAAACGAGGCCGACGGCGAGGCCGCGGTTGCGCTCGAACCAGGAGCTGACGGTGGCGATCATCGGTGCGAAGAAGGCGCCGGCGGCAACGCCGACGAGGATGCCGTAGATGAGCTGGAACTCCAGCAGCGAGCCTGCCCGGCTGGCCAGCACGATGCCGAGGCCCAGCAGGACCGCCCCGGCAAAGACCACCACGCGGGCGCCGAAGCGGTCGCTGAGCGCACCCCAGGCGAAGCCGGCGACGCCCATGGTGAGGAAATCCAGCGTCATCGCTCCGGAGATGCCGGTGCGGGACCAGCCGGTCGCATCCGACATCGGTTGCAGGAAGACGGCGAGAGAGAACATCGAGCCCATCGCCACGCAGGTCATCAGCGCACCGGCGGCGACCACGACCCAGCCGTAGTTGCGGTTCATCTTGGCTTCCTTCCACAGGCTTCAGGCGGCTTGCTGCCGCCCCATTGACGTTTGTCCGAACAGGAATTCGACATAGCGGCGCAGATGGTCGATCGAGGCGGCGGCAACCTCGGCCCCGTCCTGCGCCTTGGCGAGGATGAAGGCACCCTGCACCACCACCTGCATGTGGAGCGCGAGGCTCGCTGGCGTCCAGTCGGCGGCGATGCCGTGGCGCTCCACGGCCGCGGCGATGTCGGCTTCCAGGCTGGCGGCATGGCGGCTGATCGCGCCGCTGCAGGCGTCGCGGATGGCGGGGTGGGTCGTATAGACCTCCTGCACCAGGGTGCCGGCATAGCAGGTATAGTCGGCAAGCCCGCCCCGCAGCAGCGATTTGCGGAAATCGACATAGCCGAGGACGCGGTCCAACGGGTCCTCGTGGGCGTGGTAGGGCGCGGCCTCGAACAGCGCGGCGGCCCGGTCGGACCACAGCCCGGCCGCGGCGACGGCGAGTTCTTCTTTCGACTTGAAATGGTGGAAGAAGGCGCCCTTGGTGGCGCCGGCCGCGGCACAGAGCTCGTCGACGGAGGTGTCGGCATACCCCTTGGCACGGATGACCGTGAGCGCGGCGAGGAGCAGACGGGTGCGCGCGGGGGGCTTGGCGGTGTCGGCGGTCATGGACAACTCCGATCTGCAGAACATACCGACTGGTCGGTATTGTCAAGCCTTACGACCACCGCGAGGCGGCCGTCCGGGTCGCCCCCTATCAGGCTGCACGCGGACCGAACAGGATTATTGCCGCACCGGCCACACAGACTGCCGCCCCGGCGAGGTCCCAGCGATCCGGCCGGCTGCCCTCGGCCAGCCACAGCCAGGCCAGGCTCGCTGCAATGTATACGCTGCCATAGGCGGCATAGGCGCGCCCGGCATGGGCAGCAGGGCTCAGCGTCAGCAGCCAGGCGAAGGCGGCGAGGCCGGCCAGCCCCGGAACCAGGATCGCCGGCGACTTGCCCAGGCGCAGCCAGGCCCAGAACGCGAAACAGCCGGCGATTTCCGCCAGCGCGGCAACGAGGTAGATGGCCAGACTAGCCACGCAGCATGCCTTCGCGGCGCAATCCCTGGAGCATGGGGGAAACTCCCGCTGATGGCCGAGGCTAGCGCGAGACGCGCGCCTGCGCACCCGGCCGGCAGGCCGCCATCATGGGGGAGTTTCACCCGCAAGGTTGGAGCGATAGTGTCCGCCCGGTCAGAGAGAGGGGCGGCGATTGGCGGACGCGCATCGGCATCTGTTGCAGATCGAGGGCATGGACAAGCGGGAGATCGACTCCATGCTCGACCTCGCCGAGAGCTACGTGCTGCTCAACCGTTCGGGAAAGACCCAGCGCGACTTGCTGCGCGGGCGGACGTTGATCAATCTTTTTTTCGAGGATTCAACACGTACGCGAACGAGCTTCGAGCTGGCCGGCAAGCGGCTCGGAGCGGATGTGCTCAACATGTCGGTCTCGACCTCAAGCGTGAACAAGGGTGAGACGCTGCTGGACACGGCGGCCACGCTCAATGCGATGAATACCGACCTGCTCGTGGTCCGCCACGGCGAGTCGGGCGCGCCGGCGCTGCTGGCACAGAAGGTGGACGCCGCAGTGATCAATGCCGGTGACGGCACGCATGAGCATCCGACCCAGGCGTTGCTGGACGCGCTGACGATCAGGCGGCGGCGCGGGCGGCTGGAAGGGCTGACGGTGGCGATCTGCGGCGACGTCCTGCATTCGCGCGTGGCGCGCAGCAACATCTTCCTGCTCTCGGCGATGGGTAGCCGCGTCAGGGTGATCGGGCCCCCGACGCTGATGCCGGCCGAGGTGGAGCGGCTCGGCGTGGAGGTGTTCCACGACATGCGCCTGGGGCTGCAGGACTGCGACATCGTCATGATGCTGCGGCTGCAGAAGGAGCGGATGACCCGGGGGCTGATCCCGTCCTTCCGCGAATTCTTCCGCTTCTACGGGCTCGACCGCGAAAAACTGGCCTTCGCCAGGCCGGACGCCCTGGTCATGCATCCGGGACCGATGAACCGCGGGGTGGAGATCGACAGCGCCGTGGCCGACGATCCGGCGCGCAGCGTGATCAAGGAGCAGGTCGAGATGGGGGTTGCGGTGCGCATGGCGGTGCTGGACATCCTGTCCCGCCGGGGCGTGCGCAATGACTGACCTGCTGTTCGAGAACGTGCGGCTGATCGATCCGGCGAGCGGGCTGGACGTGGTGGGCGGCCTGCTGGTGCGGGACGGACGGGTCGCCGATCTCGGTGCCGGGCTGGGCCGGCCGGACGGGGCCGAAGTGGTGGACGGCGACGGCGCGGTGCTGTGCCCGGGGCTGGTGGACATGCGCGCCGAGCTCGGCGAGCCCGGCGGCGAGCATCGCGAGACGATCGCAAGCGCGGCCCGTGCGGCGGCGGCAGGCGGGATCACGACGCTCGCGGTGCTGCCGGACACCCGGCCGGCGATCGACGATCCCGGGCTGGTCCGGCTGCTGCGCGCGCGCGGCGAGGAAACCGGCAGCCTGACCGTGCTGCCCTATGGCGCGGCGACGAAGGGATGCCGGGGGGAAGACCTCGCCGAACTCGGGCTGCTGCGCGAGGCGGGGGCGGTGGCCTTCACCGACGGGGCGCGGGCGATCGGCTCGGCGCGGCTGATGCGCCTGGTGCTCGGCTATTCCAGGGCCTTCGGTGCCCGCGTGATCCAGCATCCCGAGGAGCCGACCCTGGCCGAAGGGGGAGCGGCGACGATGGGCGAGATGTCGACCCGGCTGGGCTTGCCCGGCATTCCCGCGGCGGCGGAGGCGATCCTGGTGGCGCGCGACATCCGCCTTGCGCAGTTGACCGGGGGCGCGGTGCATTTCGCCCATGTCTCCACCGGCGAGGCGATCGCTCTGATCCGGCGGGCAAAAGCGGAGGGCGTCGCGGTCACATGCGACACCGCGCCGCCCTATTTCGACCTGAACGAAACGGCGATCGGCAATTTCCGCACCTATGCCAAGCTGTCGCCGCCGCTGCGGGCGGAGGCGGACCGCATGCAGGTGGTGGCAGGGCTGGCGGACGGGACGATCGACGCGGTGGCCTCCGATCACCAGCCGCGCGATGCCGACGACAAGCGCCTGCCCTTCGCCCAGGCGGCGGCCGGAGGGACAGGGCTGGCGACGCTGCTGGCGGTGACATTGGCCCAGGTGCATGGCGGCTCACTGGGAATGGCGCAGGCGCTGGCGCTGCTGACCTGCCGGCCCGCGGATGTGCTGGGCGTGGCGGCAGGTCGGATGGGAAAGGGGGCCGCGGCTGACCTGACCCTGTTCCATCCGGAGCGGATCTGGCAGGTCGAGGCGGGAGAATTGCCCGGCAAGGCGCAGAACACGCCGTTCGATGGACGCGCGCTGGAAGGCACGGTGCTGGGAACCTGGAAGGCGGGGCGGAGGGTATTCGGGACATGAACGGCACGATTCTGGCGGTCGCGGTGGCCGGATACCTGTTGGGCTCGATTCCCTTCGGCCTGCTGCTGACCCGCTCGGCGGGGTTGGGCGACATCCGCAAGATCGGCTCCGGCAGCATCGGCGCGACCAACGTGCTGCGCACCGGCCGCAAGGGGCTTGCGGCGGCAACCACGCTGCTGGACGGGATGAAGGGCGTCGCGGCGGTGCTGCTCGGCGGATATATCGCGGGCGTGCCCGGCGTGTTCATCGGCGGGCTGATGGCGGTTCTGGGGCACCTGTTCCCGGTCTGGCTGAAATTCCGCGGCGGCAAGGGCGTGGCGACTGGGTTTGGCGCATTGATCGCGGCCGATCCGCTGGTCGGGCTGGCGGCGGGCGCCGTATGGCTCGCCTGCGCCTTCACCATCCGCATTTCATCGGCGAGCGGGCTGATCGCGTTTCTGGCGGCCCCGGTGCTTGCCTGGGCTCTAGGGCGGCCGCAACCGGTGCTCGGTCTCGCGCTGGCGATCATGGCGCTGGTCTATTGGGGCCATCGCGCCAATATCGACCGGCTGCTGAAGGGAACGGAGCCGCGCATCGGGGCAGGCAAGTAGCGCCATTGCCGATCGGGCCGGATTGCGCTGCCCGGCATCCGGTCTAGGCTGCACGGTGTTGCCTTCCGGTATCGAACCGGGAGAGTTCCGGCAGGGGTGGGCAGTGGGCGAGACGGTGGAGCAGCTGCGGCTGGCGCGGACCGAAGGCGTTGGGCCGGTGACCTATCGGCGGCTCATGGCCCGTTTCGGCAGCGCTGCCGCGGCACTGGACGGGTTGCCCGAACTGGCCCGCTCCGGAGGGCGCAGCGAAGCGCTGCGCATTGCTTCCGCACGGGACGCCGAGCGGGAGATGGAAGCGGTGGGCAGCGCCGGCGCCGGCCTGGTGTTCTTGGGCGGACCGGAATATCCGCCGTTGCTGGCCCTGCTGGAGGATGCACCACCGGTGCTGGCGGTGATGGGCGACTCCACCCTGCTGCGGCAAAAATCGGTCGCCGTGGTGGGCAGCCGGCACGCTTCGGCCAATGGCCGGCGCATGGCCGAGCTGCTGGCCGCCGACCTGGCGAAGGCGGGTCTCGTCGTCGTGTCCGGCCTGGCCCGCGGCATCGATACCGCGGCGCATCTCGGCGGCATCGCGGCGACCGTGGCCTGCATCGCCGGTGGGATCGACACCGTCTATCCGCAGGAAAATGCGGCCCTCCAGCGGAGGATCGGCGAGGAAGGCGCCGTGGTGGCCGAGATGCCGCCGGGAACCGTGCCGCAGGCACGGCACTTCCCCAGGCGCAACCGCGTGATCGCGGGTCTGGCATTGGGGGTCGTGGTGGTGGAGGCGGCGCTGCGCTCGGGAAGCCTGATCACGGCACGCCTGGCCGGCGAGGCCGGTCGCGAGGTCTTCGCCGTGCCGGGCTCGCCGCTGGACGCGCGGTGCCGGGGCACCAATGCGCTGATCCGCGACGGCGCGCATCTGACGGAAGGTATCGAGGACGTGATGGGACCGTTGCGTCTGGGGGCCGGACAGGCCTCGCTTTTCGCGCCATCGGAACCTCCTGTGGTCTTCGCGCCCGCGGAATTGGCCGGGGCGGACGAGGTCGCAAGGGCCAGGTCGCTGGTGCCTGACCTGATGGGGCCGGCACCCACCGGTGTTGACGATCTCATTCGCCGCTGCCAACTGTCTGCCGCCGCCGTCATGTCGGTATTGCTGGACATGGAAATCGCGGGGCGCATTGAAACGCTGCCGGGCAACCGGGTGGCGCTGATTTCAGGACCGGGCGCCTAGCCCATAGATCGGGACCCAATGTCGGACGTCGTTGTCGTCGAATCGCCCGCCAAGGCCAAGACAATCAACAAATACCTGGGCGGCGGCTATACCGTGCTGGCCAGCTTCGGGCATGTCCGCGACCTGCCGCCGAAGGACGGCTCGGTGCGCCCCGAGCAGGATTTCGCCATGGACTGGGAAGCCGATTCCCGCGGCGACCGGCAGGTCTCGGCCATCGCCAAGGCGGTCAAGGGCGCCAGGACCCTTTACCTCGCCACCGACCCGGATCGCGAGGGCGAGGCGATTTCCTGGCACGTGCGCGCCATGCTCGAGGACCGGCATGTACTCAAAGGTGTTACCGTCCATCGGATCACCTTCAACGAGATCACCCGCAACGCCGTCCGCTACGCCATCGCCCACCCGCGCAAGCTCGACCAGCCGCTGATCGAAGCCTATCTGGCACGCCGGGCGCTCGACTATCTGGTGGGGTTCACCCTCTCGCCGGTGCTGTGGCGCAAGCTGCCGGGCAGCCGCAGCGCCGGCCGGGTGCAGTCGGTCGCATTGCGGCTGATCTGCGAGCGCGAGGCGGAGATCGAGGTTTTCAAGCCGCGCGAATACTGGACCGTCGAGGCGCAGTTCCTGACCCCCGCCGGCGCGCCATTCACCGCGCGGCTGACCCATCTCGACGGCAAGCGGCTCGACCAGTTCGACCTCAATACCCAGGCCTTGGCGGAGCGCGCCAGGGCGGCGGTGGAGGCCGGCACCTTCTCCGTCGCCACGGTCGAGCGGCGACGGGTCAAGCGCAATCCTCCGGCGCCGTTCACCACCTCGACCTTGCAGCAGGAAGCCTCGCGCAAGCTCGGCTTCGGCGCGCAGCAGACGATGCGGCTCGCGCAGGGGCTGTACGAGGGCGTCGATATCGGCGGCGATACCGTCGGGCTGATCACCTATATGCGCACCGACGGCGTCAGCATGGCGCGCGAGGCGATCGACGCCATCCGCGGCCATGTGCTCGACGCCTACGGCAATCCCTATCTGCCGGGTGCGCCGCGCGAATACACCAGCCGGGCCAAGAACGCGCAGGAAGCGCATGAGGCGATCCGCCCGGTGGACGTGACGCTGACGCCGGAAAAGGCCGCACCCCATCTGAACCCCGACCAGCGCCGGCTCTACGACCTGATCTGGAAGCGGGCGGTGGCGAGCCAGATGCAGTCGGCCGAGCTCGACCAGGTGACCGTCGAGGTCGCCGATCCCGCCAGGCCGAACGGCCCGCGCTTGCGCGCGACGGGCTCTATTCTCGCCTTCGACGGCTTCCTCAAGCTCTACCACGAGGACCAGGACGATCCGGCCGAGGACGATGACAGCCGCATGCTGCCGCCGATGCGCGAGCGCGACCCGCTGAAGGCGGCCGCGGTGGATGCCTGGGTGACGGCCGAGCAGCATTTCACACAGCCGCCGCCGCGCTACTCCGAGGCGAGCCTGGTGAAGAAGATGGAGGAGCTCGGCATCGGCCGGCCCTCGACCTACGCCTCGATCCTGTCGGTGCTGCAGGACCGCAACTACGTCAAGCTCGACAAGAAGCGCTTCGTCCCCGAGGACCGCGGCCGGCTGGTCACTGCCTTCCTGACCAGCTTCTTCGAGCGCTATGTCGATCCCGGCTTCACCGCCGGGCTGGAGGAGCAGCTCGACGAGATTTCCGACGGCAAGGCGGATTGGCGTTCGGTGATGCGCGCCTTCTGGGAGGAATTCTCCCGCGCGGTGGAGCAGACCAAGGATCTCAAGATCTCGGACGTCATCAACGCACTCGACAACGATCTCGGCCCGCATTTCTTCCCCATCCGCGAGGACGGCACCGACCCGCGCGGCTGCCCGTCCTGCGGCAACGGCCGGCTGGGTCTCAAGCTGGGGCGGCACGGCAGCTTCATCGGCTGCTCGAACTATCCGGAGTGCCAGTACACCCGCCGGCTCGCCATCGATGGCGGCGACGATGCGGATACGCTGCGCGAGGGCATGCGCGAGCTGGGCCATCACCCGCAGACCGGCGAGCCGATCACGGTGCGGCGCGGACCCTATGGCGTCTACGTGCAGCAGGGCGAGCAGGAGCAGGGCAGCAAGGTGAAGCCGCGGCGGACCTCCCTGCCCCGCGGCGTGGACGGCGACACGCTCACGCTGGAGCAGGCGCTTGGCCTGCTGTCCCTGCCGCGCGAGGTGGGGCTGCACCCGGAGAGCAGGGAGAAGATCGAAGCCGGCATCGGCCGCTTCGGCCCCTATGTGAAGATGGGTGCGATCTTCGCCTCGCTCGACAAGGACGACGACGTCGTCACCGTCGGGCTGAACCGGGCAGTGGACGTGCTGGCGCGCAAGGCCGCCAGCGTGCGCCAGCTCGGCTCGCATCCGAAGGACAAGGAGGCGGTGCTGGTGCGCAAGGGCCGGTTCGGGCCCTACGCGCAGCACGGCAACATGATTGCGAATCTGCCGCGCGATATGATGATGGATGACGTGACGCTGGAGCAGGCCGTGGCGCTGCTGGCGGAAAAGGGCAAGGCGATGAAGCCCCGTGGTGGCGCCAAGCGGAACGGCCGCAGCACGAAGGCAGCGCCGGCGAAGGCGGCAGCGACGACCGAAGCGCCGGCAAAAAAGGAAGCGCCGGCGAAGCAGAAGGTGCCGGCCAGGAAAAAGGCTCCCGCAAGGAAGAAGGCCGCAGTGAAGAAGAAGGCAGCCGGCAAGGCGGAAGCGTGACCGGCGGGCCTAACCGTTGCCGGCCATCCTGCATGGCCGGCCGCATGCAATGAAGCGGCCCCGCCGGCCGGGAAAACCTGCGGGCGAGCGCGGCACAGGCCAGCTGCCCAGCCGGGAGGAGATCCGGCGCTTCATTGCTACCTCCACCGGCCGTGTCGGCAAGCGCGAGATTGCGCGGCATTTCGGGCTGAATCCGGACCAGCGCACCGAACTGCGCGGGCTGCTCAAGGAACTCGCGAGCGAAGGCGCGGTGGCGCCGGCGGGCCACCGCCGGTTCAGCGGACCCGGCAACCTGCCGGGTGCCACGGTGGTGCAGGTGACCGGCACCGATGCGGACGGCGATGCGATAGCCAGGCCGGCCAGATGGGAGCAGGACGGGCCGCCGCCGGTCATCTACATGGCCGCCGAACCGCGCGGGCAGCCGGCCCTGGCCCCCGGCGAGCGGGTGGTGGCGCGGCTCAGGCAGATCGCACCGGGCAAGTACGAAGGGCGCACGGTCAAGCGCCTCGCCGATGCGCCCGGCCGGGTGCTCGGCGTGTTCCGGCGCGGTCGAGACGGCGACAGGCTGGTCCCGACCGACCGCAGGGCGAAGGCGGAGTGGCGCATCCCGCATGGCGAGAGCGGCGGCGCCGAGGAGGGCGAGATCGTGCTGGCGACCCCCCTGCCCGGCTCCGGCTTCGGCCTGAAGGCGGCCCGCGTGATCGAGCGGCTGGGCAGCATGGGCGACGCCCGCTCGGTCTCGCTGGTGGTGATCCACACGCATGACATCCCGACCGTATTCTCCGAGGAGGCGTTGAACGAAGCGGCGAAGGCGCGCGGGGTGACCCTGCGCGGACGCACCGAGCTGCGCGACCTGTCGCTGGTGACCATCGACGGGGCGGATGCGCGCGATTTCGACGATGCCGTCTTCGCCGCGCCGGATGGCGACGGCTTCCGGCTGGTGGTGGCGATCGCCGACGTGGCGCACTACGTGCGGCCCGGCACGGCACTGGACCGGACGGCCAGGACGCGGGGCAATTCCTGCTATTTCCCCGACCGTGTCGTGCCGATGCTGCCGGAGGCGCTGTCCAACGGCTGGTGCAGCCTGCGGCCCGCCGAGGATCGCGGCTGCCTGTTCGTCGAGATGCTGATCGACGCAGCCGGGAACAAAACCGCGCACCGATTCGGCCGCGGGCTCATGCGCAGCGCGGCACGCCTGACCTATGAGGAGGTGCAGGAAGCGCATGATGCCGGGCGGGACCTCGGCCTGCCCTTGCCTGACCTCTATGCGGCATTCCGCAAACTGCTGGCCGCGCGGGAGGCCAGGGGCACCCTCGACCTCGACCTGCCGGAGCGCAAGGTGGTGCTGGACGAGGCCGGCCGCGTCGCCTCGGTGGCACCGCGGCCGCGGCTCGACAGCCACCGGCTGATCGAGGAATTCATGGTGCTGGCCAATGTCTGCGCCGCCGAGGAGCTGGAGCGGCTGCACCGGCCCTGCATCTACCGCGTGCATGCGCCGCCCTCCGAGGAGAAGCTCGAGACCCTGCGTGGCTTCCTGCGCGGCTTCGACATCGCGCTGCCGCCCGGCAGCCAGCTGCATCCGCGCGATCTCGACCGCGTATTGAAGACGGTCGCCGGCCGCGAAGAGGCGATGCTGGTCAACGAGGTGGTGCTGCGCAGCCAGATGCAGGCGGCGTACGACGTGGAGAATATCGGCCATTTCGGCCTGGCCCTGGCCCGCTATGCGCATTTCACCAGCCCCATCCGCCGCTATGCCGATCTGGCCGTGCACCGCGCGCTGATCGCCGGGCTGAAACTGGGGCCGGGCGGGCTGTCGGAGGAGGAGGTGCCGCGCCTCGCCGACACCGCCGAACACATCACCGCGACCGAGCGGCGGGCGACGCTGGCCGAGCGGGACGCCATCGACAGATATCTGGCAGCCTTCATGGCCGACAAGGTGGGGGCGGTGTTCGCAGCGCGCATTTCGGGGGTGACCCGGTTCGGCATTTTCGTCAGTGTCGCCGACAGCGGCGCCAGCGGCCTCGTGCCGGTCTCGAGTTTGCCCGATGATTTCTGGGTGCATGACGAGCAGCTTCAGGCCCTGGTGGGGCGCCGCAGCGGTGTCGCCTTCCGCTTGGCGCAGGAGGTCGAGGTGCGCCTCGCCGAGGCCAGTCCGGTGACCGGCGGATTGATCTTCCATCTGATGACGGGGCCGCTGCCGCGCGGGGAACGCGGCAGGCCGTTCCGGCCGGGGCGGCGACGGTGATGCCGCGCTGCCGGCGCACGCTGGCGGCGCTGCTGTTTGCGATCGCCCTGCATGGCCCGGCGGGCGCGGAACCGCGGCGAGGTTTCGACGAGCCCGTGCTGCAGGCCGATCTTGCCGTCGCGCTCGATTTCATCGCGGCCCGATCGCTAGAGCCGCTGGGCGTGGCACGCCTCGCTTTGGCCGGGCTGCGCAGCCTGCCGCTGCTCGACGGCGGGCTGCGCGTGGAACGGCAAGGCACGGCGCTGGTGCTCGGCCGCGGGGATCTGGTGCTGCTGCGGCAGGCGGCCCCGGGGCCGGATGACGCGGCCGGCTGGGCCGCGGCGACGGCGGAGCTGGCCCGCGTTGCCTGGGAGGGGTCCGAGCCGGTGCGACAGGTGGGCAATGCCGGGCTTGTGGCACGCATCTTCGCGGCGATGTTCGCCGAGCTGGACCCCTATTCGCGCTACCTCTCGCCGCGCGAAGCCGGAGCGGACCGGGCCAGGCGGGCCGGCCGCGCCGGTATCGGCGTCAGCGTCGGCATGAAGCGCGGCGCCTTCGTGGTCAGCGCCATCGAACCCGGCGGGCCGGCGGCGCAGGCCGGCATCCGGCCGGGCGACGAGCTGGTGGCGGTCGACGGGCAACCGCTGCACGGCGCCTCGCTCGAAGCGGTGCGAGCCCTGCTTGGCGGGCCGGACGAGACGCTCGTGGCGGTGCAGGTGCGCCAGCGCGGGCGGCAGCGCAGCCTGGAGCTCGTGCGCAGCCGGCCCGCCACCGACACGGTGACAGCCCAGCGCGACGGACGGCTGGTGGTGATCCGCATGGGCGGCTTCAGTCGCAACACCGCCTCCCGCCTCGCGCAGGAGATATTGCGGGCACTGGACGACGCCGTACCGCTGGACGGCCTGGTGCTGGACCTGCGCGGCAATCGCGGCGGCGTCCTGCAGCAGGCGGTGGCCAGTGCGGCCATGCTGCAAGGCGGTGGCCTGGTGGTGCGGACCAGCGGGCGCCACCCCGAGTCCGGACATGCCCTGATGGCCGATGGGCGCGACCTGCTGGAGGGCCGCCCGGTGGTGGTGCTGATCGATGGGGATACGGCCAGCGCCGCGGAAATCCTCGCCGGGGCGCTGGCCGACCAGCGCCGCGCCGTGGTCGTCGGCAGCGTCAGCCTGGGCAAAGGCCTCGTGCAGGCGATCACCGGCCTGCCGGATGGCGGCGAGATCCTGGTGAGCTGGAGCCAGATGATCGCCCCGCGTGGCTGGCCGATCCAGTCGCTGGGCGTGCTGCCGCAGCTCTGCACCAGCCTGGGCACCGAGCAGACCGCGCGCCAGCTTGCCGCCCTGGCGCATGGCGAGCAGATGATGCGCGCGGCGCTGCTGCGCCACCGCGGCACCGGCCCCCTGCCCTCCCCGACGGTGGCGGGCGAGATTCGCGCGGCATGCCCGCCACGCAACGGCGACGAATCGGACATGGCGGCGGCGCGGGCATTGCTCGCCTCGCCCACCTCCTACGCAGCAGCGCTGCTTGTGCCCCCCTGACGTCGGCGCAAGCCGCATGGCGGCACCGCAAGACTTGACGGCGGGGGGGCGGGCACGCAATTAAGCGGCCAGAAGCGCCGCACCGATTGCCGGGAACCCATCATGGCCAAGTCGAACACCATCCAGATCAAGCTCGTGTCCACCGCGGATACCGGGTATTTCTACGTGACGAAGAAGAATGCGCGGGCCCAGACCAACAAGCTGGAAATGCAGAAATACGACCCCGTGGCGCGGAAGCACGTGCTGTTCAAGGAAGCCAAGATCAAGTGATCGGCGGGGCGCCTGCGGGCGCCCCCGGCCGACGATCGACCGCAGGGCGCGGCGCCGGCAAACGGCGCTGCGCCCTTGCTGATTCCCGCGCGTCGGCGCGGCTTCAAACAGGTATTTCCTATCTTGCTTTCTGCACGCAGGTATTTAAAGTAGCATCCGAAATACACCTTAGGTGGACGCCATGAACCTCCCGACAAAGCTCTTCCTCCTGCCCGGCAATCTCGTCGCCGACCGGCTCGGCGCCAGCAAGACCGACGACCGGGCGATGATCCGGACCCTGGTGGACATGCTGTTCTGGAACCTCGTCATCACCATCGGCGCCTTCCTGGTGTTCCGGTGAACATGCACGCCGAGGTCACGGAAGCCAGCATCCGCGCCCTGGTCGATCGCTTCTATGCCCGGGTGCGGCAACACGCAGTGCTGGGCCCGGTATTCGACGCGGCGATCGCCCCCGAGGCCTGGCCGGCGCATCTGGAGAAGATGTATGCCTTCTGGTCATCGGTGATGCTGACCAGCGGCCGCTACAAGGGCAATCCGGTGGCGGTGCATCGCGGCGTGGCGGGGATCGCCCCGACGCTCTTCGCAACCTGGCTCGACCTGTTCGAGGAAACCGTAGCCGAGATGTTCGTGCCCGAGATCGCCGAGCGGTTCGCGCACAGCGCGCGGCGGATCGCGGAGAGCTTGCGGTTGGCGCTGTTCTTCCGGCCCGACCGGCCGTGGACCGGCGACCTGCGCGAACGGAGCCGGACATGCGCCTGACCGCGTTCAGCGACTTCACGCTGCGCACGCTGATCTATCTTGCCCTGCGGCCGGACCGGCTGTGCACGATCGACGAAATCGCCTCCGCCTACGGCATCTCCGCCAATCACCTGACCAAGGTGGTGCACCAGGCAGCGCAGGCGGGTGACGTGCGGACGACCAGGGGCCAGCGTGGCGGGCTGCGGCTTGGCCGTCCGGCCCGCGAGATCAATGTCGGCGCGGTGCTGCGGCGAACCGAACCGGACATGGAAATCGTTCCTTGCTTCGGCGCGCAGTCGGGATGCCCGATCCAACCGGGCTGCGTGCTGCAAGGGGCGCTGGCAGAGGCGCTGGCCGCATTCCTGGCGGTGATGGATCGGTGGACGCTGGCCGATCTTGTGCAGCCAAGGGGCGTCCTGGCCGGCCTGCTGGGGCTGGAGCCGGCCGACCCGCCGGCAACCCGCTGATCGATTGGAGAAACAAGGAGTGGCAGGCAGGATGTATCCCCCGACGACGCGCGAGATGGCGCAGGCGCGGCGCGCCCTGGCCCCGGAAACCCAGGCGGCATTCGATGCCTTCGGTCGTGCCGTGTTCGCCGATGGCGCGCTGTCGGCCAAGATGAAGCAGATCGTCGCCGTGGCGGTGGCGCATGCGACGCAATGTCCGTACTGCATCAAGGGACATACGCGCGCAGCACGGCGGGCCGGGGCGACGAGCGAGGAGCTGATGGAGGCGATCTGGGTGGCCGCCGAAATGAAGGCAGGGGCCGCCTATGCGCATTCGGCGCTGGCGCTGGAAATCCTCGCCGAAGAGGATGCCGCTGCAAGGAACCAGGGCGCGGACTGACTTCGGCATCGGCGGCGGAGGAAAGCTTCGAGCAGGCGGCGGAGAATCTGGAGCAGGTTCAAGGGAGGGCTTCGCAAATGTGCTGGCCGCCGCCATGGCACGATCGCGCGGGCCGTGTTCCGCAAAACCCGGGAATCGGCGAAGCTGGCGTCTGTATGCCCGGAGGAACAAAACGATGAGCCAGACCCTGCGCCCGACCTGGATCATCGAGCGCAGCATCGCCCGCGGTGTGGTGCGGATCGGCGTGGTCGGCAGCCGGTTCGCCGCCGAACTCAACGGGCGGGCCGTCAAGCTCGCCCACAACGACATCGCCTCGATCAACGATATCGCGGCCTCGCGCTTCACCGCCCATATGGTGCCCACGCTGCGGGACGGCGGCTACACCCATCTGCTCGGCGGCCAGATCGCCCTGCTGCCCGGCGAGGCGAAGACGCTGAAGGAGGTTGCGATGGGCACGCCGGAAGGCCTGCTGATCCATCGCGCCAAGCTGATCGAGGCGCTGGAGAAGGAATCCGCCGAAGTCGAAGCGCCGGTGGATGTGATCACGGGCCTGGCGCAGCACGGCGACGAGCGGGCGCTGCGCATCACCCCGGCACGGCAGGCGCTGAACGCCTTCGACGAGCGGCACCCGCAGGTGCGGGCCGCCAAAGGGCCGTAGCGCTACCCCCTGCCGCAGGAGGAGAGCGAGGCGGAGGCGAAGCCGGCGACGTCGCTGGCTTCCACCGTCAGATGCAGCACCACGTTGTTCACGGCGATGTCCTGCTTGGCCGGCAGGCCGGTCAGCTTGAGCGGCTCGGCCGCCCAGGCCCGGCTGACGGCAATGACGGCGCTCCTGGCCGGATCGGCCCCGGCGGTCGGGATCGTGGCGGTGACCTGGATCATGCCCTCCAGCAGCGAGGCGGCCTCTTCCGGCCGGCCGGCGGCCTGGATGGCGAAGCGCTTGCGCACTATCCGGGTGTCGCAGGGGCGCACCGGAGCCGCTTCGCGCAGCAGCTGGGCCAGCCGGTCGGCGGGAACGTTCTGGGCAAGGCGGTCGCGGGTGAGCGCGAAGAGTTGCGCGAGATCCCCCTTGGGCACGTCGGCGTCATAGCGCGTCTGCAGCGTGGCGATGGCCTGGCGCTGCTCGGCCAGCGCGGCCTGCAGGCGGCCATTGTCGGTGCGGGCGCCGTCGCGCTGCGCGGTAAGCTCGCTGACCCGGGCGGTGAGCTCGGTGACGCGGGATTCGGCCAGCACGGTGCCGGTCTGGTAGGCCGACCAGCCGAGTGCGGCGATGCCGGCAGCGACGAGCAGCCAGACGAAGGCGCGCGCCATGAACTGCCGCCGGCGCCGGGCGCGTTCCCTGCGAATTCCACTGGTGTAGGCCATGCTGCGCTGCCGTTCATCGTCTCTGCATCGGGGGCGCGACCATGCAGATGCGGCGGCCGTCCCGCAAGCGCGCGGTGGCGGTTTGCCGAATTCGCAGCGCCGGGCGAGACTCGCCTGCCACATGCGAGAGCACCTGGCATGCGCCGCCGCTTCGCCCGCCCCGTACCATGCCGGACGTCCCATCATGGCTGATCGCGATCGGGCGGTCGCCGCGGCGGCGCGGCATTTCGATTCCGGGGCGTTCCTGGCGCTGCTGCGCCGGCGCGTGGCGCGCAGAAGCGAAAGCCCGGTGCCCGCCAGCGCGCCCGAGCTCGACGCATATCTGGCCGAGGATATGGCCCCCTATCTCGCCGGCCTCGGCTTCGCCACCAGAATCGCCGCCCAGGGCGCGCGCGGTCGGTTCCTGATCGCGACCCGCCACGAGAGCGACCGGCTGCCGACGGTGCTGATCTATGGCCATGGCGACGTCGTGCCGGGCATGGCAGGGGACTGGGCCGAGGGCCGCGATCCCTGGGCGGTGACGCCCGATGGCGACCGGCCCTACGGGCGCGGCATGGCCGACAACAAGGGACAGCACAGCGTCAACCTCTCGGCTCTCGCCTGCGTGCTGGAGCAGCGGGGCAAGCTCGGCTTCAACGTGAAGCTGCTCCTGGGAATGGGCGAGGAGCTGGGCTCGCCAGGCCTGCGCGAGCTGTGCCGGGCCGAGCGCGCGGCGCTGGCGGCCGATGTGTTGATCGCCTCGGACGGGCCACGGCTGAGCCCCGAACGGCCGACGCTGTTCCTCGGTTCGCGCGGCGCGGTGCGGCTGACATTGACCGCGCAGCTGCGCGAGGGGTCGCATCATTCGGGCAACTGGGGCGGGCTGATCAGCAACGCCGCGACGGTGCTCAGCCACGCGCTGGCCAGCCTGTGCGACGCGCGCGGCCGGCTGCTGGTGGACGGGCTGCGGCCGGCATCGCTGCCCCACGAGGTGCGCGCTGCGCTGGCGGATGTGGAAGTCTCGGGCGGCCCCGGCGGCCCGGCGGTGGAGCCTGACTGGGGCGAACCCGGACTGTCGCCGGCGGAGCGCGTGTTCGGCTGGAACACGCTGGAGATACTGGCATTGTCGGCCGGCAACATCCGCCAGCCGGCGGCCGCCATCCCCGGCATGGCGGAGGCGAGCGTGATGCTGCGCTTCGTGGTCGGGCTCGACTGGCGGGACGTGGCGGGGATCGTGCAGCGGCACCTCGATGCGCACGGACTAGCGGCGGTCCGGGTCAGCGGCGCGGTCGGCGGCAATGCGACGCGCACGCCGTCGGACGATCCATGGGTCGGGCGGGTGCTCGGCTCGATCCAGCGGACGACCGGCAAGAAGCCTGCGCTGTTGCCCAATTTCGGCGGAACGCTGCCCAACGACGTCTTCGTCGAGGAGCTGGGGCTGCCCACCGTCTGGGTGCCGCATTCCTATCCGGGCTGCCGGCAGCATGCGCCCGATGAGCACAATCTCGTCCCGGTGCTGCGCGAGAGGCTGGAGATGATGGCAGGCGTGTTCTGGGACATCGGCGACACGCAGGCGCAGCCTCGGCCGGCCGGATAGTCCCGCAGCATGCGTCCCGGCGGCCGCTTCCGCAGCGCCCTGCGCGCAACCGTGCATGACCGGCGGCCAGGCGTTGTCGGCCTCCGACAGTGGCCCATACAATGCACCGCCGCAGCCGGAGACCCGTGACGATGCCGCCCGCCGAACCCGCGCCACATGACCTGGTCCTCCGCAACGGCCGGGTGATCGATCCGGAAACCGGGCTCGATCGCGTCTGCGACGTGGCGGTGAAGGATGGCCGGATCGCCGCCGTCGGCGACGGCCTGCGCGCCGCGGCTGAAATCGACGCCAGCGGCCTGGTGGTGGCGCCGGGCTTCATCGACCTGCACGGCCACGGCCAATCGCTGCCGGCGGACCGGATGCAGGCTTTCGACGGCGTGACGACCTCGCTGGAACTCGAAGCGGGCGCCCTGCCGGTGGCCGCCTGGTATGCCAGCCAGGCGGAAGCCGGGCGAACCCTGAACTATGGCTGCGCCGCCAACTGGATCGCGGCCAGGATCGCGGTGATGAACCGGGTGGCGCCGGAACCGTCGTTGCGCTTCATGGCCCGGCATGAGGAAGACCGGCGCTGGGCCGACGCGGTGGCCAGCGATGCGGAAGTGGCCGGCATCCTCGGCTGGCTGCGGCAGGGGCTGGACGAGGGCGCCATCGGCATCGGACTGCTCAACGCCTATGCGCCTGGCTCTGGCGTCAAGGAGATGACCGAAGTCTGCGCCCTGGCCGCCGAATACGCGGTGCCGACCTACACCCACATCGCCTACATGGCCAATGTCGACCCGCGCAGCTCGATCGAGGCCTACAACCGGCTGATCGGCTATGCCGGATCGACCGGGGCGCACATGCATATCTGCCACTTCAACAGCACCAGCCTGCTTGATGTCGAGCGGGCCGCGGGGCTGGTGCGCAAGGCGCAGTCGCTCGGGCTGAAGGTGACGGTGGAGGCCTATCCCTACGGCACCGGATCGACCGTGCTGAGCGCCGCCTTCTTCCGCGATCCCAGCTTCGCCGCGCGCAGCGGCCGGGACTGGAGCGCGCTCGAGATGGTCGATACCGGCCGCCGCTTCTCCACCCATGACGAGGTGGTCAGGGCGCAGGCGCAGGACCCCGGGGCGCTGGTGCTGTGGCACTTCCTCGACGTGGAGGTGAACCAGCGGCATCGCGACATGCTGGATGCCTCGGTGCTCTTCCCCGGCGGCGCGATCGCCTCCGACGCCATGCCGTGGACCCGTCCGGACGGCAGCATATACGAAGGCGATGCCTGGCCGCTGCCCGACGGCACCTCGTCGCATCCGCGCTCGGCCGGCACCTTCACCCGTTTCCTGCGCCAATGGGTGCGCGAGCGGCAGGCGGTGAGCCTGCGCGAGGGGCTGGCCAAGTGCACGCTGATCCCGGCACGCATCCTGGAGGCAAGCACGCCGGCCTTCAGCACGAAGGGGCGGCTCCAGGTGGGCTGCGACGCGGACATCGTCGTTTTCGATTGGGAGACCTTGACCGACCGGGCGGAATTCACGGCGATGAACCGGCCCGCCGAAGGCGTGCGCCACCTGCTGGTGAACGGGACCGCGGTGATCGCCGATGGCGCGCTGCAGCGGGCGGCCCGGCCCGGCCGCCCGCTGCGGCGCGCACCCCGGAACTGAGCATGGCGGTCCCGGTCGTCGTCGTCGCCGGGTTCCTTGGCGCCGGCAAGACGACGCTGATCAACCACCTGCTGTCCCATGCCGGCGGACGCCGGATCGCGGCCGTCGTGAACGATTTCGGCGCCATCAACATCGACGCCGCCCTGATCGCCGGTGCGGCGGACGGGGTGGTCGGGCTTCAGAACGGTTGCATCTGCTGCACGCTGCAGGGCGACCTGCTGCGCACCATCGGCATGCTGCTGCGCCGCACCCCACCGCCGGACGGCATCGTCGTCGAAACCAGCGGGGTGGCCGATCCGGCGCCGATCGTGGCCGCGCTGCTGGACCCGGCGATCTGGCGCGAAGCCCCGCTCGATGCGGTGATCGGTGTGGTGGATGCGGCGGACGCCCTGGAACACCCCGCACGGCGCGAGCAGCCGCTCTACCGGGCGCAACTCGCCGCGGCGGATTTCGCGGTGCTGAACAAGCTGGACCTGGTGCCGCAGGCGGAGGTGCCGGCGCTGCTCGCCGGGCTTCGGGCCGCCGGGCTGCGCGGCCGGGTGGTGCCGGCGCAATGGGGCGCATTCCCGGTGGAGTTGCTGTTCAGCGCCGGGCTCCATGTGGCAGCTGAAGGCGGCCGGCGCACGTCGCCCGCGGCCTCCCCGTACGACACCCTGAGCTGGGTCGGCGCGGGGCCGGTGGATTTCGCCGCCTTCCAGGCGGTGATGGAAGGATTGGCGCCGTCGCTGGTGCGGGCCAAGGGGCTGCTGCAATTCGTCGGCCAGCCAGGTCGAACGGCGCTGTTCCAGATGGTGGGCCAACGGGCGACGCTGGCCGCCGGGCCGCCCGCCGACAGCGGCGCGCCGCCGGCGCAACTCGTGCTGATCCATGAGCTGGGCCAGCTGGACCCGGCCCGGGTCCGGCGCGCCCTCGACGGCTGCGTCGCCCCGCTGCCGGCACAGGTTATGCCGCGCGCGGAGCGTCGTTGAGCAGGGCGCGGAGCTTGGCGGCCAGCGCCGCGGCGGTGAACGGCTTGGGCAGCAGGTGCACGCCGGGATCCAGCATGCCGCTGTGGATGATCGCATTGGCCGTGTAGCCGGTGGTGAACAGCACCGGCAGGCCTGGCCGCAACCGCAGCACCTGCTCCGCGAGCTTGCGCCCGTTCACCCCGCCGGGCAGCACCACGTCGGTGAACAGCAGGCCGATCTCCGGGCTCGCCTGGACATGGCGCAGCGCCGCCTCGGCATCGGGCGCCCAGATCACGCGGTAGCCGAGCGCCAGCAGCGAATCGATGGAGAACTGGCGCACCGCGTCGTTGTCCTCGACGACAAGGATGGTCTCCCCGGCACCGGGCGGCGCGGCCGGTGGCTCCAACGCGGCCGCAACCGGTTCGAGCTCGGCGATGATGCGGGGCAGATACAGCTTGATCGTCGTGCCGTGGCCCGGCTCGCTGTAGATCTTGACGTGCCCGCCGGACTGCTTGGCGAAGCCGTAGATCATGCTGAGGCCGAGCCCGGTGCCCTGGCCGACCGGCTTGGTGGTGAAGAAGGGCTCGAAGGCCCGCGCGGCGATGTCGGGCGGCATGCCGGTGCCGGTGTCGGTGACCGCGAGCATCACGTACTGGCCCGGCGTCACCTCCTCGTTGCTGGCGGCGTAGAGCGCGTCGAGATGGGTGTTGGCGGTCTCGATGGTGAGCTTGCCGCCATCGGGCATCGCATCGCGCGCGTTCACCGCGAGGTTCAGCAGCGCGTTCTCCAGCTGGCCCGGATCGGTGCGCGTCCGCCACAACCCGCCGCCGAGCACCGTCTCGATGTCGATATGCTCACCGAGCGAGCGGTGCAGCAGGTCGGACATGCCGGCGACGAGCGCGTTGAGGTCGATCGTGCGCGGATCAAGCGGCTGTTGGCGGGCGAAGGCAAGCAGGCGATGGGTCAGCGTGGTGGCGCGCTGCACCGCCTCCCGTCCCAGCGCGGCGTAGCGCTGGGTGCGCGTGTCGCCGGCCGGCACGTGCCTGGCCAGCGCCTCTATGCTGCCGCCGAGGGCCGTGAGCGTGTTGTTGAAATCATGCGCGATGCCGCCGGTGAGGCGCCCCACCGCTTCCATCTTCTGCGACTGCCGCAGCACCACCTCGGTGGCTTCGCGGCGGCTCGCCTCCTCGCGCAGCCGGGCAAGGGCCTCGATCTCGCGCCGGCTGCGGCGGGCCGCGACAAGCGCCAGCCCGAACAGCCCGATGCTGGCGGGCAACCCGAAATAGAGATGCGTCAGCATCGTCGCGCGCCATTGCGCCTCGATGGCGGGAACGCGCAGGCTTCCCACCAGATAGATCGGCATGTCCTCGACCTGGCGGTAGCTCAGCAGGCGGTCGATCCCGTCGGTCAGCGAGCGGCGGCGATAGGCGGCAGATTGCGGATTGGCGGCCAGTTGGGCGGCGAAATCGTCGCTGACGCGTGCCGCTGCGTTGGCGCGCACCGGCTGTGGCCAGCGCGCCAGAATGCCGCCGTCGCCGCGGAACATGGCGATGGTCATGCCCGCCGGGGTTTCGTCGGCGATGCCGCTGCGGACCCAGAACTGCTCGAAATAGGTCGGATTGGCAGAAACCGCGAGAACGCCAAGGAAGGCGCCGGAGCGGTCGCGCCGCGCGATCGCGACGTTGAAGTAGCTGCCGCTTCCCAGCCGGCCCGATTGCAGGCCGCTTACCACCACCTGCCCGCCGCCGGCGCGGGCCGCCTGGAAGTAGTCGCGCTGCGACAGGTCGGCATCGCGCGCCGTGGGCGCGATCCGGGTGCTGACCAGCGGATGGCCATCGCGGTCGAGGACGAAGAGCTCCTGCGCCTGCGGCAATCCGTCGAGCAGCGTGCCCCAATGCGCGCGCAGCCGGGGCGCGCCGGCGACGATCTCGTCATCCGTCAGCCCGTCCAGCATGGCGGCAGCCTGGATGAGCAGGAGCTGGTAGGTTTCGAGCACGCGGGAGGCATTCTCATGGGCGAGATCGACCGCGCGGGTCAGCCGGTTCTGGCCCGCCTCCAGCGCAGGTCCCCATGCCAGGACACTGCCGCCGGCAAACAGCAGCGGCGGCAGCAGCACGGTGGCGACAATCAGCAGCAGGTGGGTGAGGCCGCCGCAACGGGCGGCCAGGCGCGCAATCACCCTGCCGGCCCGCCGGGGCTGCCGATCATGCCAGATGTCCGCCCTGATTCGTCATGGCGCCTGCATTACCCACGCCGTTGGCTTCGGCGCAAGCCTGGAGCAATCCGGCAACCCGGTGCAAGCTGGCGCCTGGCGATGCGGCGCAGGGGATGGCGATGTCGGCAGCGACGGCGGCGATGGATGACGCGGTCAAACCGATCGATATGCGCAATCTTGCCTGGGCTGCGCTGGCGCTGGCCGGCATGGCGGCGGTGATCGCCTGGGGCAGCCTGTGGGCGTTGAACTTCGTGCATGTGATGAGCGGCGTGCTGTGGACCGGCATCGACCTGTTCATGGGCTTCGTGGTGGGGCCGGTGATGCGCTCGCTGCCGCCGCCGGCACGGCGCGCCATGGTGCTGCGGCTGATGCCGAAAATGCTGTTCCTGTTGCCGACGCTGGCGATCATGACCGGCACGACCGGATGGTTCCACGCGCGGGCGATCGGCTTCCTCGATCTCGGCTGGCCGGAATATGGCTGGGTGTTGGCCGCGCTGGTGCTGGTGGGCGTGCTCACCGTGCAGGGGCTGGGTGTGCTGCTGCCGTCCAACCTTCTGGTCTATTTCGAGCTGCGCAAACCGGCGCCGGACGCGGCGCGGATCGGCCGGCTGATGCGGCGCTACGTGGTGGCGGTGGCGCTGCAGGGGGTCCTGCAGGTGGGCATGATCGTGGTGATGGCGCGCTTCGTCACCGGGCTGTAGCCGGCGCCGCCACCATCTGCCGGGCCAGCTGGGCCGACAGCGTGGCCGAGACCGGCCAGGGCACGAAGCCGCGCGCCTCCATGGTGGGCAGGTACTGCGCCAGCACGTCGATGGTCGCGGCACGGGGATGGCCGATGGCGAGCGCATGCCCGGTGCGCCGCGCGATCGCCTCGGCCTGCGCGATCTGGGCGCGGATGGCGGCATGGTCGGGCGTGTTGTCGAGGAACACGTCGCGGGGGATGGCGGGCACGCCCATGGCATTGGCGCGGGCGAGCGCGACGCTGTTCTGGATGGTCAGGCTGTCGATGAAGACCAGGCCGCGAGCGCGCAGCTCCCCCATCACCAGGTCCATCAGCGGCACCGACAGCGAGGCGACGCTGCCCTCATGCTGGTTGAGGCCGATGGCCAGCGGCAGGCGGTCGAGCGCCGCACGCAGGCGGGTGAGGTTCTCCTCCGGCGTCTGCCAGGTGCGCAGCGCGTCGGGGCCCGGATCGGTGCGGCCGAGCGGCTCCATCGGCATGTGCAGCATCGTCTCATGGCCCCGCGCCGCACCGGCCGCCGCCTGCTCGGTGACGTTGCGGGCGTAGGACATCCAGGACAGGGTCAGCGGCGCCGGCAGCAGCGTGGCGCGGGCCGATTGCGGGCGGTTGAGGCCCATGTCGTCGAGCAGGAATGCGATGGTGGGCCTGCCCTGCGGGTCCGGCGCGCGGACGGCGAGGCGTTGCCACGCGGGTAGTACTTGCTGCTCCGCAGCGGGGGCGGCCTCCTGCGCCCGCAGCGCGCCGGGCGCAGCGAGGAGGGCAGCGGCGGCGAGCACGGCACGGCGGCTGGGCATGGACGGAAAATTCCGTAGAACCATTTATTTCCGACGAGTCGCGCAGGTGCGGCCCGGGGTCAATCGTGGAATCCGCAGGGCGCCGATGCAGGGAAAGCGTGCGGCGGATTTGACCGCGTGCGGCCTCTGGCCAAGAATGACCGCATGATCCTCCTGATCGACAACTACGACAGCTTCACCTTCAACCTCGTCCATTTCCTGGGCGATCTCGGCGCGCGCTGCGACGTGTGGCGCAACGACGCGCTGAGCGTGGAGGCGGCGCTGGCGAAGGCCCCGGAAGCGATCGTCTTTCCAGCACATTGGGATCCTAAGCTTAGAATTCCACGTGGACAAGTTGTCGCG
>JADMIO011285638.1_pt1 | contig 29959 bp, 26 predicted proteins | sample 8958161 | NCBI WGS metagenome assembly JADMIO01 (sample SAMN16585339, study PRJNA669376) | soil metagenome | isolation source: Crop rotation soil | place: USA: Cullars Rotation, Alabama | collected 2011 | reverse complement strand
CCCCCGCCCCCGCCTCCGCCCCAACCCCCAAAATCCGCGTCCTCATCCTCGACGGCTTCTCCAACCACAACTGGCGCCTCAACACCCGCATGCTCCGCGGCATCCTCGAACCCACCAACCTCTTCGACGTCTCCGTCTCCACCTGCCCTCCCATGAACGACCCCGCCTGGAAAGACTGGCACCCCGACTTCTCCAAAACCGACGTCATCCTCCAAACCTGCAACGACATCACCCAAAACCCCGCCCCCAAATGGCCCGACCCCGTCAAAACAGACTTCGTCAGCTTCGTCAAAAACGGCGGCGGCACCCTCATCTACCACTCCGCCAACAACGCCTTCCCCGACTGGAAAGAATACAACGACATCATCGGAATCGGCTGGCGCAAAAAATCCTTCGGCACCGCCTTCCAGATGGATGAACAGGGCACCATCACCAAACTCGGCCCCGGCGAAGGCGCCGACACCGGCCACGCCAACCGCGGCGAAGTCCTCGTCCACAACTTCGGCGACCACCCCATCCACGAAGGCTTCCCCAAAACCTGGAAATCCCCCGCCCTGGAAGTCTACTACGATGCCCGCGGCCCCGCCGAAAACCTCACCATCCTCTCCTACGGCCAGGACCCCCAACGCAAACTCTACTGGCCCCTCGAATGGACCGTCACCTACGGCACCGGCCGCGCCTACTCCTCCTCCTTCGGCCACTGCTGGTCCGACGAATCCGAAGCCAAACAACCCGTCGACCTCCTCGCCATCGACGAACAAATCCTCCTCCAACGCGCCCTCCAATGGCTCGCCAAACGCCCCATCACCGTCCCCGTCCCCCCCAACTTCCCCACCGCCGAAAAAGTCTCCCTCTCCCCCAACATCCCCCTCCCCAAATAACCACGCCACCCACCCAAATCTTGGCGCCTCAACCAAAAAAGCCGCGGCAGCGGCGCCGTAGAGTAGCCCATGACAAGCCGACCGCAGTCGGCGCAGTCGTGGGTGCGGATGGGTGAAAAAAAATCATCAAGCTGCGGCAGCAGCGCGGGAACGCATCCTCACCCACCGTCAACGTTCCGCGGAATGCCCTCGCCAAATGTGATCCGATATCTCCAATCGTTCAATTCCACCTTGAGCAAATGTGCACCACGCCTCCCACGCCACGTCGCCCCCGGATAACGCCCCCCAAAACGCGCGAACCCCGAAGGGGTTCCACATCGCCCCCTCTTGAACTTCCGACCTCAATACGGTTATATTCACACAAATCAATTCGTTCCGAGGCCCATATGAAAAAGCGGTGGCTCTGGCTGGCAATTCCCATCATCGCCCTTGCGGCGGGCGTGGGAATTTGGAGTGGCAACTTTATTTCTCCAGAAACATCAACGCATGCTGATCTGCCGGTGGCACCGGGACCTGCCGTGACGGTGGCGACGAAAGAGGATGACTTGGATGCGCTTATCGCGGAGCGGGATCGGTTGATGACGCGGATTGAGGAATTGAAAAATGCACGGGCGTTGAAAGAGGGCCAATGGACTATCTCCATTAGAGCGCAATCGACCGGGCGGCCTGCAGTGGTGCCTGCTCCCCCCAGCATTGAGGAAGTGCGGGCACAAATTGCCCAGGAGAAAGCGGCCATCGCATGGTTTGAAAAGGAGCAACAGTGATTCGCTGCCCGGCACTCCTCCCCACTGCATCAGCGAAATATCATCCGTATCCAGCAGAATCATCTCTTCGCCGACCCCTTTTGCCTGCTGCCTTGGGCCGTAACGAACGACGGTAATCGGCACCATGCTTCATCGCCCCTTAAAATACGTATCCCCATGAAACATCCCCAGGAAGTCATCCGCCGTTTTCGCCGGTGCCTTCCCGCCATCGACGCGTTCCTTCAAGCGCCGCATTTCACGCTCTAGTTCGTCCAGTCGCTTGGCCAATTGTGTCTGCGTCACGATTAACTCCTTTGGCAATACTATACGCATTCCTCCTGCCTGTTCACACCTGTCCCCGCAAATCGAACAGACCCGTCCCCCCTCCCCCGAATAGCGTTCCCCCAAAACGCGCGAACCCCGAAGGGGTTCCACATCGCCTGCACCGTCCATTTGCGATTTGCCTTTCGCGCTTTCCGTTCGCTCCGACAACGCCCGCGCCATCACTCCCGCACCAGCTCCCCGGCCCCGACTCCAACCATCTCCTGGTCCCCGTCATTTCCCACCCAGCCACCCTTCCACAATCTCAGCCGCATTCCGCGCCGACGCATCATTCTTGCTCCCCCGCGCTTCCGCCGCCGCCGCCCTCAACTTCGCCACCTCTTCCGCCGAGAGAATCGTCCCTGCCGCCGGCACCGACCTCTGTCGCAGAATGTTGCCTATCTCCTGAATCGCCAGGCTGTATCCCGCCTCATCCGCCTTGCGCGCAAGGAAAACCCCTACCAGCCCTTGAACAATGGCGTTGCGCTCTGACTCCTTCACCCCTTCTGTCGTGGCCATGCGTGCCAAACACAAATACGCATCAAAATCCTCCCGCGACCCGGCTTTCCCAAAGCCCGGGGATCCCTTCACCTCCTTTAGCAACAACTCTGTCGCCCCAGGCACGTCCTCCTTCGCCAGTTCCTCCGTCACGAATGCCACGGCATATCGCCGCACGACGTCCACCTTCTCCACCACCGCCGGCGACAGCAGCTTCATCCTCTCCTCCCCATTCTTCGCCTTCTGCAACGCCTGATGCAACCCAATCGCCTGCTCATAGGCCTTCACTTTGGTGTCACCATCCACCACCTCCTCAATGACCGTCGCACCCCCATCCGTCTTCCCCACCTCCCCGGCCACCGGGTCCACCCCGCCCGGCAGAACCGCTACCAGCAACACCCGATCCTTCGGATAATCTGCCAACTTCGGCCAGGTGTCAGCGTAGTCTGAGAGCACCGGCGCTGTCGCAAACGTCGCCGGCAGCACCAGTTGTTCGTGCCTTTCCCCATACAGCACCCGTCCCACCACAAGTGTCACCCGCCCTCGATGAATAATATCATCCGACTTGGAGAGCTGCTCCCACTTGCCAACCCTGCACAACGCCACCGTGCCCCCCGCCTTCAGTGGATGATATAGATCTCCAAACATCGCGAACACATTCGGCCCCTCCGCCCCCAGCGCCTTAAGCGGAAGCACACACGCCAGCGCCACGCACAAAAGGACTCTCCGCATCGTCAACTCCTAAAATGCCCCCACCCACACGCACCATCATACCTCTTACCGGGTGCCATGCTTGTGCCGCCACCTGTCAAGCGCGCCACCACGTCCGATCTTGTATCGTCACCCGCAATCGGATGCGGCACAAGCATGTTCGGCAGAGGGGCGGCATTCCTTCGCATTGCTTCATGTATTCTGCGGTTCAATCGGCAGATGCTCAACCTTCCTCACCACTTGGTATACTCCCCCCTATGGGGTCTGCCCCGCGGTCAACCTCGGTCTATCAACGCACTCTCCAATCGCGCGTTATCCGCCATGGGGCTTCGGTCGTGGGTTGGATAATCATCGCAGCCGCCATTGCCGCTTGCGTTTGGACACTCTCCGGATTCTCTTTTCCACGCATTCTCTGGTGGAACTTCCGGGGCACCCAATACACGGTCCTCACCAACGGCACCTGCTTTAACTTTCTGTTCATTCGACCGTTCCCGGAATATCCCTATCCTACGTGGCGCTACGGCGCACCTTCGGTTAGGCGATTGAATCCCGATGGATGGGTAACCCTTGAGGTCCAGCGCCAAGCTCCGTCACTTCCCAAGGGCCCGCTGGCTTCGCCTTGGCAATCCAGCCCGCAAGTCAACAATACACCGGCCCCGACCAATCCCGACAAAGAACTCCTCATCGTCAGAATTGAGCGCCCCTGGTACCGTTATGTTGACGCCACGAATCCTTCAAATCCGCTGATTGGCTATCGGATCGTACCAACTTGGGTTGTGCTTCTGCCCCTCTTGGCAGTCGCGTCAACACTGGCCTGGATCGACATCCAACGATGGTATCGAAACAAATCCCGCCGCCGGGCCGGCCTCTGCCCCAACTGCTCCTACGACCTCCGCGCGCACAAAGCCGGTAACAACTGCCCCGAATGCGGCAATCTCATCACAGCCCCCCTTGAAACTCGAGCCCGCAGGTTTGATCATGAATAGGCATAGGCCCTTCGGCCATTTGAGGAGAACGCGAATGCATTACAGACGACTTGCCTTGACCCTGTTATCTTCAGCGAGCCTTATCTCCTGCGTCGCTTGGCCAATGCCTGTTTCTGGGCCGACTGATCGCTTCCAGGTTACTCTCACTCCCACAACGCAATCCGTCGGCACACAGGATGCCCTTAGCGTCCACCTAAAGGTGACAAACACCTCATCGGCCGTCCAGTCCTACCCGTCCAAGACTTGTAGCTGGGATGACGACTGGACGGTGAACGGGTTCGCAGGGCGTGAGGCGCGAGCATGCTCCGGAAACATGTCGATTACCGTCACACTCGCGCCGGGCGAATCGGATGAACATACCTTGACGGTTTTTCCGGGAGCCTTGATCGGCCCGGTAACATACCAACTCGGATTCAAACCAAAGGGAGACACAAAGACCTATTGGAGCAACGTGGAAGCCATTTGGGTGAATCCGCTACAGCAGGCGACCAGATAGCAGGCTGCATTTATCTCGAAGCCCGGGCACTGCATTGGATGCCCCAGATGCATCCCGTCATAACGAAGTCGCCGCGAAACCACGAACACCTTCTCCCCTAGCAAAAGGGAGCGCAAAAGTGGGACGGAATTCGATTCTCGTTTCCCCACCTCCGGCACCGCCGCACCACCTCCCCTCCATCACAACCCCGCCCACAGCGCCGCCGCCCATTTACCCCCCAGCTCTTGGCCCTCAGTAAAGCACCTGCCACGGCCGCACCTCCGAGGCCCGCCACGCCTGCCCCAGCCCACGATTCAGCCGCACGGTCTCTCCTCCACCTTCATGCTCCACCCGCACCTCCGCCTCCAATTGCGAGCACCGGATCAATTTGACATGCATCACCAGCACCTGCCCCCCTGTATCCTTCCGCCGATAGATGTACGCCGGACCAAACGCCATGGGCTCCTCCTTCCCCAAATCGACGGCACGCACCTGCGCCATCGGCAGCACGTCCCCCCGTGTCCCGCCCAGTGCCGCGTTGAACCGCTCCGAATCAGAGTCGCCCGTGACCACATACCCAAAATACGCCGGCTTACCCTCCAGGGCTGCACCATAAGTCTTATCCGCATCTTCCATGGCCCGCCGAACGCCCGCCGTGATCGCCTGCACCTTGATATCCTCTAAAGGATGTCGCACCCATAACCAAGTCGCCGCAAAAAGCGCCGCCACACCCATCAGCCCCACCCCTCCCACAAAAACCGTGGAACGTTTCGTCATGCGTCCTTTGACGCTTTATCTGAAAACTGGTTCAGCAAATTCTGCCCCGAATGCACCCCTTTTTGCGACAGGAAATGACTCAACATGTTTTGCTTTTTGCTTGACCCAGAAAACCAACGTTTATATCATGTTAGGTATCAGCAAAGTGGTTTGGTTGGCTTCCAACCAACCAAACCAAAAGGGAGGTGGAAAAATGCATGCTGACTTTTCCGACGATTACAGCCAGAATTCCCAACCCATTCCCCATTCCCTATCCGCGAAAATTCGCATTCCTAACTTGCTCATCCCCCGCGCGCACACGATGAGCAAGTTAGATGCGCAACTTACCCCGGCTACCCCCACCCGCATTTTCAGCCCAAAAACCGAAGGGTATCAACCGCCCGCGCGCATGATACCCTTCCTCCAACCTCGCAAAATTCGCAATTCTAAGATGCGCATACCCCGCGCGCACGTCATGCGCACCTTAAACATGCGCACCTTCCCCGCCCTCCCCCAAAAAATTCGCAACTTCGTGCGCATATCCCCCGCGCGCACCGTGAGCATCTTAGTGAACACCTTTAAGACGAGCACGGTGTTTCGGCACAACACCCGAAATTACCCAAAACATCTGCACCTTGCTGAATGGTTTTTTGCGGCAAAATCTAACCAGAGACACCATAATTTCGAAGTTTTATTTCAGCGGGCGCTCGCGTTTTCCACCGTCAAAATGCTATTCACAAACCGGAATTCCTTGTGATTCTGCCGTGTTTTTCCGATACTGTTCTGTGCATCGCCTATTATTATCGGCAATTGCTATCTCCGGAGACTGTCTATGCGCTATTCCACCCCCGGTCTGGTCTTAATGCTGGCGGCCTTAAGCCTCACGCTGCCGGCATGGGCCCAGGATGACGCCAAGGGGTACCCTGCCATCACCATCCCGAGTAAGGAAGCGGTGATGAGTTTTGTGCGGCCTGGGCGGGTGGCGGAAGTGCTTGTTAAGAAAGGGGATGCGGTCAAGGCGGGGCAGCTTTTGGCGCGGCAGGATGATCGGGAAGAAGTGGCTGCTCTCAAAATTGATCAGCGTTCAGCGGAAGATATGACCAGTATCAACGCCGAGACTGCGGTGCGGGATCAGAAGGCCAAGGATTATGAAAGAATGACCCGCTCCAGTGTGGGTATTTTGGAATTGCAGAATGCAGAACTGGAAGTGAAAGTTGCTGACGCCCGCATTCTAATGGCTAAGGCACAGCATGAAAAGGACCAGCTAAAGGTCGAACAGACCAAGATTAGCGTGGAGAAGCTCCAGCTTTTTGCTCCGAACTGGGATGGCATCGTGGCGGAGGAGTTTTTGCAGCCTCACGAGAGTGCCGACGGCGGAAATATGAAGGTTATCAAGATTGTGCAGTTGGATCCGATCCGGATGGAAGTGCCGGTGCCGATTCTTAAGGCCCGTACGCTGAAGGTGGATGATCTGGCCACCGTGACGGCCGAGGATGGAGAGAAACATGCCGGGAAGGTGGTCTTGATCCCCAAGCTGGGCGATGCCGCCAGCGATACGCTGCTGGTGCGGGTGGAGATGCCCAACCCGGATAAGAAGATTGAAGCCGGGCAGACTGTGCATGTAACCTTTGGTCCGCAGGCAACCCCGCAGGTCGGCGCTGCCAAGAACCCTTGAGTCTTACACAACCCTTTGCGAGTGATTCATGTCCAGCTTTAACGTTATGTCTCCCGCTGGCCGTTCTCAGGTCCTTGTGGACGAGGCCCAGCTTAAAGCCCTCCAAGCCGAAGCCGGCCGCCGCGGCATCGAACTGGAGCGCCTCAAGGCCGCGATGGAGACGCTCAGCGCCTTCAACATGCCGGCCCATTTCCTTTCCGCCGCGATGGCCCTGTGCAATGAGCTGGCGTCGCGCTGGAACTGTGAGCGCGTCAGCGTCGGATTCTTAAAGACCCGCTACGTCCGCGTGCAGGCGCTGAGCCATACCGAAAAGATCACCCGCAACATGCAAATCGTGCAGGACCTGGAAGGGGCGATGGAAGAGTGCCTGGACCAGGATGTCGAGATTGTGGTGCCGCCGGCGAAGGATGCATCGTACGTGTATCGGGCGACGGAGACGCTGGCAAACCGGCATGGACCCAATGCGGTGATCAGCTTCCCCTTGCGGCGCGAGCGGACGCATCTGAAGGAACGCAACGATGAACGCTTCGGCAATGTCGTCGCGGTGCTCACGATGGAGCGCAAGTTTGATAAGCCTTTCACGCTGCCGGAGATTGAAACGTTGCGGCTGACGGCTGATTTGTTCACCGCGCGGCTGTATGAGCTTTATGAAAACGACCGCTGGCTGGGGGCCAAAGCACTGCGGGGTACGCGGCGGGTTCTGGCGTGGGCGGTGGGGGCCAAGCATACGTGGGCCAAAGTTGCCGCCATCGCGGTGTGCGCCTTTTTGGCGTATGCGATCTTTGCCCAATGGATGTTCCATGTGAAGGCGCCGTTCACGATTGGCGCGATTGAAGTGCAGTCGATGAATGTGCCATTCGACGGCAATCTGAAGTCAGTCTACGTAGATCCGGGCGACATGGTGTTTAAGCCGGAGACGGGCGCACCGTTTGATGATCTGAATTCGATCTGCCCACTGGCGCCGGTGATTTCCGTGCCGCGGCCGGTGTCGGTTCTAGCGCGGCTGGATACCACGCAGCTTTTGCTGCAGCAGGTGAGCGCGGCGGCGGAAGTTGACAAGCAGAAGAAGGCCACGAAGCAGGCCATGACAGAGACAAAGTGGGGCGACATGGCCACGGCTCAAAGCGCCTGGGACAAGGCCCAGGCGGAGCTGGACATCGTCAACTGGGAACTCGATCACGCCACCATCACCACGCCGATCGATGGGGTGGTTTTCCAGGGCGATCTGCGGGACAAGATCAACGCGCCCCTGAAGGCGGGGGATCCGCTGTTCCAAATTGGCCAGACGGAGTTGCGGGCGGAACTGGACGTGCCGGAAGATCAGATCATGGAAGTGCGGCTGGGTCAGAAGGGGGAATTCGCGACGTCGGCGCATCCGGAAAAGCCGATCAAGTTCACGGTGGAGCGGATTGTGCCGGTGGCCGTTACCACTACTGGGAAGAACGTGTTTAAGGTGCGTGTTCAGATTGAAGATGGGCAGGACACGACGTGGCTGCGTCCTGGTGTTTCCGGTCTGGCGATGATTGACGTGCGGAAGGAACCGGCGGGGTGGATATGGATTCGGCCGGCGATCAACTGGCTGCGGATGAAGATTTGGATGTAACCGGCGGTCTCCCAAGGCTTGACTGCCTCCCCCAATTTTCCCAACCTGCCGACCCATTTTCTCTAAATAAGTAGATGATGAAGTCTGGTTGATAAAATGGGCAATATTGGCTAAAGTCCAGCCTTGGGTTCGCCGAAACCCTACTTGCGGATCATATCTCCGCCAAGGCAACCCGCCTGAATCGTCCAGCGGGTGCAAGACATGTCACCCTTACCCTAGTAGGAGGCTGAAATGCCCATTTTCGACAACTACGCCCCGGTCGTGATTCAGGCCCTGCAGACCCGCGGGCTTTCGGGCGATTGCCCGATGTGCAAGAAGAACCAGTGGGTTGTGCACGAAGTGCCCACCTCGGTTCCGGTGTATGAAACCTCCGGCCAAGTGAAGTTCCCCGGCACCTCGATGCCGATGGCGGTCATGATCTGCCGTAACTGCGGCTTTGCGTCCTTCCACTCCCTGGGCGCTCTGGGCCTGATCAATGCCCAGAACCAGCCGGCCAATCCGGCGGCCGAGCAGCAGGTCGTCAACGGTTAAGTAGACCCCCGCTCACCCAACGTTCAAAAGAGCTCAGCGACGCGCACCCTCCCGGTGCGCGTCGCTGCTTTTGCCCAGTGACGATCGCATCCGAGGCTCAGGCGGCAGGCAGATCTTCACGATAAGTATCATGTTCTTTTGGGAGTGCATCGGATGAAACAAGCAGCTTGGCTTATCGGCGCGGTGGTGGTGATTTGCACGCTACTAGGCGTGTTCATGTTCTCCCACCACGGGGATGCGCCGGCAGCGGCCAATGCCCAGGAGACGGACAGCGGGCCGGTGAAGAATGCCGCCCAGTTCTGGCAGGCGGTTCCGCCTCCGGCAGGGTTGACGCTGGATGCCCTGCCGGGAGTGCCAGCGTCGCTCTCGGCCAACCGCCTTGGTCCGGTGTCGGAGTCGTATGTGTTCTCGCGTGGTTCGGAGTGGCGGCTGGTGGGGCTCCGCACGCAGACCATGGTGATCGTGCCGCTGTCCTGGGAAGTGGAGGAAAGTGAATCGTCCAGCGAGCTTTTGTGGCCGGTGATTCCGGAAGGGGCGAATCCATCGGCGGGGGACTTGAAGGATGCGATTGCCGTGAGCTTCTACGGCAGAGATTCCGACAGCCTGCAGGAGATTTACAAGCGGGATGCGAAGATGCAGCAGGATGTTGAATCGTATGTGAACCGCGGAGTCCAGGTTGGTCCGCTGCATACGAGCGTTGGCGGTGCGGGGTTTTTCACCACGAGCATGCCGGGGCGCATCATGATTACGCTGTACGTGCCGGCGCCGGGACATGCGGGGGAAGGATACCAGTGCCTGGCGTCCACAAGTGCGGTCCGCTGGAAGAGTTTCGGCAAGACATTTGAGGCGATCATCACGCACTGGTATGACGCCAAGGGAAATGCCCTTTATCCGGGCTTCCATGTCGAGGATGCCATTCGCTGAGCCTCCAGGACCATGGGCAGGATGCCCATGCCACTATCCTGTGACGCTGTCCTTGGGCTTTTTGCCGAAGCCGCCCAGATGATTATCCCGGTAGTGCAGCAGGCGCTGGATCACCACCTCGGGCAACAACTCGCGCAATTTCCGGGGATCACCGCCCATCGTGACAATCTGCTTGATGAGGCTGGAGGAGGTAAAGCCGAACTCCTCGCGGGTCATGATGAAAACCGTCTCCACGCCGGCGACCTTGCGGTTGGTGAGGGCCGCACGGAATTCGTAATCCATATCACTTAAATTGCGCAACCCGCGGATGATGGCCATGGCGCCCTTCTGCTGCACGAATTGCACCGTCAGGCCGGTGTACGCCTCGGCGGTGACGTTTCTGAAAGGCTTGACGAGCTCGCGGGCAAGTTGCAGGCGCTCCTCCGGGGGCAAAAGGTGGTCTTTTTCCGGGTTAATGCCGATGGCCAGAATCAAATGGTCAAAGAGGCGGCGGCCCCGGTCGACGATGTCGAGGTGACCCAGGGTGATGGGGTCAAAGGTGCCTGGGAAGACGGCGATCTTTCCGGCGGGTGTCCTGGCTTTGGCCATGGGGATTCCTTTTGGCAGGGCCGTGCCCCGGGCGGGGCTGAAGGGCTCCGGAAGCACGCGCAAGGCCGGTCGAAACAGGGCCCTACTATAACCGGCAACCTCGTCCCTGCCGAAGTGGTGGAAGCCCTGAAGGGGACTTATCGGGCCTTTCAAGGCGGGAGCAATATTTTGGCCCAGAATGATTGACTTGGCGGGAATTGCGCGTAATGTACCGGCGTCGGTGGCCCGGCGGGGCTTTTCCGCGAAGCAAAAGACCTGCCAGAGTCGCCTCAAAGGATTTCTCCCGGTGCTTTAGTTCCCACCAGGTGATGCGAGGGGCTCCGATAAAAGAGCCGGAAACTCAGGAGTAAACGGATGCGTCTCAATCGAATTGCCGAAGAACTCTATGCATTTCTGTCCGGCCAGCCGGCGCTGATGGTGGCGGCACGCTCCAGCCAGGGCACGCTGGTGGCGGTGCCGCAGCCGGGCATTGTGCAGGCGCTGGACAACCTGATCGGGGAACTTCTGATGGGGAAGCGGAAGAAGGACGTTGAGGAGGAGGATGATTTGGACGATGAGGAGGAAGATGAAGAAGAAGACGACCTCGAGGAAGACGAGGAAGACTTCGACGACGAAGAAGAAGATGAAGACGATTTCGAAGAAGAGTTCGAAGATGACGAACTCGACGACGATGACGACGACATCTTCTACGACGATGAAGATGATGAGTAACGCGTGACGTACCCGCTTCTTGTGGCTGCGTCACAAGGAGCAGCCCATGAGCACGCAGACGCAGACTTCGCTTGATTCCACCCTCACTTCCGCCACCCCCGCCACGGCGATTCCCGCCGAAGGGCCGGGGGCAACTTCCAGCACGACCACCGCTGATCCGGATACCCCCGCCGCGCCCGCTGAACGCCGGCAAGCTGCGGGCGAGTCGTTTGATGGCGTGGAGAAACGCAAGAACGTGGTGGACCGCCGCTGCGGCCTGGACCGGCGTGTGGTGGACATTGGTTCACCCACGGGGCTGGAGCGCCGTCGCGGGCCGGGGCGTCGTCGCACGGATGACCGGCGCAGTGCCGAAGAGGGGGAGATGACCGATGAGCAGTTTGAGTTTGTCATGGCGGTGGACACCTACAAGCGGCTGAACAACCGGCCGTTCCCGACGTGGACGGAAGTGCTGGAGGTGGTGAAGCAGCTGGGCTACCGCAAGGTGGCGGCGAGCACCATTAAGCTGCCGAACCCCAATGGGCGGGCAGGCTGAGCGACAGGTTCGCCGATCTCCCGATGGGCCGTTGTTTAGGGTTCCACGTCATTGTTCATTCCCCGACGCGTTTTTTCCACGCCGCAAATTCTTTGGCCACGTTTGCACCCCAATTGCCGTACCAGGCGTAGCCGGCACGGCGTTCCTGTTCAATTTCAGCCATGGATGATTTCTTGACGCCGTCGCGGCCGCAGAAGATGGGCTTGCCGGTTTCCACATCATAGAAACGCGCCCAGAGGGTGCTGGCGGGGTCATCGACGAGGACACGGTCGCGGGCGCCGTTGGTGGTGGTATTGGCGACCTTCTTGCCGACGATTTTGGCGCTGTCGAACCAAGCGGCGCCGGCCTGGATGGCTCTTTTGATTCGCTCATCCGGCTTTTCGATATTCATCAGGAGGGAGATGATCTCCGCCCCTTCGCTGCCGCTGATGGAGGCGAGTTCATAGGCTCGGGCATTGGCAGGTTTGAGCGTGACTTCATCATGTTGGGCGCACCAGCCGGTAAGCTTTTCTGTTTCCTTGCCGGTGGCGTCTTTCTCCTTCACAACAATTTGGCATTTAAGGATGCAGTCGACGCCGTTATCGAAGGCCGTCTGGGCCTTTCTGCGGCGGTCTTCATCGACGAAGGCGAACGGGGCTTTGCCGCCACTGATGTCCTTGAGCAGCATCATCAAGTGGGTCATGGCATTGTCGTTGAACGTGATGTGGCTGCCGTAGTTTTTGGGCGCGGGCCAGCGCTGTGGCCAGCCGCCGTTTTCGTATTGGGCTGTCAAGGCGGCGTCCAGGCCTTTTTCGAATGCAGTGCGAAGCGTTTGCCTGCGGGCGGCGTCTGGCTCCAGTGTGACGGCGCGGGCGAGCAGGCGGAGTTCCGTATAGGTGGCGTTGTTGTCGATGGTGGCGGTGCCTTCCCACTCCACGCCGCCGCCGTCGGCAGGGCGCGGCTTGGTGGCGTCGTAGGCTTTGGGCCAGCCCATGACGCCGCCGGGCCCGTGGCCTTGCCAGGAGAGGATGTTGTCGAGAGTCGAGCGGCCTTCGGGGGTGATGAACCAGGCGTCTGGCCGGCCGGCGAAGGAGGGGGCGTCGGCAGCGCGGGTGGTGCGGGAGGCGAGCTGAATTGCCAGGAGGGCTGCTGTGGTGGCGAGGATATGCAGGGGTTTCATCGGCGCTCCTTGTCGCTGCTCATGCCGTGGCTTGGTCTTTTGTTCGACGCACAGGGCAGAGGTTTCTTGCGGTACCGGGCGTTCTGAAGTTGGCTTTGGCGAGAAGGCGGGTTCTTCCTTACAATGCGGGTGGCATTTGACTTCGGAGACTTGCATGGCATTTACGCTTGAGCTTGGAAAACCGGCGCCGGATTTTGCGTTGCCGGGGACGGATGGACGGACGTACCGGCTGACGGATTTCGCCAGTGCGCCGGTGCTGGTGATTTGTTTTACGTGTAATCATTGTCCCTATGTGGTGGGGAACGAGGCGCGGGAGAAGGCGTTTGCGGCAAAGTACCAGCCCAAGGGCGTGGCGTACGTGGCGATCAACTCCAATGATGTCAATGCGTATGCCAATGATGATTTTCCGCACATGGTGGAACGGGCCAAGGTGCTGGGGTTCACCTGGCCGTACCTGCATGATGAGAGCCAGGCGGCGGCCAAGGCGTACGGGGCGATCAAGACGCCGCAGTTTTTTGTGTTCGACGCGACGCGGCGGCTGCGCTACGTGGGGCGGATGGATAACTCGCCGCGGGATGGGAGCAAGGCGAATACGTCTGAGCTGGCGGATGCGGTGGATGCGCTGCTGGCCGGGCAGCCGGTGCCGATGGCGCAGACAGAGCCGATTGGGTGCACGGTGAAGTGGAAGCAGCGGGACAAGCATTTTATTCCACAGGATGTATGTGATTTGGTGTGACGGGGATCTAACCACAGAGGACACAGAGAGCACTGAGGACGATGAGAAGAGATTTTTTGTTGGCTGGTGTGGAGGGTCGGTTATGGCGGAAGGGTTAAAGCAGACGCGGACGGAGGTGGATTCGCTGGGGGCGATGGAGGTGCCGGCGGAGGCGTATTGGGGGCCGCAGACGCAGCGGGCGATTGGGAATTTTCCGATTTCGGGGGAGGTGATGCCGCGGGAGTTTATTCAGGCGCATGTGCTTTTGAAGAAGGCGGCGGCGGTGGTGAATCGGGATTTGGGGCTTTTGAAGCCGGAGCTGGCGGCGGCGATTGTGCAGGCTGCCGATGAGGTGCTGGCGGGGGCGGCGTGGGCGGAGGGGCAATTTCCGGTGGATGTGTATCAGACGGGTTCTGGCACCAGTACCAATATGAACGTGAATGAGGTGCTGGCGAGCCGGGCGAATGAGATTCTTGGGGGGAAGCGCGGGGATAAGGCGCCGGTGCATCCGAATGATCATGTGAACATGGGGCAGTCGAGCAATGATACGGTGCCGACGTCGATACAAGTGATGACCTATCAACTCATCAATCTGAAGTTACATCCTGCGGTGGGTGATTTGACGGATGCTCTTCATGCCAAGGTGAAGGAATTCTGGCCGATCATCAAGAGTGGGCGGACACATTTGCAGGATGCGACGCCGATTCGGCTGGGGCAGGAGTTTGCGGGGTACAACGGGCAAATTGGTGAGCATTTCAGCGGCCCGCTGATTTTTTGCTTGATGGAACTGCGGAAATTGGCGATTGGAGGGACCGCCGTAGGCACTGGCATCAACACGCACCCCGAATTTGCCACGAGAGTGTGTGCGTTTATTTCAGATGTGGTGAGCCCCAAAGTGCGCATGAAAGAAAGCAAAAATCACTTTTCAGATCAAGCATCGCTCGATTTGGCGGTCTACGTTCATGGTCACCTCAAGACTCTCGCGGTATCTCTCACCAAAATCGCCAATGACATCCGCTGGATGGGCTCAGGCCCGCGTGCGGGGTTGGGGGAGATTGAGTTGCCCGCCGTGCAGCCGGGGTCTTCGATTATGCCGGGGAAGGTGAACCCGGTGATTTGTGAGTCGGTGCTGATGGTGTGTCAGCGGGTGATTGGCAACGATGCGGCACTCACGGCGGCGGCGACGCAGTGCAACTTTGAGCTGGCGATGTCGATGCCGCTGGCGGCGAAGCTGCTGCATGAGTCGATTACGCTGTTGGCGGCGGCATGCACGAATTTTGCCAAGAACTGCATCGACGGCATTAAGGCGACGCCGCGCGGGCCGGAGCTGGTGGAAAAGGGGCTGATGCTGGCCACGGCACTGGCGCCGGTGATCGGCTATGACCAGGCGGCGGCGATTGCCAAGGAGGCGGCGGCAAGCGGGCGGACGATTCGCGAGGTGGCGCGGGAGAAGACGGCGCTTTCGGAGGAACAGCTCAAGGAGCTATTGGATCCGGCGAAGATGGTGGGGCCGCAGCCTCCGGAGCCGCCGAGTAAGGGCACGTAACCCCGGCTATCGGCTGCCAACAAAAGGAACCACACGCATGAGCATGCCGCTGCGACCTTTCGGTACGACGGGGCTGTCGTTTCCGGTGCTGTCGATGGGATGCGGGTTTCCGTTTGGGTTTGGCGGGTTTGAGCAAGCGATTGCGGCGGTGCGGCGGGCGCACGCGCTGGGGATTCGGTACTTTGACAACGCGCCGGTATATCGTAGCGGGGCGGCGCAGGCCATTGTGGGGGAAGGGCTCTCGGCGATTCCCGCGGCAGAGCAGCCGTTTGTCGCCACCAAGGTGGGGCATCTGAAGGAGGGCCGGCACTTTCGCTCAGTCGAGGCGCTGTTCGTGCAACTGCACGAAAACCTGCGGCTGCTGCGGCGGGAGTCGGTGGATCTTTTGCAGGTGCATGAGGCGGATTGGGAGAACTGGTGGTTGGATCGCAGCAATGCGGCACCGTGCGTGCTGTTTGATGTGCAGAAGTCGTATGATTTTCGCAACGCGCCGGTGGTGCAGTTTCTGCACCAGGCCAGGGCCCGCGGCTTGTGCAGATATGTGGGGATCACGGGCAACAACGCCCGGCATCTGACGCGGCTGGTACGCGAGGTGCCCGGGATGGACTCGGTGCTGGCTGCGTACAACACGATGCCGCTGAATGCCTCGGCACGGGAGGACTTGATTCCCGCGGTGACGGAGCGGGGATTGGCGGTGGTGGCGGCGGGTCTGTTCACCTTTATCCATCGCATTCCGGTAGGGTGGCGGACGGAGGGGACCTATTTTGGCAAGCACGCGGATGAGCAATTGGTGCAATTGCAGAAGCTGCAAAGGGAAGCGGGGATGGCGATGGAGGAATTGGTGTTGCGGTGGGCGCTGTCGGAGAAGGGAATCAGCACGCTGCTGGTGGGGGCATGTCTGCCGGCGGAGGTGGAGCAGAACATTGCGGCGGTGATGAAGGGGCCGCTGCCGGCGGATGTGCATGCAGCGGTGGAGGCGATTGCGGGCAGTTTGAGCGGTCGTAGGCGTGGATTCCGGCAAGTGATCAGTGGGCGAGGCTCGCCCAGACTTCTGGCGGCCAGGGGTAGCTGCCGGGCTTGATGGTCAGCCAGCGTGCCGCTTCGTTGGCGATGGCGAGTCGCACGACGCCGGTGGCGAGTTCGCGGCTGGCGGAGAATTCGCGCCAACCCATGCGGGAGGCGAGGTGTGATGCCGTGGAGCCGCCCTCGGCGAAGATTTCGCAGGGGGCGTTGAGAGGGGGGAGGATGGCGGCAACCGCGGCGGTGAGCGTCTCGACGATTTGCTGCGAACGTGCAGGGTCGAGGGGATGGCGCACGGCGACGATCGCGCGGCCGCGCTGGTGCAGGGCGTTGAGGATGTCGCGCTGCCATGGGTTCAGATCTGTCTGGGTAGGGCTGGCGCTGGCGTAGACAGTCTGGGGCATGTTGAGAATGGGCGTGCCGGCGGCGGCGGCGCGGTCGAGCGCGGCGTGGGCGGTGATGGAGGTGGTGCCGCAGACGAGCAGTCGGGCGACGTTCGCCGGCGTTGCTTCGGGAGAACGCGCGAGGGGGAGATAGCCGGCATGTCCAAGCAGGGCGGTGAAGAAGTCGGCACCGCCTACAGGGAAGCAGTCGGTTGTGACGCGCGCGGCCCAGCTGCGCATGTCCTCCGAGGATGCGGCGTTGCCAATGATGATGCCTGCGTGGAGAGGCTCAGTAGCATCGCGGGCATGCGCAAGCCCAGCGCCTCCGATGCGCTCCACCACGTGAGAGGTGAGCGCGGGGTGATGCGGATCGGCGGCAAATTCGGTTTGATGCAGCGGGATGCCGGCGACATGGTAGTGGCCGCCGCGGATGATGCGATTGCGCGACGGGTTGGCGGGGATGACGATGGCGGTGGAGCGGCCGGTAGCGGCGAGTGCCGCCTGCACCTCTGCGAGCACCGGGCCGCGCATGACGGAATCGATCTTCTTGAAGAGCAGCGTGTCGTCCGGCGCGTGATGGGCGCGAAGCGCTGCCTGCACGCGGGCGGCGGCTTGTTCCGGCGGAAGGAGGCGCGAGTCCGTGTCTACGATTGTCAGCGGGTGGGCTTGGGGCGATCCGGCAGAGCCCTCGCGGAGGATGGCGGCCGCCAGGCCGTAGCGTAAGCCGATGCCGGCGATTTCGGCGGCACCTGTGAAGTCATCGGCGATGACGAGGATCTTCTGCATGCGTCACCTGCTGGCGGCCAGGCGGTGGGCGTAGTCCAGCGCGCTGAGGAGGCTTTCTTCAGATGCCGTGCCCTTGCCGGCTTGGTCGAAGGCGGTGCCGTGGTCGACGGAGGTGCGGATGATGGGCAGGCCCAGGGAGACGTTGATGCCGCTGACGCTGCTCCAGGTGCCGCGGGCGACATCGAAGCGGAATCCCTTCATCTTCAAGGGAATGTGGCCCTGGTCGTGGTACATCGCGACGCAGATATCCCAGGCGCCGGCAAGGGCCTTGGCGAAGAAGGTGTCGGGCGGTAGGGGGCCTTCGACGTTCATGCCGGCCTGGCGCGCGTCGGTGATGGCGGGGATGATGTGGTCGCGTTCCTCGGTGCCGAAGAGGCCGCCATCGCTGGCGTGGGGGTTGAGACCGGCGACGCCGATGCGGGGGCTCGCGATGCCGAGTTGCCGGCATGCGGCGTGGCCCAAGCGAATCGTCTGAAGCACGCGCTCGCGTGTGACGCAGTCGCACGCTTTTCGCAGCGACACGTGCGTGGAGACGTGCACCACGCGCAGATCGCCCTCGGCAAGCATCATCGCGACATCCGGCGTGTGCGTGTAATGGGCGAAAATCTCCGTGTGGCCCGGGAAATGGTGCCCGGCCAGGTGCAGAGCTTCTTTGTGAATCGGCGCTGTGACCACGGCAGCGACGCGCCCGGCCAGCGCCAGCTCAATGCCCACACGGATTGCTTCAAAGCCCGCGTGACCCGCCGCAGCAGAGATCTGGCCAAGTTGCAGGTGTGCGAGGTTCAAACCCGGTAATTGCAGCACATCAATCGTCTGTGGAAGGAAGCGCGCGTCCTCCACCTGCGCCATCGCATGCACCGCGAGCGGGACGTTGACGATCTTGATGGCGCGTTCGATCACGCCGGCATCGCCGATGACCAGCCATTGCGGGCCGGGGGCGCGCGGGCGTGCGAACGCCTTGGCGATAATCTCCGGGCCGATGCCCGCAGGATCGCCCATGGTGATGGCCAAAGGTTTCATAGTGGCACGGAGGGTTGGGGAGGGGAATCTGGGAGCCGTCAGAACAAGGAAACGGAGAGAGTGGGATTCGAACCCACGTCGCACTTGCGCACGAACCGGTTTTCGAAACCGGCGCCTTCAGCCGCTCAGCCATCTCTCCTTGAGAGCACCCCATCTTGCGCGGATGCGGCCAAGAGGTCAAGATGCTGGCAGGGAACGATGCGTGGGAATTACTTTTGTGTGAGCGTGTTCGAGGGTGCGGCCCGTTGTCGCGCGATCAAACCCCGAAACCGGGCACCTAACATGTAGCGACTATAGATATAAATTGTGGCAACCCGCGCTCGGCCCAGCAAAAATACCAGCTTGCCCACCTTCTCCACTCAACCACAACCGCTAGCTGTGCATATAAGTGAATACCACAAGTCCAACAATGACTTGTGGTTAGCGTGTGGATAAGATGTTTGTCAAGATTTAGTCAAATTCTTGATTGACACCACAAGTAATAGTGGTATTTTGACACGCCGTCACTCAAGGATCGGGTGACGATCGGCCGATCATATGGGGTCGGATGAGACAAACGAGCTGTTGGCACGGAAGCCCTAATCCTGAAATCCACGAGTCTGCCGCCAGGGGTGGTGGGCTCTCAGTTGCAGGCAACCATGGGTATCCTCAGCGATCATCAAATCGAAAAGCTCGTCCGGATCGAACCCTTCGACAAAGGCGAGAAGCGGCCCAAGACCATCTCCTACGGCGTCACCAGCTACGGCTACGACGTCCGCGTAGGTACGCAGTTCAAGATCTTTACCAACGTCAACTCATCCATCGTGGACCCCAAGGCGTTTGATCCGCAATCGTTCGTGGATGTGGATGCTACGGCCAAAGGCTTCATCCTGATTCCGCCCAACAGTTTCGCCCTATGCGAAACCGTCGAATACTTTGAAATTCCGCGGGATATGTTGGCTATTTGTGTCGGCAAATCCACGTACGCCCGCTGTGGCATCATTGTGAACGTGACCCCGCTGGAGCCGGAGTGGAAGGGCAAGATTACCATCGAGATCAGCAACACGACCCCATTGCCCGCCAAGATTTACGCAAATGAGGGCATTGCCCAGATCATTTTCCTGCGCGGCGAGGAAACCTGCCGGCGGAGTTATGCAGATAAGAAAGGCAAATATCAGGACCAGCCGGGACTGACCCTGCCGAAGGTGGAATAGACCAAAAGAGGTCAACGCGAACAAAACGCGAATTTTTCGCGTGACAGGACAATAGGGCTTTGTTAGGATAATGAAACGTTGAACCCATAGCCGCGTGGCGGAGCATTTCAGGCGGCGTGTTTTAGGTGGAATGGTTATCAGAGACGGCAAGCGGGATGGATTCTGCTGAGCCGGAGACGACTCACGTCCGGGTAGGCGTGGGCCAAACGAAAACGGGCGGCTAGGCCGCCTCTGCAAGGAAGCCAGGAGCGAACATGAAGATCACACGGCGATTCACCAAGGCGGGCAGCGACGTTTACGCCTCCTTCAAATGGGACAAGCGCACCAGCCGCATCATGCACACCGACGGCTCGGTGGTGTTTGAGATGAAGGATGCGGAGATTCCGGCAGACTGGTCACAGCTTGCGACGGACATTGTGGTGTCCAAATATTTCCGCAAGGCGGGCGTGCCGCAGGTCAATGCGGATGGCTCGCCGGTGCTGGATGAGCAGGGCAGGCAGAAGACGGGGCCGGAGCGCTCGGTCAAGCAGGTGGTGCATCGCCTCGCGGGTTGCTGGACCCACTGGGGCAAGCAGTACGGTTATTTCAACAGCGAAGAGGATTCGTCGGCCTTCTACGATGAGATGGCGTACATGCTGCTCTCGCAGATGGCGGCACCCAACTCGCCGCAGTGGTTTAACACCGGGCTTAATTTTGCCTATGGGCTTACCGGTCCTTCGCAGGGCCACTGGCATGTGAACCCGGCGACGGGGCAGCTCGAACAGACCAAGGATGCGTACACGCATCCGCAGCCGCACGCGTGCTTCATCCAGAGCGTCGATGACGACCTCGTCAATGAGGGCGGCATCATGGATCTTTGGACCCGTGAGGCGCGCCTGTTTAAGTATGGCTCAGGCACGGGCACCAACTTCAGCAAGGTGCGCGGCGAGAATGAGTCCCTATCCGGGGGTGGCAAATCGTCGGGGCTGATGAGCTTCCTCAAGATTGGCGATCGGGCGGCGGGGGCGATCAAGAGCGGCGGGACGACGCGGCGGGCGGCCAAAATGGTCTGCCTGGATCTGGATCACCCGGATATCGAAGAGTTCATCAACTGGAAGGTGCGCGAGGAGATCAAGGTGGCGTGCCTGGTGGAGGGGCTCAAGCATCTGCCCAAGGAGCAGCAGGAACTGGCCAAGCAGATGAAGCTGAAGCTGGACTACGATTTCAATGGCGAATCGTACATGACGGTGAGCGGCCAGAACTCCAATAACTCTGTGCGGGTGAATAACAAGTTCATCAAGGCTGTGGAAACCGACGGCGACTGGCAGACGACCCGGCGCAAGGATGGCAAGGTCCATAAGACGATGAAGGCCCGCCACTTGTGGAAGCAGATTGGCTACGCCGCGTGGCGCTGTGCCGACCCGGGCGTACAGTTTGACGATGTGATCAACGAGTGGCACACCTGCCCGCAGTCGGGGCGGATCAATGCCAGCAATCCGTGCTCGGAATATATGTTCTTGGACAACACGGCATGCAACCTGGCGTCCATCAACCTGATGAAGCTGTATGATGAAGAATCGCAGCGTTTTGATATTGACGGTTTCCGCCATGCGTGCCGGCTGTGGACGATGGTGCTGGAGATCAGCGTGCTGATGGCGGCGTACCCGAGCCGCGAAATTGCACGGTTGAGCTATGAGTTCCGCACCCTTGGACTGGGGTACGCCAATTTGGGCACCCTGCTCATGGTGTCCGGAATTCCGTACGATTCGGATGCAGGTCGGGCGGTCTGCGGGGCGATTAGTTCACTGATGACGGGCGAAGCGTATGCGACGTCCGCCGAGATGGCCAAGGAACTCGGTGCTTTCCCCGGATACCGCAAGAACCGCAACGACATGCTGCGGGTGATGCGCAATCATAAGGCGGCGGCATACAACGATGGCGCCGGCTATGAAGGCCTCACGGTCAAGCCGATGGGCATTCCAGCGGCGGAGTTCGGCTCCAAACACCCGGCGAGCGTGAACCTCTTGCAGGCGGCTCGCGAATGCTGGGACCGGGCGGTGGCCCTGGGCGAGCAGTTTGGGTATCGCAATGCCCAGACGACCTGCATCGCCCCGACAGGCACGATTGGCCTCTTGATGGATTGCGACACAACCGGTGTGGAACCGGATTTTGCGCTGGTAAAGTTCAAGAAGCTTGCCGGCGGAGGTTATTTCAAGATTGCCAACAGTTCGCTGCCCCCGGCCCTCCGGAACCTGGGCTACACCAGCGAGCAGATGCACGATATTCTCACGTATGTGATGGGGACGCTCTCGCTGCGAGGCGCTCCCCACATCAATCAGGAGGTGTTAAAGGCGAAGGGCTTCACGGATGAAGAACTAGCGAAGACTGAAGCTTGCCTGCCTTCAGTTTTTGAGCTGGCCTTCGCCTTTTCCCCCTGGTCTTTCAGTGAGCAGACGATGCAGCGCTTGGGCTTCTCCAAAGAACAGTGGAGCAATCCCAAGTTCAATCTGCTCAAGGCACTGGGCTTCAACAAGAAGCAGATTCGGGAAGCCAACGAGTACGTCTGCGGCAGCCAGACGATCGAGGGCGCCCCGCATCTCAAGCCCGAGCACTATGCCGTGTTTGACTGTGCCAACAAGTGCGGCCCCAAGAGCAAACGCTTCATCCATCACATGGGGCACATCAAGATGATGGCGGCGGCGCAGCCGTTCATCTCCGGTGCGATTTCCAAGACGATCAACATGCCCAACGAAGTGTCGGTTGGCGACATTTCCGAGGCGTACATGGAGTCGTGGAAGTTGTCGCTCAAAGCGGTGGCCCTGTACCGCGATGGCAGCAAGCTCAGCCAGCCGCTGAACACATCGGCGGACGATGACACCGCGGATGATCAGGAAATCGATGACATCAAGGCGATGGAAGGCACCTGCAAGGCGTGCGGCGATCCCGCACCATCCATTGCCGAGCCTATGCCTGCGGCGGCCCCGGTGGAAAAGGTGGTCGTCAAGATCGTGGAGCGGCCGCTGCGTCGGCGGCTGCCGGATACGCGGGCGAGCATTACGCACAAGTTTGATATCTCCGGCCATGAAGGCTACATCACGGTGGGTCTGTTTGAGGATTCCACGCCGGGCGAAGTGTTTATCACGATGGCCAAGCAGGGCTCAACCATTGGCGGCTTGATGGACACCATTGCCACACTGATCTCGCTGAACCTGCAATATGGGGTGCCGCTGGATGCGATTGTGCGGAAGTTTGAGCACATGCGGTTTGAGCCGGCGGGCATGACGGCCAATTCGGACATTCCGTTTGCCAAGAGCTTTGTGGATTACATCGTGCGGTGGATGGGCATGCAGTTCATTGCCGGCTACCGTGCGGCCAACGCCCCCAAGCGGGAAGGCTTTGGCGAACCGCCGGCAACTCCCGCCCCGGCACCCGCGGCTATGGAAGCCGCCCCAGCGCAGGGGGGCGAGAGCGTGCTCTCCCATCGGGAAAATCTGCGTGAGGCAGTGGCTCAACCGGGCAACGGCAACGGGGGGCATGGGCATGGCAACGGGGGGAACGGCGGCAGTGGCGGTGTGGCGACTTTGGTCGCCGGCCGCAAGGATCTGCTGCATGAGACCGTGCCCACCAATGCCCTCAACGCAGCCATGCAGAACTTGATGGGCGATGCGCCAACCTGCACCTGCGGCAGCATCACGGTGCGGAATGGCTCTTGCTACAAGTGCCTGAATTGCGGTGCCTCTCTGGGTTGTTCGTAAGCGTCGTCCCCCTGGATGGGGGACGCAATGATTCTTGCCTCGGAAGGGGCGCGAGCGTCATCAATGAAGGGATTGCCGGCGCTCAAAGAAAATGGATTTCATCTCCCCTCCCCTCAAGAGCCCGGGAACGTGTGAAAATGCGTTGCCGGGTTTTTTTGTGCGCCGGTTCAGCGGGCGGTTCTGGTGTAGGGGGAGCTATGGCATGGGTGGGGATGGTTCGGTGAGGGTTCAATAGAAGGGAGTTAGCTATCCAGCGGGCGGTAGATCTTCACTTTGAGGATTTTGACGCCCCAGTCCTGGGCTTTTTCAAAGGTGGGGAGGAGGACATCCAGACGGTTGCCTTTGATGGCGCCGCCGCGGTCTAGCACGGGGACGACGGTGCCGCCCGCGTAGCCGGGGACGCTCACCAGGGAGTGCAGGGGGATGACGCCGGTGTCGGCGGCGACGAGGCGACCGCGGTTGGTGGTGACGGGGAGACCGGAGGCGGTGGTGGTGCCTTTGTAGGGATAGGTGCAGCGGGGGTCCGGGGCGTAGGCGGTGACGCGGAGGGTTAACGTTTTGACATATTTGTATTGTTTTCCTTGATAGGTGCGGAGGTCGGCGGGCAGCTCGACGGGCTGGAGAACGTCGGAGGGATGCAGGGCCGGGAGCCCCACAGGGTATGGGACAATGTAGGGGGTGAAGATCGGTTCGGCAGCGGGCTGAAGCGGAGGGGGAGAAGAGGGGAATTGAGGCAGGGCGGTCTGAGCTTCCAGCGGAGCGACGCGAAGGCTGGCGATCACGATCGCCACCACCGCAACCATGGCCACCATCGCGGCCATCACACCCCAGCGCGTGGGAGACGAATTTATGCGGCAGGCAATACGCATCATCTGATCTCCGAATGGGACTGTTCGAAGGTCCATCCGTGTCGCAGATTCACGCGTCGTCCATGACGCTGGGCCTGGCGTGCGGCGTTCCTGATTGATCAGGGACCGTCGCAGCAAAGGAGTATACGCCCGCCCCTATGGATCGGGCGGAAGAATCCGGCTATTCAGAAGGTGATGTGCGATATTCCGGGGAGCGATGACGGCGTTGCGCAGATTTTGCGCCGGGTATTTGAGAGTCGCGATGCCTGGAGCTGCCAATGCGGGCGGGATTCCCGCGGGTACCGGCGCTACTTCCCGTCTTTCATCGCGTGCTTGACGTTTCGCAAGGCGGTGGCGACGCGTTGCCGCAGGGCTGGGCTGAGGACGGTGCCGCCGAAGCGCACGGCATAAGCCGTCTGGATCAACCAGCGGACGTCGGTGGCGGCGGGGCCCAGGCGAGGCATGTGAGGTTCGAGAAATTCCAGGGGCGTCTGATCCGGCCGGCGCCACTGGCCGCGCTCAAACAGGTGCAGCAACTCTTCCAGAAAGGTGACGTGAGTGGAAAGGCGCAACTGGCGGTGGGGCTTTCCTTTGGCGGCTTCCAGCAGCGGGCGCAGGCGGCGGAAGCGCTGGCGCAGTTTGAAGAGGACGATGGAAAGGAGAATCACGCCGCCCCACAGGCCCGCGGTTGTCCAGGTGGGATAATCCGCCATGTCCAGAAGCGCGCCGAACTTGTTGGAGAACCAGCCGGCGATGGCGGCGCGGGAGTCATTGTCAAAATTGACGAACATGCTGGACCAGATGCTCTGGATCATTTGGGCCAGATCTTTAAAAAGGTGCCCGCTGGCGCCGGCAGTATCCAGGTTGCTGCCAATGGGGGATGGGTCGCTGAGGACCCAGCCTTCCTCGGGGATGTAGACTTCGGCCCACGCGTGGGCGTATTTCTGACGGACGACGAAATTCTGGGTCACCGTGTTGAGCTCACCCCCGTGGTAACCCTGGACCATGCGGGCATAGAGCCCCACAGAGCGGCACAGCATGACCATGGCGGAGGCGAAGTATTCACAGTGGCCGCCAGTGTTGTCGCCGTTGATGCCGCGGTTGAGGATGAAATCAGTGGTGGGGTCCAGGGCGGGGTCGGAGACCCGCGTGGTCAGGGAATAGCGATAATTCATGCGAAGATACGATTCAAAGACGTTGATGACGGCGTGCATTTTGTCGACGGGGATGGGCTGATCCGGGGCCGGGGCGTCTGCGCCCATGCTGGTTTTGAGAATCTGGCGGGCTTTCTCGGCAAGCTCCGGGCGAACCATCACGGCGCCATGCTCGGGCGCTCGGAGCTCCCCCGGCTTCATGCGATAGGCGTCCATGAAGTCGTCAGTCAGAGGAGCCATGCCGCGGTTCCAGTAACCTCCGTAGCTTATGGGAGAGGATGTGCGGGGATTGGCGATGAGCCGCCAGGTGTGGTCGTCGGCATTGTACAGGCATTGCTCCTCGTTCATTCCCACGGTGGGGTCGAGAACGAAGAGCGTGCGGCCAAAGGGCGAGACGACGGTGTAGTTGACCAAGACGGCGCTGTCGGAGATGCCAAAATACTGGTTGGGCTTGAAGGGGCCCTCGGCATCGGCCGGGATCAGCCCGCGCGCCTTGGCGGACTCTCGGGGGGAGCGGCCGTGGATCCACTGTCTGCGGAGGTCGTCATATTCGTAGAGCACATTGCCGCGGAAGTAGAGGTCGGTGAATTCCGAGGAAACATCCTGGCCATCGCGGGTGAGTTGCACGCGCATGACTTCGGCATCAGACTGGCTAAGGGTGGTGTAGTCCTGGAACTGCACGACCTCTGAATAGCCGGTGACCATCACGCCTGTGCCCCAGGAGGAAAAGAGAAAGGGGTTTCCACGGGAGCGAGGAAGCGTGAGGAAGAGGACAAAGGAGACGACGCCAGCGAGAAAAAGACAGTGGCGCGCGACGTTTCGGAGGTCTCGTGACACGGCAGCCAGTGCGATGCGCTGCGACTGCCCGGCGGCGGGCCGTGGGACTTGCATGACAGCGGCGGGCTGCATCGTCTGGTCTGAGGGCGCGGTCTGGATATAGATATTCAGAAGCAGTGCCAGGTAACAAAGAAGGACAAAGAATCCGCTGAGGAGCAGGAAGAAGAACAGACTGGAATTGGAGAACATGGTGGAGGCGACCACCAGGAGAAGACAGAGGGCAATGATTTGCCCGATGTTGCGGACAGATTTGCGTTCATAGAGTTTGCATGCGGCCAGCACGGCCAGGAAGCCACTGAGGGCCATGATGAGCCCCTGCGTGCCTACCTCAAGCTGGTTGTACACATCGATGGCCAGGCGAAATGCCGCAACCAGTACGATGGCGTTGGGGATCAGGCGAGGCGCCCAGTTAAGCAGGCCACCCAGGGGATCGGGGGCGGGGGTGCCGGCGGATGGAAGGGTAGCGGCCTTTTTGCGGGCAGTGGCGGCCGGAGAGTCCGTCAGCAGCCAGGAGACCACAGACGAAGCCAAGGTCAGCACCACAGGGGTGATGTCTTCGATGGTGTCGGCATAGGTGCAGACGGCCACCAGTACCAGCAAATGCAGGAACAAGCGAAACCGCGCCGGAAAGGGGAAGGCGATCGAAGGGGCGATGGCGGGCATGAGGGCTCCAGGCGCGGTTGCCTATAGTGATACGTTGCCGCCGGGCCCGAGTTGCGGCAGGACTTATTATTTGCCGCCGACGGTGAGCTGCACCGCGTGTTCCTGCTCCAGGCGGCGGAGGGAGTAGGGGAGCTCAAAGTGCATATCTTCTTCTGTGACGTGGGCGTCCTCCACGGTGGCGGCGTAACGGTCTTGGAGAAGATGAATGATGGACTGGACGAGGTCTTCGGGGGCGGAGGCGCCGGCAGTCAGGAGAAGGGTGCGAACGCCTTTGAGCCAGTCATGGTTGATTTCGGAAACGTCATCAACGAGGTAGGCCTTGATGCCGCGGTTTTCCGCAATTTCGACCAGGCGCAGAGAGTTGGAGGAGTTGCGCGAGCCGACAACAAGGACCAGGTCAGACTGGGGAGCGAGTTCCATGACGGCCTGCTGGCGGTTGGTGGTGGCGTAGCAGATATCTTCTTTTTTGGGGGAGTGGATCCAGGGGAATTTTTTCTTGAGGGCGCGGATGATCTCATTGGCATCATCAATGCTGAGGGTGGTTTGCGTGAGGTAGGCGATTTTGTGGTCGGGGGGAATGTCGAGCTTTTCCACGTCCTCGGGGGATTCGACAATGCGGATGCAGTCCGGGGCTTCCCCCAACGTGCCGATGACTTCATCGTGGTCTTCATGGCCGATGAGGACGATGGTGTATTTCTTATTGGCGAAGCGGATGGCTTCTGAGTGGACCTTGGTGACCAAGGGGCAGGTGGCGTCCACTTGAATCAAGTCGCGGGCTTCGGACTTGTGGCGGATTTCCGGGGAGACGCCGTGGGCGGAATAGACGACCGTCGCTCCATTGGGAACTTCCTCGATGGAATTCACGAAGACGACGCCCTGCGTAATGAAGCGGTCAACCACGTGCTTGTTATGCACAATCTCATGGTAGACGTAGATAGGCGGGCCCTTGAGCTTAAGGACGCGGTCGACGCAGTCGATGGCCATGTTCACGCCCGCACAAAAACCGCGGGGATTGGCCAGAAGGATTCGCATTGGCATAAAAGGGCTCCGTTGGATTAATGGCATCATCATATCGAATTGTGGTGCGGCGGTTAAGGGCGCGCGGAGATGGGTGGACGAAATGCGGGGGGGCGTTCCTAAGGCGGGTGTAGAGGAGGGCGCACTCGAGTTGGGGTTGGCTGGGGACGGCGCAGCAAATCTCATATAATGCGGATCTGTTTTTCGAGGGACCTTTGAGCGCACATGTTCCGATGGCGGCGGATTCAGCGGGGGCAGCCCAGCGGCTGGGGCTGGATGCTGCGCTGCGGGAAGGGCAACTGCCGGAGACGGTGCGGATGGCGTTTGCGCCGGTGTCGGATGCCGCGGCGGCGGAGGCGTGCACCCGGGCGCTGACCCATTCGCATTATGAAAATTTTTCAGTGGTGTCGACGCTGTTGCCCAAGCGGCTGCGCCAGGATTTCTGCAATGTGTATGCGTTCTGCCGGGTGGCGGATGATTTGGGGGATGAAGTGCCCGAGCGGGAGCGGGCGCTGGGTTACCTGGCGGATTTTCGGCGGCAGCTTGAAGCGTGTTATGTCGGCGAGGCGACCACGGCGGTGTTTGTGGCGCTACGTGAGACGGTTGGGCGGCATGAGATTCCCATGAAGCCGTTTGATGATTTGATCCGGGCATTTGAGCAGGACCAGACGGTGACGCGGTATCAGACCTTTGCCCAAGTGGTGGACTATTGCACCAAAAGTGCTGACCCGGTGGGGCGGATTGTGCTGTACATGTGCGGATATCGCGATGAAGAGCGGCAGCGGTTGAGCGACAAGACGTGCACGGCGCTGCAACTGATTAATTTCTGGCAGGATGTGCGGCGGGACATGTTGGAGCGGGACCGGATTTATCTGCCGGCGGAGGATTTGCGGCGGTTTGGGGTGACGGAGGAGCAGTTGCGGACCGGGCGAGTGACGGAAGGGTTTCGGGAGATGATCAAGTTTGAGGTTGAACGGACGGAGGGGATGTTTGAGGAGGGGGCGAAGCTATTGCCGCTGTTGGATAGGGCGTATCGCAAGCAGATTGCGTTGTTTGGCAAGGGGGGGCGTGCGATTTGCGAGGCGGTGCGAAAGCAGAAGTTCGATACGCTGACGAAGCGGCCGCGGCTCTCCAAGTGGCAGAAGGTACGGTTGATGCTGGGAACGCTGCTGGGGGGTGGCAGTTGAGCCAGACGGAAACAGCAAGACGGCAAGGCAGCGAGCCCGGCTCGGAAGCGCATGCAGCGCTGGATGCGTCGCGGGATTTTTGCCGGGAAGTGACCAAGCGCGAGGCGCGGAATTTTTATTATGGGTTGAAGCTGTTGCCGGAGCCCAAGCGGTCTGCGATGTACGCGCTGTATGCGTACATGCGGCTTGTGGATGATATTGCCGATGATGAGGGAGATGGGCGGACGGTGGCGCAGCGGCGGGCGGGGCTGGCGGAGTGGGAGGCGATGACGGTGCGGGCGGTGGCGGAGGCGCGCCCGATGACCGGTAGCACCGGCATGCTCAGCGGCCATTCTAACTTGGTTGGCGAGAGCGACGGTGATTCCGCGCCGCTGAGCATGGCACACGGCGGCGCTCTTGGACGCGGGAGTCAACTGTGGCCTGCTTTTGTGGAGATGCAGCGGCAGTATAAGGTGCCGCTGAAGGTTTATGAGGAGATGATCGCCGGTCAGCGGCAGGATCTGGAGCCGGTGGCGATACCGGATTTCGCGGCATTGCATGAATACTGTTATCGCGTGGCGAGTGTGGTGGGTGTCGCGAGTTTGTATGTGTTTGGTTTTGATGGGCGGGAGGAGACGCTGAAACTGGGGGTGGACCGGGGGATTGCGTTTCAGTTGACCAACGTGCTGCGGGATTTGCGCGAGGACGCTAGGCGCGGGAGATGTTATCTGCCGGCGGATGAGCTGGCGCGGTTTGGGGTGACGGCGGGGGCGCTGGGGCGGG
>JADMIO010809349.1_pt1 | contig 29963 bp, 29 predicted proteins | sample 8958161 | NCBI WGS metagenome assembly JADMIO01 (sample SAMN16585339, study PRJNA669376) | soil metagenome | isolation source: Crop rotation soil | place: USA: Cullars Rotation, Alabama | collected 2011 | reverse complement strand
CGCGACAACTTGTCCACGTGGAATTCTAAGCTTAGGATCCCAATGTGCTGGAAAGCGGCGATTTCACCGGCTACGTTCCGGTCAAGCCGGACTTCTACAACGTCATCGTCGAAGCCCGCAAAGCCGCCATCGGCGGCTGACGGCGAAATCGCAAGGGGCGGTGCCCAAAGCACCGCCCTTTTTGCATCCCCGATCATGACATCAGCCACACTCCATTCCGACGCGACCCGCCAGCAGGCGGATGCCTGGCGACGCCAGACATCGCTCAGACGCTTCTACACCGCGCTCGGCGCCGGCCTGCTGCTTGTCGCCATGTGCGCGACCATGTGGTTCGCCGACGAGGCCAATGCCGGCCATTTCTTCGACCGGCTGCCGCATCTTCTCGATTTCCTGAGTTGGCTGATTCCCAAGGACTGGAACGACGTCTGGCGGGCGCTGTTCGACATCGCCTCGCCCAACGACAAGGGCACGCAGGAATTCAACTTCCCGCTCGGCCGCGTCTATGTCTGGGGCGGTTTCTACATTCCCGAATATTTCGAGCTGATGCTGACCACGGTGAACGTGGCGCTTGTCTCGACCTTCATCGGCTTCGTCTTTGCGGTGCCCTTCTCCTTCATCGCCGCACGCAATTTGACGCCGAGCCCGGTCCTGCGGCTCGTCGTCAAACGCTTCATGGAATTGCTGCGCGCCTTCCCTGAGATCGTCATTGCCGGCCTGTTCGCGGCCATCGTCTCGATCGGCCCGGTCGCCGCCATCATCGCCATCGGCCTGCATTCGATCGGCGCGCTGGGCAAGCTGTTCTACGAGATCAACGAGAACGTCGACATGCGCCCGGAAGAAGGCCTGCGCGCCGTCGGCGCCAACTGGTTCGAGCGCGTGCGCTTCGCCGACCTGCCGCAGGTGCTGCCCAACTTCATGTCCTACACACTGCTGCGCATCGAGATCAACGTGCGCATCTCGACCATCATGGGCGCCGTCGGCGGCGGCGGCATCGGCGAGGAATTGAAGCTTTCCATCTCGCGCGGCTTTGGCGCCAAGACGCTGGCCCTGGTGCTCCTGCTCTTCATCACCATTTTCCTCGTCGACCAGTTCTCCGCCTGGCTGCGCCGCAAGCTCGTCGGCGAGCAGGCCTTTTTGATGAGCGCTTGATATGGCGACGACAATGACTGTCGATGAAGTCAGGGCCATCGAAGACCGCCACCCGCAGATCTTCCAGCGGCCGGCCTACAAGCGCTTCTGGCCGCTGCTGCTGATCGCCGGCACGGTGCTCTACCTGGCCTATGCCTTGTGGTTCTTCACCCTGCCGCAGGTGTTGCGCGACTCGCATTGGGAGCGCCTGCCGCTCTTCCTGTCGCAGTGGATCAGCTACGATCTGCAGCCGGAATTCCGGCTCGACCAGCCTCAGATCACGCCGAAATATCCGCGCTTCTCCGCGCTCGGCGAAAACCCCGATCCCGATTGGGTGATCAAGAACCCAGACGGCACCTACACCGTCCAGATCGACGGCGATGCTAAATCCGTCACCTTCGACAAGACCAGGGCGACGGTCACGGCGAACGGCCAAACCGTGCCGATCGTGCTGACAAGCGGCAAGCCGGTGGTGACCGGCCCGGTGCCCGACTGGGTGACCGTCCATGACGACGAGATCGTCGCCAAGATGGGCTTTGCCGGCGAAGTGCGGGTCACCGCCGACCGCGTCAAGGTGCGCAAGCGTTTCCTCGGCTGGGCCAATTTCGTCTTCGACACGCGCTCGCCCTTCTTCGGCAAACCTTACGGCGAGGTAGTCTCGCTGATCGTCTCGGGCCCGGAGCTGCGGCCCGGCACCTCCAACCTCGCTCTGGCTGCCGACAACATCTGGAACAACGCCCAGTGGCAGCATGGCGATGTCTGGACGAAGCTGCTGCAGACCATCGTCATGGCGTTCCTCGGTACGCTGCTCGGCGGCGTCGTCGCCTTCCCGCTCGCCTTCTTCGCCGCCCGCAACATCACGCCGAGCGGGCTGCTTAGCCAGGTTCTGAAGCGCTTCTTCGACTTCATGCGCTCGGTCGACATGCTGATCTGGGCGCTGTTCTTCACCCGCGCCTTCGGCCCCGGGCCGCTGGCCGGCAGTGCCGCGATCTTCTTCACCGAGATCGGCACATTGGGCAAAACCTATTCCGAAGCGCTGGAGAACATCGACGACAAGCCGCGCGAAGGTGTTTTGTCCACGGGCGCCAACGGCCTTCTGGTGCAGCGCTACGGCGTGCTGCCGGAAGTGGTTCCGATCTTCATCAGCCAGACGCTCTACCAGTGGGAATCGAACACCCGCGGCGCCACCATCATCGGCGCCGTCGGCGCCGGCGGCATCGGCCTGAAACTGTGGGAAGCGATGCGCACCAACTCGAACTGGGCCAACGTCTTCTACATGGTGCTTCTGACCCTGCTCGTCGTCTTCATCTTCGACAACATCTCGAACTTCCTGCGCCGCCGGCTCAGCCGCACGCTGCATGATTACAACCGGCTTCAGGCGGAGCGGGGTTAACCTTGTGACCCATAAGCGCGTGCATCGTATAGTGCCGCGCCAAGGGTCGACCCCACTCCGTCGAGTTGCGCTCGACACCTCTCCCCCGATCGACGGGGGAGAGGAAAGGTGCCAGGCTATTCGAGCCTACGCCTTTCCCCTAGGTTGAGCTTTCTTCCGCTACCGAGCCACGGATCTCTCTTTCCTCTCCCTCCGGAGGGGGGAGAGGTGGCTCGGCGAAGCCGAGACGGAGTGGGGGAACCACTCGGCAATCGCCGCGAACGCAAATGGAAAGGGACCAGGTGAAGGCGCGCCTAGGCAGCCTTCCTCCACCCATCCCTGATATGCCTGTATCCCTCGCGATAAACCGCCTCCGGGCTCTCCGCGAAATCGCGCCAGACCTTCGTCGCCGCCGCCAGGTCCTTCAGCGAACGTCCGAACGATTCGATCGTCAGCCAGTCGTCATAGCCGGTCCGGCGAATCGCGGAGAACGTTTCCTTCCACGGAATGTTGCCTCGGCCCGGCACGCCGCGGTCGTTCTCGGAAATATGGATATGGACCACATTCCGACGGTTGCGCGTATAGGCGCCTATCGGATCGGCCTCCTCGATATTGGCATGGAAAGTGTCGTACATCGCCTTGATGTGCGGCCGGTCGATCGCGTCGATATGCTCGGAAAGGTCGTCCATGGTGTTGACCAGATAGCATTCGAAGCGGTTGAGCGCTTCGAGCCCGATGGTGACGCCTTTCTTGCCGGCGTGGTCGCCGATGGCGCGCTGCGAGGCGACCGAGCGTTTCTTCTCGGCCGCCGTCGGCCCGCTGCCGGAGAAGGCGCCGAGCGTCGAATGCAGCGGCCCGCTCAGCCGGTCCGCGCCGAGGGCCGCGCTGCAGTCGATCGCCCATTTCATATAATCGATGCCGGCTTTGCGCGTAGCGCCGTCCGCCGAGATCAGGTTCATTGCCGGATCGCCCATGGCGGTGACGGCGGTGCGCTCCAGGCCAATGCGATCGAGCATCGCGCCAAGCTTGCGGTAGTCGTCGGGGTTGCCGGCGAAGACCGGGATCTCGACACCGTCGAAGCCGGTCGCCTTGATGTCCTTGAGCAACGCCTCGTGCCTCTTCGAGACGCTCGTCGTCCACAAGAACATGCACATGCCGATCTTCATCGACACCTCTCCCCAGCTTGGCGGCCAACCGCTTTCGCTAGCGGGCCACACTCCCCCTCATCCGTCCGCTTCGCGGCCACCTCCTCCCCAAGGGAGAAGAGAACTGACACCGACACCGGCGCCCTCCTCTCCCCTCGCTGAGAGGTTGGATCCCCTCGAATTGCGGCTGGCAATCCGGGTGAGGGGGAGGCGCGCGACTACAGTTTGGTCCACGCCCCATTCTTCTTCGACGACTTCACGCAGGCCTCGATGAAGGCCATGCCTTCGACGCCGTCCTCGATCGTCGGGAACATCACATCCTTGGCCGGCTTGCCGCCCTTCCGGCGCGCCGCGCGGATGGCGCGAGCGGCCTCCTGGTAGATGTTGGCGAAGCCTTCGAGATAGCCTTCCGGATGACCGGACGGCACGCGTGTCACGCGCGCCGCGGCAGCCGTCGCTCCAGCGCCGGCGCGGGTCAAAAGCTGCTTCGGCTGGCCGAACGGCGTGTACCAGAGATAGTTCGGGTCGGCCTGCACCCATTCCAGCCCGCCCTTCGAGCCGTAGACGCGCAGCTTCAGCCCGTTCTCATGGCCGGGCGCCACCTGGCTTGCCCAGATCATGCCCTTGGCCGGATGCTTGTTGCCGACCGCCTTGAAGCGCAGCATGACATTGACGTTGTCGTCGAGCTGACGTCCCGGCACGAAGGCATCGAGATCGGCCGACAGCGTATCGAGCTCCAGCCCCGAGACGAAACGGGCGAGATTATAGGCATGCGTGCCGATGTCGCCCAGCGCCCCGCCGGCGCCGGCCTGCTTCGGATCGGAGCGCCATGAGGCCTGCTTCTGGCCGGTGGCGGCGAGGTCCTCGGTCAGCCAGTCCTGCGGATATTCCGATTGCACGATGCGGATGTCGCCGAGCTGGCCCTTGGCCACCATCTCGCGCGCCTGGCGGATCATCGGATAGGCGGTGTAATTGTGCGTGAGCACGAACACCTTGCCGCTCTTCTCGACCAGCGCGGCGAGCTTCTTCGCCTCGGCCAGCGAGGTCGCCAGCGGCTTGTCGCAGATCACATGGATGCCGGCCTCGAGGAAGGCTTTCGCCGCCGGCACATGAACGTTGTTGGGCGTCACGATCGCCACAGCTTCTATGCCGTCCGGGCGCTTGGCTTCGGCCTTGGCCATCTCGGCATAGGAGCCATAGCTGCGCGCCGGATCGAGCCCGAGTTCCTCGGCCGACGCTTTGGCGCGCTCGGGGTTCGCCGACAGCGCGCCGGCCACCAGCACGAAATCATTGTCCATGCGCGCCGCAATGCGATGCACCGCACCGATGAAGGCGCCCTGACCGCCGCCGACCATGCCATAGCGGATCGGGCCGCCTCCCGTTTCCGACTTCGATGCGCCGACCATTTTTCCTCCTCGTGTCTTGAATGTACCTCCCTCTTGGGGAGGCGAAGCGTCAAATCCCCATCATCGCGCGCAGCAGCTTCTTGTCGGTCGTGCCGGCGGCGAAATCGTCGAAGGCCTTTTCCGTCACCCGGATGATGTGGTGCTGGATGAAGGGCGCGCCCTCGGCGGCGCCGTCCTCTGGATGTTTCAGGCAGCATTCCCATTCCAGCACCGCCCAGGAATCGTAATTGTACTGGGTGAGCTTGGAAAAAATGCCGCTGAAATCGACCTGTCCGTCGCCGAGGGAGCGGAAGCGGCCGGCCCGGTTCACCCAGCCCTGGTAGCCGGAATAGACGCCCTGCCGCCCGGTCGGGTTGAACTCGGCGTCCTTGACGTGGAAGGCCTTGATCCGCTCGTGGTAGATGTCGATGAATTCGAGATAGTCGAGTTGCTGCAGCAGGAAATGCGAGGGGTCGTAATTGATGTTGCAGCGCTTGTGACCGCCGACCGCGTCGAGGAACATCTCGAAGGTCGCGCCGTCGAACACGTCCTCGGAAGGATGGATCTCGTAGCCGACGTCGACGCCATTGTCCTCGTAGACATCGAGGATCGGCTTCCAGCGCTTGCCGAGTTCGCCGAAGGCTTCCTCGATGAGGCCGGCCGGTCGCTGCGGGAACGGATAGAGGTAAGGGAAAGCCAGCGAGCCGGTGAACGACACCGAGGCGTCCAGCCCGAGATTGCGCGACGCCTTGGCGCCGAACTTCATCTGTTCGACAGCCCATTTCTGCCGCGCCTTGGGATTGTTGTGCACCGATGGCGGCGCGAAGCCGTCCATCTGCGCATCATAGGCCGGATGCACCGCCACCAACTGCCCCTGCAGATGCGTCGACAATTCGGTGATCTCGACACCGGCGTCGGCGCAGATGCCCTTCACCTCGTCGCAATACGCCTTCGACGATGCGGCCTTCTTCAGATCGAACAGCCGCCCGTCCCAGGTCGGGATCTGCACTCCCTTGTAGCCGAGGCCGGCCGCCCATTTGGTGATCGAAGCCAGCGAATTGAAGGGCGCCGCATCGCCCGCGAACTGCGCCAGAAACAGGCCGGGACCCTTCATCGTCGTCGGCATCGGCATCCTCCCTCGTTTGATTTCCGCAACCAAGCATAGCGCCGATTGAAGTCAGGGCCAGCCCGATCGATCTCTTTCAGCTGGCATTTGCGCGCGGCTCCATTCTGGTATTACCAAATCTCTGTTTTTGGTCAAGCGGGCGAGACGCACTGGCAGGCCAGATGTTTGGCTATCGGCTATTCTATTTACTCTTAGAAATCAAATGTATAAGCCATCACAATGGCGTTATGGCCGTTCTCCTTGCCGTTCAAGTGAATTTGCGCTAGAGGTCATCCAGGACCCAATTGGTAGAACCAGTTTCGAGAAAAACCACTGGAACGCCATGGGGAGAAGATCGTGCGACGGGCTCACTGGAGAACGTCGTGGGTTAACATGACAGGCGAATTCTGGGGAGGATAGATCATGCATCTTTCGACGCACAACTGGATGCGCGCGGAGCCGTTGGAGGTAACGCTCAAGCGCATCAAGAAATTCGGCTACGAATCGATCGAGATTTCCGGCGAGCCCGAGCAGTACAAGACCAAGGAGACGCGCGCGCTGTTGAAAGAGCACGGCATCCGCTGCTGGGGCTCGGTGACGCTTATGCTCGGCGAGCGCAACCTCGCCGCCAGGGACCAGGGCCAGCGCGAAAGGTCGGTCCAATACGTCAAGGACGTGCTCACCATGGTGAGCGAGCTCGACGGCGAGATCATCACGCTGGTGCCCGCGACCGTCGGCAAGGTGGTGCCGGACGGCACCGAGGCCGAGGAATGGGGCTGGGTGGTCGACGCCACGCGAGAATGCTTCGCCCACGCGAAGAAGGTCGGCGTCAAGATCGCCGTCGAGCCGCTCAACCGCTTCGAGACCTATCTCTTCAACCGCGGCGCCCAGGCGCTGGCGCTCGCCGATGCGGTGAGCCCGGAATGCGGCGTCTGCCTCGACGCCTACCACATCCACATGGAGGAGTTTAACGTCTATGACGCTATCCGGCAGGTGGGGAAGCGCCTTTACGACTTCCACGTCGCCGACAACAACCGCTTCGCCGCCGGTCTCGGCCAGATCGACTGGCCCAAGATCGTGCGCACGCTGAAGGAGGTCGGCTATGACGGCGCGCTGACCAACGAGTTCGTCGCGCCGGTCGACCGCACGCCGGCGGCGCCCTATCCCGAGATGGTCGAGCGCAATCCGGTCGATATCTCGCCCGAGCAGCTCAAATTCATCCAGGACCACGGCTCCAGCGTTCTGACGGAAAAATTCTACACCGACCAGATGCGCATCACCGCCGAAACGCTGCTTCCGCTGATCAAGTAGACGATCCGATCGAAGCTTGGCTCTTCCGCCCGACGGGCGGAAGGGACCGAAGGGAAAACATGCGCATCAAAAGCGTCCAGGCCTGGTGGGTCCGCATCCCGATCGAAGTCGCGAAGCAGCATCGCAGCGACTTCGGCCAGGTGACGACGTTCGACGCCGCCATTCTGCGCATCGAGACCGACGACGGTCTCATCGGCTGGGGCGAAGGCAAGAACGCCGCCGGCAGCGCCGGCAGCTACGGCGCTTTGGTCCATATGCTGAACCATGAGATCGGCCCGCAGCTCATCGGCCGCGACCCGGCCGATATCTCCGTCATCTGGGAGATGCTCTACAACGGCGTGCGCCACGAGACGGCGGCGCATGGCGGCCATGCCATGCCGCAGCTGGCGCGGCGCGGCATCAGCGTGGCGGCGATCAGCGCCGTCGACATCGCGTTGTGGGATATTCTCGGCAAATCGCTCGGGCAGCCGGTGTGGCGGCTCATCGGCGGCCGCAAGGTCGAGCGCATGCAGGCCTATGCTTCCGGCGGCTGGGCGCCCGCCGAGGCCATTGGCGAACAATTGAAATCATACATCGCCAAGGGCGGCTTCAAGGCGCTGAAGATGCGCGTCGGCTCCATGGACGGCGCGCCGCATATTTCAGCCGCGCGCGTGCGCGCCGCGAGGGCCGCGATCGGCCCGGACGTCGATCTGATGGTCGACGCGCATGGCACCTACACCGTCGCCGGGGCCAAGCGCTTCATCAGCCTCACCGCCGACCTCGACCTTGCCTGGTTCGAGGAACCGGTGATCGCCGACGACAAGCCCGGCATGGCCGAGGTGCGCGCCTCCGGCTCGACGCCGATCGCCACCGGCGAAAGCGAGGCGACGCGCTATGCCTTCCGCGATCTCGCCACGCTGAAATCCGCCGACATCTTCCAGCCGGATCCGGCTTTCTGCGGCGGCATCAGCGAGGCGATGAAGATCGGCACCATCGCCAGCGCCTTCAACCTGCGGCTCGCGCCGCATCTGTGGGCCGGCGCGCCCTGCTTCTTCGCCGGCCTGCATGTATGCGCGGCCTCGCCGGCCAGCTTCATCATCGAATTTTCGCTCGGCGCCAATCCGATGATACACGATCTCGTGCATGAGACTGTCGAAGCAAAGGACGGTATGATAGCGATCCCTGAAAAGCCCGGGCTGGGATTCACCATCTCCGAGCGGTTCCTGGAGGCGCACGCGCAACGCATTTGACGATGAAAGAAAAGAACCTCCTCGCGGAACTCGCCGCCTATCTGTTCTCCAACTCGGACAAGGAGACGGGCCGCACCCCGTCGGAGCGCGAACTGGCCGAACATTTCGGCGTCAGCCGCGGCCAGATCCGCGAGGCGCTCGCCATCCTCGAAGCAATGCGCATCGTCGAGCGCCGCGCCAAGTCCGGCATCTATGTCGACACCAAGCAGGCAAGCGTGGAAGCGCTTGCGCTGTTCGCCCGTGCCGGCCTGCCGCTCGACCCGGTGCAGATCTACGAGACCGTAGAGCTGCGCAAGATCCACGAGATCAAGGCGGCCGAACTCGCCTGCTCGCGCGCCACGGAAGAGAATTTCGAGCGGCTGCGCGAAATCCTGAAGGCCTCGGAAGAGCGCATCGCCGCCGGCGAGGGCCTCGCCAAGGAAGACCGCGAGTTCCATCTCGAGATCGTGCGCGCCACCAAGAACGGCGTCTTCCACAACATCTGCAGCGTCTATTACCTGATGGGCGAGCAGCGTCTGCCGATCTATTTCAACGATCCCGAACGTTCGGTGCGCTCGCATGCCGAGCATATCCAGATCTACGAGGCGCTGCTGCGCCGCGACGGCAACCTCGCCCAGGCCTTGATGAATGCCCATCTGCAGGGCGCCGAGAGTTACTGGAAGGGGATCATCGAGGGCCACGGCACGGAGCCGAAGAACGCAGCGCTCGAAAAGGCCTGAGCATTTTGCCGTAATGCGCGATAGGCTGGCTGCGAAATGCGGCTAAGACAAATGGGGGCTTATGCGCAAGATACTCTCGACGCATCCGCTGCATCCGCGCGCCACGGCCATGCTGGCGGGCGCCGGGCGGCTGGCTGTCGCCTCCGCCCTTGACCCCAGGACCTTAGCTACCGAAGCCAGAGACGCCGATATCGTCATCGTGCGCGCGCCGCTGCCGCCGGAATTGTTCCAGGGCGCTACCAACCTGCGCGCCGCGATCCGTCACGGCGCCGGGCTGGACATGATCCCGGTGGAAGTGGCCACCGCCGCCGGCGTGCTGGTGGCGAATGTGCCGGCGGTCAACGCCCGCTCGGTCGCCGAGCATGTGATGTTCGCAGCGCTTGCGCTCTCGCGGCGCTTCCGCGTGATGGACCGCGACCTGCGCGCGAAAGGCTGGCTCGCAGGGCGCGAGCACGCCAATGCGACCAGCGAGCTTGCCGGCAAGACCATTGGCATCGTCGGGCTCGGCGCCGTCGGCCAGGCCGTCGGCCATATCGCCGCGCATGGCTTCGACCTGAATGTCGTGGCGGCGACCCGCAGCCTGCGCCCGGCGCCGGAGCGCGTCGGTTTCCTGTCGATCGACGCGCTGGTCGAGCAGAGCGACATCATCGTGCTCTGCTGCCCGCTGACCGAGGAAACGCGCGGCCTGATCGGCCGTGAGCGCATCGCCCGCATGAAACCCAATGCGTTGCTGATCAACGTCTCGCGCGGGCCGGTGGTCGACGACGAAGCGCTGATCGACGCCTTGCGCAATGGCCGCATCGGCGGCGCCGCGCTCGATGTCTTCGCGACGCAACCCTTGCCGCCGAACCACCCCTATTTCGGTTTCGACAATGTGATCGTCACCCCGCATATGGCCGGCATCACGGAAGAGTCGATGATGCGAATGGGCACCGGCGCGGCAGGCGAGGCGCTGCTGGTGCTCGACGGCAAGCTGCCGGTCAATCTGCGCAACCCGGAAGTGGTCGGGCACTACCGGCGGCGCTTTCCGGACGTCGGTTGATTCGCCGGCGACGATATCGCACGGCAGCTTGGCGATTGCTTGGTCTAGCGCTGGCCGACCCCCACTCCGTCTCGGCTTCGCCGAGCCACCTCTGTCCCGATCGACGGGGGGAGGAAGTGCACCAAGCTTTTTGCCGTCAACGCTCGTCCAGCAACGCGCCCTTCCTTTCTCTCCGGAGGGGGAGAAGGTGGCGCTGCGAAGCAGCGACGGATTGGGGGAACCACCTGGCGGTCAAGCCTGGGCTGCGGGGGAGATGGCCGGCAGGCCAGAGAGGGGCGCTAAGGAACGCAACGGCAATTTTTCCAGACGCCAAACTCGCCTCGGTTCACGAACGGCCGAGCAAAGCCTCGACCGCCGCCGCAACGCCGAGAAGATGCCGGTCCTGTCCATGCCTGCCCATCAGCATCAGGCCGGCCGGCAGCGGCATGCCCGGCATCGGCAGTGAGATCGCGCAGAGGTCGAACTGATTGGCGATCTGCGTGTTGCGCAACAGCAGGCCCTCCGTCTTGTCGCGCAGCGCTTCGTCGCCGGACATGGCGGCAATCGGAGGCGCGACCATCGGCACGGTCGGCAATGCCAAGACATCGATCGCTTCGAGTCGTTCCGCCATTGCTGACGCCAGCTCGCCGCGGCGGCGAATCGTACGGATATAGGCCGAAGCGGGCACCGTCAGTGCGCGCGACAATGGCCCGGTAACATGCGGATCGACCGGCACGGAGGCGCCCGCCGCGAGCCAGTCGGCATGCACTTCCGCGCCCTCCATCGACGCGATCGTGCCGCGCTTGGTTGCAAAGCGCATTTCGGCGACGAGATCGTCGATCGACAAATCGAAGATGCGCGCGCCGGCCTGTTCGATCCTGGCGATAGAGGCCCCGAAGGCCGCGGCGACCTCGGCCTGTGTCTCGCCGAACAGCACGCCGCGCGCAATGCCGACACGCAGGGCCGCAAGCGGGAGCGGCTGCAGCGGCAAGGGCTCTTCGCCCGCCATGACCGCATCCGCTGCCGCACAATCGGCAACGCAGCGTGCCAGCGGCCCGATCGAATCAAGCGTCATCGACAGCGGAAAGGCGCCGGTGAGCGGCACGCGCCGTGCCGTCGGCTTGAAGCCGACGACGCCGTTGAGCGCGGCCGGAATGCGCACCGATCCGCCGGTGTCGGAGCCGATCGAGATCTCGCTCGTGCCCTCGCCGACCGCGACGCCGGCGCCGGACGACGAGCCGCCCGTGATCAGGCTGGCGTCGGCGGCATTGCCCGGCGTGCCGTAATGCGGGTTGTCGCCGATCGCGGTGAAGGCGAACTCGGTCATGTTGGTCTTGCCGAGGATCACGGCGCCCGCCTGCCTCAATAGTGTCACGATCGCGGCGTCCCGCGCCGCCGCAGCGGCGTTCGCCAGCATCAGCGAGCCGGCCGTCGTCGGCTCTCCGGCGACGTCGAACAGGTCCTTGATCGAGACGATGCGCCCATCGAGCGGCCCGAGGCCGGCGCCGGCTTTGCGACGGGCATCGGAAGCGTCTGCCGCGGCCCGCGCGGCCTCGGCATAGAGCTTCGTGTAAACCTTCTCGTCGGCGGCGCGATTGGCAAGACGTGACAGGATGATTTCGAGACGGTCGCGAACGGATTGCATTTTCGATGTCGGGCCTTGCAAAGTTGCAACGTCTTTTAGGCGCGGCCTGATGTTGGGCCGGCGGAAGCGATAACCCGGCAGGCATGCCTTTGCACCCTGCCAGCGATAGGAAGATGCTGATGCTGTACAAAGGCGGCTGCCACTGCGGCAAGGTGGCGTTCGAGGTCGAGGGCGAACTCGGCATGGGCCTGCGCTGCAACTGCTCGATCTGCAGGCGCAAGGGCGCGCTGCTGTGGGCCGTGCCGCATGAGACGCTCAATCTCGTCGCCTGGGGCGACGATCTCGGCCGCTACACCTTCGGCAAGGCCCGGATCGCGCATCGCTTCTGCCGCACCTGCGGCATCCACCCTTTCGCCGAGGATGTCAGCGAAAGCGGCGAGCGGTCCGCCTATATCAACATCAACTGCCTCGACGATGTCGACCTCGCCGCGATCGAGGTGTTCGAGTTCGACGGCCGCTCGGCTTGAGGCTTTTGTTTTCACGCAATTCCAGACGGAAGCCGGTAAGGAACGACCAACCTGGCTCCCGCCCGTACACGCGTTGACGGATGCTTCGGTCAGGCTTGGCTGCCGCGCAGCACTTGGCTGTAAAGCAAAATAGAGACGGACGATCTGGAGTTTCTATGTTAGAAAATCCGGAATGAATTACAATTCGTCCAAAACCAAACTGGTGAGCTCGGGCGATTCGCTGACCGACATGCTGCGCGGCCTGCGCCTCGACGGCGTCGACTACGGCCGCTGCATGCTGGGCGAGCCCTGGGCTGTGTCCTTCCCCCGACAGAAGGCGGCGCGGTTCCATTTCGTCGGGCAGCAGGGCTGCTGGCTGTTCACGCCGGCAAAGGAATGGATAGAGCTCTCGGTGGGCGACGCGCTGCTCATCCCGCGCGGCGACGAGCATATCCTGGCCAGCGCGCCCGGCGTGCCGCCGGTCCCGATCGGCCGCTACACGATCGAGCCGGTCTGCGAGAACGTCTACGACGTCTCCAACGGCTGCGACGGCCGCAAGACGCTGCTGTTTTGCGGTTCGATGCACTTCAACCTCGACGGCTCGCATCCGCTGCTGGAGATGATGCCCGCTTTGATGCAGGCGAATAGATTGATGGCCAATGCGCCGGGCATCCAGCATCTGCTCGACGCGATGGCCGGCGAGGTGACGATGGACAGGGTCGGTTCCGGCGGCATCCTCGCCCGCCTTGCCGACGTGCTCGCCGCCACCATCATCCGCTCCTGGGTCGAGAATGGCTGCGGCGACGCCACCGGCTGGATCGCCGCCATGCGCAATCCCGATGTCGGCAAGGTGCTTGCCGCCATCCACCTGCAGCCGGAGCGCGACTGGACGGTCGAAGCGCTGGCCGGCGAGATGGGCGCATCGCGTTCCGCCTTCGCCCAGCGCTTCGCCACCGTCGTCGGCGAGACGCCGGCAAAATATGTCCTGCGCGTGCGCATGCATCAGGCCACGCAATGGCTGACGCGCGACGGCATGCGGGTTTCGGTGGCGGCGGCAAGGCTGGGTTACGATTCGGAAGCCTCCTTCAGCCGTGCCTTCAAGCGGGTGATGGGTGAAGCACCGAGCCATTTCCGCGCCACTGCCGGTGGCGAGAACCCCGCCGTCCCCTGAGCCTTGCCTTTTTGGCCTGGAGGAACCGCCAAGTTTTCTGGACGATACGCCATTCCCTGCCCGTCGCGACGGCATAAGCTGTCTCGGAGGAGGACCTTCAAATGGCCAGATATCTTGCAACGTTGACCCTCGCGGCGTTCTCGCTCCTGCCCCAACGCGCCTTCGCGCTCGAAGACAGCTACCTGCCCGAGGACAAGATCCCTTACGTCGTCGAAGCGCCCGATCAGCCGCAGCGCCTCGGACCGCTCTGGGGAGAACGCGCCAAAGGCCCGGCCGGCACGCTGCTGAAGGTTCCCGGCAACTGGCGCGCGCCGGTGCATGCGCACACCGCCGACTATCGCGCCATAGTCATCAAAGGTCTCTGGGCGCACTGGCAGATGCAGGGCGGCGAAGCGACGAAAGTTGTGCTGCCTGTCGGTTCCTACTGGACCCAGAAGGCCAACGAGATGCATGACGATGCCTGCCTGTCGGACACCGAATGCGTGATCCTCTTGATCAACGACACGCCCTACGAGACCTACCTGCCGAAATAGGCGCGACCAAACCAGCAGGCCGGCGGAAAGGCCGGCCTATCCCGCGTGACGCAGGCTGACGCCGCTGCCCTTGTCGAACAGCACCACCTTGTCCGGGTTCCAGGCGAAGCGCACCGGCTGCTCGATCGCTACCGCGGTTCTGGCCGGCACGGTGGCCCTGAGCATCGTATCGCCGACTCTCAGCGTCACGATCTTTTCCACGCCGTGGTTCTCGACATCGTGGACCTGTGCTTCGACCGGCGCGCCGCTCTCCAGATAGACATCCTCGGGACGGATGCCGAAGACGAGCGGGCGACCCTCGGTCGCGCCACCGGTCTTGGCTCCTCCAGAAAGCGGCAGCTCGAAATTCATCGGCGCCATCACCGCGCGGTTTTCGACTAGCCTGCCGTCGATCAAATTCATCGGCGGCGAGCCGACGAAGCTCGCGACATAGGTGTCGCGCGGATTGTTGTAGATCTCCTGCGGCGTGCCGGTCTGGACGATGCGGCCGTGGTTGAGCACGCCGACCTTGTCGCCCATCGACATCGCCTCGATCTGGTCGTGGGTGACGAACAGGAAGGTGGCGCCGAGCTGCATCTGCAGGTTCTTCAATTCCGTGCGCAGCGCTTCGCGCAGCTTGGCGTCGAGCGCCGACAGCGGCTCGTCCATCAGGAACACGCGCGGCTTGCGCACGATGGCGCGGCCGATCGATACTCGCTGCATCTCGCCGCCGGACAGCCGATCGGTCTTGCGGTCGAGCAGATGCTCGATCCTGAGCGTGCGGGCGGCGCGCGCGACGCGATCCTTGATCTCGGCGTCCGGCAACCGCCGGATCTTCGGCTTCAGCGGAAATTCGAGGTTCTCGCGCACCGTATAGCGCGGATAGAGCGAGTATTGCTGCAGCACCAGTGCCACGTCGCGCTCGGCCGCCCCCCATCCGGCGACGTCGACGCCGTCGATCAGGACCTGGCCCTCGGTCGGCTTCTCCAGCCCGGCGATCAAGCGCAGCGTGGTCGTCTTGCCGGCTCCTGTCTCGCCGAGCAGCACGAAGAACTCGCCGTCGGCGATGTCGAGGTTCAAGCCCGTCAGCGCGGTGTGGCCGCCGAACTTCTTGGTGATGTTCTTGAGCTCGATATGGGCCATTACAGCCTTACTCCCAGCGACTTGCCGCTTGCCGTGTCGAAGAAATGCGCCTGTTCCGGATCGATGCGGGCATGGACCTTCTCGCCCGGACCCGAAACGTAGCCGGCCTTGGTGCGAGCGCGCAGCATCTTGGAGCCGAGCTTGAGGTCGACGATATCGAAGGAACCGAGTGGCTCGATGATCTGCGCCTCGACCGGCATGTAGCCCGGCGCGGCATCGTGCCGGACGAGTACGCCCTCGGGCCGGATGCCGAGCGTCAAGCCGCCACTGGCATGGCCGTTGAGCCTGGACAAGAGCTCGCGCGGGAACTCGAAACCCGCCGGCGCGTCGCCGACGGTGACCTGAGCAGCGCCGGCCGCCTCGGCGACGCTGGCTTCGGCGATATTCATCACCGGGCTGCCGACGAATTGCGCCACGAACAAATTGGCGGGGCGCGAATAGACGTCGTCCGGCGTGCCGACCTGCTGGATGAACCCCTCATGCATGATGACGATGCGATCGGCGAGGCTCATCGCCTCGATCTGGTCGTGGGTGACATAGATCGTCGTCGAGCCCTGCTTGACATGCAGGCGCTTGATCTCGGCCCGCATCTCCTCGCGCAGCTTGGCGTCGAGCGCGCCGATCGGCTCGTCCATCAGCATCGCCTTGGGGCGTCGCACCAGCGCGCGGCCGATCGCCACGCGCTGCATGTCGCCGCCGGAGAGCGCCGACGGCTTCTTGTCGAGCAGGTCGGTGATGCGCAGGACCCGGGCGACCTCGCGCACCGCCTTGTCGACCTCGCCGCTGCCCATGCGCGTGGCGCGCAGCGGAAAGGCGATGTTCTCGTACACATTCATATGCGGATAGAGCGAGAACGACTGGAACACCATGGCGATGTCGCGGTCGGCGGCCTTGAGGTGCTGCACGGCCTTGCCGTCGATCAGGATGTCGCCCTGGTCGATCGTCTCCAGCCCGGCGATGGCGCGCAGCGTCGTCGTCTTGCCGCAGCCCGATTGTCCCAGCAAGACGATGAACTCGTTGTCGGCGATGGCGAGGTTGAGGTTATGGATGACCTGGACGGCGCCGAAGAATTTCTCGATGCCGCGAAGTTCGATCTGCGTCACTGCCGGGCCCCCTCATGCGCCGCTGCGCCGGTTTCTTGCCGGCGCTCCGGCGCGATCTTGGACGTGATGTTGAAGCCGATCAGTCCGGCCAGGATGATCGTCACGCCATAGGAATGCAGGCTGAGGCTCCATGGCTGGCAGAGCGCGACGATGCCCAGCACCATCAGGATCTGCGATGCCGGCAGAAGGTACTTCTCGTTGACGGCGCGAAAGCTCATTTGCGGATCGCTCCGAAGGTCACGCCGCGCAGCAGGTGGTTGCGCAGCAGGAAGGTGAAGATCGCGACCGGCAGCAGGAACAGGAATGTGCCTGCCGCGATCGTGGTCCAGTCCGGCAGGCCGGAGCCGATCTGCGACGGGATGAAGGGCGGCGCCGTCTGCGCCCGCCGGTTGGTCATGATCAGCGCGAAGGCGTACTCGTTCCAGGCGGTGATGAAGCAGAACACCGCGGTGGCGGCGATGCCGGTCGCCGCTTCCGGCAGCACGATCTTGAAGAAGGCCTGCATGCGCGTGTAGCCGTCGACGAGTGCCGCCTCCTCATATTCCTTCGGGATCTCGTCCATGAAGCCCTTCATCAGCCAGACCGAGAAGGACAGGTTGAAGGCGACGTAGAGGATGATCAGGCCGATATGCGAATCGTTGAGGCCGACCATCCGGTACATCAGGAACATCGGGATGGCGACCACCACCGGCGGCAGCATGCGCGTCGACAGGATGAAGAACAAAAGGTCCGCTTCGCCGGCGATCTTGAAGCGCGAGAAGCCGTAGGCGGTGAAGGTTCCCATGCCGACGGCAAGCACCGTGCTGATGACCGCCACGATCAGGCTGTTCATGAATCGGTTGGGATATTGCGAAAGCTGCACGTCCTTGCCGACCTTCAGCACCCGCTCGCCGCCGTCATAGATGCGCTTTTCCCACCAGGGCGCGGCCTCGTAGACCTGCGGCTCGACGGGCTTCTGCATCTGCACGCGCTTGGTGAACAGACGGATGAACGGCGTCACCTCCGGCTCGAACAGCACGGTCGGCGGCACGCTGACCGCGAGTTCCTTCGGCTTGAACGCGGTGGAGGCGATCCAGTAGATCGGCGCCAGGAAAATCAGCGTCGCGACCAGCACCGCGGCAATCGCAATGCGGTTGAACGCGACCTCGGAAGAAGTGCGGACGGCGGCCATGTCAGCGCTCCTTCACCTTGTTGAGGTATTTGACGTAGAGATTGGTGATGGCCAGCACCATGATCAGCACGATGTAGGCCAGCGCGCAGGACTTGCCGGTGTCCCATTGCTGGAAGGCCTGCTTGTAGAGCCGGATCGCGATCAGCTCGGCGGTCGGCTGGGTCGTCATCGTATAGGCGATGTCGAAGGTCTTGAAGGCCTCCATGGTGCGGAAGATCAGCGCGATCAAAAGGATCGGCGAGACCAGCGGCAAGGTGATGCGGGTGAAAGTGTACCACCAGCCGGCGCGGTCGATTGCCGCCGCTTCGTAGAGATGCTGCGGCACGGCCGACAGGCCGGCGAGCGACAAGAGCATGACGAAGGGCGACCACATCCAGATGTCGGTGATGGCGACCGCATAGAGCGCGCTGTCCGGGTTGGACAGCCAGGCGAAGTCGCCCAGCCCGAAGACGTAGTTGATCGGGCCCCAGGACGGACTGTAGAGCAGCTGCCAGAACAGGCCGACGACCGCCGCCGACATCATCATCGGCAACAAAAGCAGCGTGGTGATCAGGCCCTTCATCGGAAAGGAGCGGTTGAGCAGGAGCGCCAGGCCGAAGCCGACGATCATCTGCCCGGCGACGGAGACGATGACGTATTTCGCGGTGATGACGAAGTTCGACCAGATGTGGTCGTCGCTGAGCAGCTCGCGGTAGTTCTGCAGGCCGACGAACTGCCAGGGCTCCGTGCGGTTGGCGGCGAAATTGGTGAAGGAATAGCCCAGCGAATAGATCAGCGGGAAGATGTTGAAGACGATCAGGAAAACCAGCGTCGGGATGATGAACAGGTTGCGGATGGTCAGATCCGACCAGCCGCGCGCGGCGGCCCTTGAGGCAGGATCGAGATGGGTAAGGGCTACCGAAGCCAAAGAGCGTCTCCCTGAAAACAGGAATGCCGGAGGGGAAACCCTCCTCCGGCATTCTGCCTGCGATGCTTACTTGTAGCGGTTGTATTTGGTGAAGGTCGCCTTCCAGTCGGTGGCGGTCTTGTCGAGCGCCTCCTGGGCGGTGCCTTTGCCGCCGACCACGAACGGATAGATGTTCTGGTTCAGCTGATCGAGCACTTCGGCGTATTCGGGCGTTGCCCAGAAATCCTTGACCATGAACATCGTGTCGTAGAACGCCTTGTTGTAAGGCGTGGCGTTCTGGAAGGATTCCGACTTCAGCACGGCCTGGCTGCAGGTGTAGCCGCCGAGCTCGGCCCATTTCTTCTGGGTCTCGTCCTTGATGAACCATTCAAGGAACTTCATCGACTCGTCCTTGTTCTTCGAATACGAGACGACCGATATGCCCTGGCCGCCGAGAGCGGCGAAGCGCTTGCCGTCCGGTCCAGCCGGGTTGGCGAAGAAGCCGGTGACGTCGGCATACGGGTTGGTGGCCTTGTTCACCAGCGGCGGGAAGAAGGCGAAGAAGTTCATGCTCATCGCGGCGAGACCGCCGGTGATCGCCTGGTTGTCCTCCACGAAGAAGGTCTTGCCCCAGCCGGGAGGCGTGAACTTGTAGAGCTCCTTGTACATCTCGAGGCCGGCGACAGCTTCCTTGGAGTTGATGATGCCGTCGACCTTGTAGGTGGCGTAGTCGCCGAGATCGCCGCCATGGCTGAAGATGGCGCTTTCCACGCCCATCGCCATCGCGTCATAGGAATTGTCGGTGTAGATGGCGACGCCGTAGCGCTTCTGGTCCGGACGGTGGAAGAACTCGGCGATGTCGCGCAGCTGCGCATAGGTCGTCGGCACGGCGAGGTCGTAGTTGTACTTGGCCTTGAAGGCTTCCTTCTCCTTCGGATCCTCGAACCAGTCCTTGCGGTACGACCAGCCGATCGCGTCGCCTTCCAGCGGGATCGCCCAGTATTTGCCGGAGCCGCCGGGATATTCGGCGTAGTACTTGATGGTCGCCGGGGCCATCACGTCGCCGAGCTTATGCTGGTTGAAGAAGTCGGTCAGGTCGACATAGTGGCCCTGCGTCGAACCGGCGCCAAGCCATTGCGAGTCGCCGACCACCATGTCGTAGGCGTCGCCATGCGCGTTGAACTCGGTGAAGGCCTTGGTCTGGAAATCCGGCCACGGCGTGGTCTGCACCGTAACCTTCACGCCTGTCTCGGCCGTGTAGTCGTTGACGAGTTCCTGCAGATAGTTCGCCGGATCCCATTCCGCCCAGAAGATGGTGAGTTCCTTGTCTTGCGCGCGGACGGATGTCCCGCAGGCAAGCGCCAGCCCGATACCAGCAATGACGCTGGTCACTATCTTGCGCATAGTTTTCCTCCCTTGTGCGCATTCTACCTTGTCATGCGAGCCGGCAGCGAAGCCGGCCCTGGTAGTTCCTCCCGTGACGGCGCTTTTTCCGATTTCGGGCCTCCTCGCCCGGTCGGAAAATGGATCGCGGCCTTCACTTTCGATCCGCATTGGTTGTACTGATCTGGTATTACCAATTCAAGACGGTCGTCAAGCGCTTTCTTGGACGGCCGGTCCTGGCCCGGCGAGCCTATCGCGACAGTATCTGTCTGTTTTCCCTTGTTTTTCCTACTCCTTGATAGGTGAGGCCCTTGCTTTCAGCCTCTTGTCATCACCAATATTAACAGCCGACCTGGCGATCTGGTCCAACCAGATCGCGGTCATTCACGACCGGACGCCGGCAAAGTCGCATCGGATTGCAGTCCCGCTTCCGCCAGGGCCGCCCGTACCAGTGAGCCCGCCGCCCATTGCGTGACCGATGCCATCGCCTGACTGTCCAGTCCCCACATGTCTTTCAGCACGATCAGCACCTCGACGCCGAACATCATCGACAGCGCCTGCGCGAGCCGCTTTAACTTGCGCGGCGGCAGCCGGCCCTTGAGCGGCGCGATCGCGTCCTTCAGGAGATCGACGCGGTGACCGCGCGTGAAGGCCGGCTCTGAGCCGAGCGTGCCGGCCTGCCGCCGCGCCCATTGGTCGAGCGAGAGCTTCAGCGCCGCCTTGAAGGTCGCCTCGAAGGCCTCGATGCGCGGCATGGCGGAAGCGAACAGTTCCGCCACGCGGCGCTCCGGATCGTCCGAGGCCGATTTCCAGGTCAGGATCGGCCCCAGCCCCTCGTCGACGACCGCCTGTACCAGCGCCGCCTGGCTTGGGAAATAGCGATAGGCGGTCGCCCGGGAAACTTCGGCCGCTTCCGCCACCTCGCTCACCGAAGGCGTTACGCCGGCCTGCATCAGCCGCGTCGCCGTCTCCAGCATCAGCCGTCTTGTGCGGGCGCGCGGCCCCTTTTCGGGCATCGACGTCTGCTCGGCGGCATCTGATTGACGTGAGACATCCATGCCAATATGATACGCGTGTCTCAAAAATTTGCAATGGCGCAACGCCGGGGCAACAACGGGTCCCCACCGGCGACGAGGCTTTCGCCGAGGAGCTTAAGGGTGGGCAAAGCGGCAGGCGGCGATGCCGAACACGCCGGATGACGGGGAACCACGGATGAGGCGCATCTACGTGGTCGGCACCGCCGACACCAAGGGCGAGGAACTGGCCTTCCTGGCGGATGCCGTCACTGCCGCCGGCGGCGCGGTCGTGCGCGTCGACATCGGCACGCGCGCCGCCTCCGTCCCGGTCGACATCGAGGCAAGCGAGGTCGCGGCGCATCATCCCGATGGCGCCGGCGCCGTGCTCGGCATCGACGATCGCGGCAAGGCCGTTGCCGGCATGGCTGTCGCCTTCAGCCATTTCATCCGGTCGCGCGACGACATCGCCGGCGTCGTCGGTATCGGCGGTGGCGGCGGCACCTCGATTATCACCGCCGGCATGCGCGCGCTGCCGCTCGGCCTGCCGAAGCTCATGATCTCGACGCTGGCCTCCGGCGACACCGCGCCCTATGTCGACGTCTCCGACATCATCATGATGCCCTCGGTCACCGACATGGCCGGCCTCAACCGGCTCTCCCACACGGTGCTGCACAACGCCGCCCAGGCGATCGCCGGCATGGCCGCGAAGCCGGCGCCGGCCGCCGCGGGCAGGCCGGCGCTGGGCTTGACCATGTTCGGCGTCACCACGCCCTGCGTGACCGCGATCGTCGAGCACCTGCGCGCCGCCTATGACTGCATGGTCTTCCACGCCACCGGCACCGGCGGCCGCTCGATGGAGAAGCTTGCCGATTCCGGCCTGCTCGCCGGCGTCCTCGACATCACCACGACGGAAGTCTGCGATTTGCTGTTCGGCGGCGTTTTGCCGGCGACGCAGGATCGCTTCGGCGCGATTGCCCGCACGAAGCTGCCCTATGTCGGCTCGGTCGGCGCGATCGACATGGTCAATTTCTGGGCGCCGGCGACGATCCCGGAAAAATATCGCGGGCGGCGTTTCTACGAGCACAATCCGAACGTCACCCTGATGCGCACCACGGCGGATGAATGCCGCGCGATCGGCGAATGGATCGGTGGCCGCCTCGCCCGCTGCGATGGGCCCGTCCGCTTCCTCATCCCCGAAAAGGGCGTCTCGGCGCTCGACGTCGAAGGCGGCGCCTTCTTCGACCCGGAAGCCGACGCCGCGCTGTTCGAGGCGATCGAACGCACGATCCGTTCGACCAGGAACCGCATCGTGACGCGCCTGCCGCTGCACATCAACGAACCCGCCTTCGCCAGGGCCGCGACCGAAGCCTTCCTCGACATCGCCAAGAAGTGAGACCAGACATAATGGCCGCCATTCCGCGCAAGAAAATCCTGGAGAAGTTCCGCAAGATGATCGCCGATGGCGTGCCCATCGTCGGCGGCGGCGCCGGCACCGGTCTGTCTGCGAAGGCTGAGGAAGCCGGCGGCATCGACCTGATCATCATCTACAATTCCGGCCGCTACCGGATGGCCGGACGCGGCTCGGCCGCCGGCCTGCTTGCCTATGGCAACGCCAACGAGATCGTCAAGGAGATGGCCTATGAGGTGCTGCCGGTGGTGAAGAAGACGCCGGTGCTGGCCGGCGTCAACGGCACCGACCCCTTCATCATCATGCCGCTGCTTTTGGCCGAGCTGAAGACGATGGGCTTCTCCGGCGTGCAGAATTTCCCGACCGTCGGCCTGTTCGACGGCACCATGCGCCGAAGCTTCGAGGAGACCGGCATGGGTTTCGGGCTCGAGGTCGACATGATCGCCGAGGCGCACAAGCTCGACCTTCTGACCACGCCCTATGTCTTCAATCCGGACGAAGCGCGCGCCATGACCAAGGCCGGCGCCGATATCGTCGTCGCTCACATGGGCGTCACCACGGGCGGCTCGATCGGCGCAACCTCGGCCAAATCGCTCGACGACTGCGTCGTCGAAATCGACGCCATCGCCAATGCCGCAAGGTCGGTGCGCAAGGATGTTATCCTGCTTTGCCATGGCGGGCCAATCTCGATGCCCGACGATGCCCGCTACATTCTCGACCGCTGCAAGGGCCTGCACGGCTTCTACGGCGCAAGCTCGATGGAGCGGCTTCCGGCGGAAGCCGCGATCGCCAGGCAGACGGCTGATTTCAAGGCCGTGACGCTGCACGACCAAAAGACGGCATCGAAGAAAAGGAAGGGATGAGAGAATGGCCGACAGGAGCAAGGTTTTCGTCTACCCGAAGGATGTCAGCGCCTTCGCTTTCGACTGGGGAAAATTGTCGCTCACCGTCGCGCCGGAGGTGAACGGCGCCGAGCGCTTTTCCGGCGGCGTCGTCGACCTGCCGTCCGGCCAGGGCCACACCCGCCACAATCATCCGGGGGCCGAGGAGATCATCTTCGTGATCTCCGGCAACGGCGAGCAGATGGTCGAGGACGAGAAGGGCAATCCGGTTGTCGCCAAGGTCGGTCCCGGCTGCACCATCTACGTGCCCGAAAGCCGCTTCCATTCGACGGTCAACACCGGCGACCAGCCGATGCAGCTCTTCGTCGTCTATTCGCCGGCCGGACCAGAACTCGCGCTGCGCGATTTGCCGGACTTCAGGCTGCTGCCGGCGGGCCAGTGACGGCCTCTTCCTTCTCCCCGTTCCACGGGGAGAAGGTGCCCGAAGGGCGGATGAGGGGCAGCGCCGACCCTTCGCCTCTATGAAATCCCGCCCCGGTTCCACCCGCGGCCACGATCCCCGAACATCACATAACCGCTGTCCGTCACCGCGACCGTATCCTCCAGCTTGATGAAGCCGCGCGTCGGGTGGAGCATGGTCGTCTCGACCGAAAGCACCATGTTCTTTTCGAGCGGCCTTGCCGCATAGGTGCCTTCATAGGCGACCGGATGATTGGTCATCAGGAAAGGCGCCTCATGCGTGATCAGCCCCATGCCGTGGGCGAAGAAGTCCGTATAGGGCGCGACCTTTGAAGCCTTCAGCACGCCCTCCGCATGCGAAATCATGTCGCCGCCGAGGATGCCTGCCTTGACCTTGGAGAACGCTGCCTGCTGCACCGTCTCGATCTCGGCCAGCAGATCCTCCAGTTCGGCGTCCGGCTCGCCGAGCACGCCCATGCGGCAGAGATCGCCGATATAGCCGTGATAATTGCCGCCGGAATCGATCGACAGCACCTCGCCCTTCTTCCAGGCCTGGCTCGACGAAGCGCGGTTGTGGCTGGAGCCGAGCGTCAGCAGGCAATATTCGAAATGCGCGCCGCGGTTGGTCTCCTCGCGCCTGATCTGCTCGATGATGTCTGCCTTGGTCGTGCCCTCGCGCGCCCAGGCGATCGTTGCCAGCATGGAATCGGTGATCAGTTCGGACGCGGTGCGCAGTTGCTCGAGCTCGTGCTCCGTCTTGATGGCGCGCATGCTCTCGAGCATGCCGGTCGCGTCGATCAGCTTGGCGTCCGGCAGCGCCTTGCGGATCAGCGTATAGGCGTCCGACGGCAGGAAACCGGGTTCGATGCCGATGCGCGCCGCGCCCTTGCCGATCTTCTGCAAATGCTCCACCGCCAGATTGGCGGCGTCGAGCGTGCCCCAGCACGCAGCGTGCAGCGTCGGCGTCCAGAACGGATGGTTCTGGTGCTCGCCGCCTTCCATCTTGTTGCCGATATAGGCGGCGTGCTCCGGCCCGCCCTTCTCGTAGAGCACGATCGGCAGATAGCGGCTGTGGCCGATCGCATCCATCGCCGCGAAGAAGATGAACTTGTAGCCGCCGAGCAGGTACTGCGTGTTGTGCTTGGAGGTGGCGAACAGCACGTCGATGCCGGCCTCGTCCATCAGCCGGTCCACCCGCGCCTGGTCGAACGGGATGCTGCTGACCTCGGTCTTGCCCGGAGCGATGTTCATCTGCCTCTCCCTGTTCCTCGGCCGCATCGGCGCCGAACGTTCATGATTTTTGGCTGTCGGCCAAATCTGCACCATCCCAGCCGCTCTGGTCCAGCCAGAATCGATCACTTTCGCGCCAATAGCGCGTTGCAACTTCTGAGGCGATCCAACCGAAATGCTATCTGGTCCGACCAGATCGGCGCCGGCCGCCTCTCCCAGGTAACTGGGCCAGTGGACGGAAATTTCAAAGCCAACCCATCCTGCGCCAAAACCGTCTCTGGCGAAACCTTTGCCAAGGGCCATAATCCCCAACCATTCGAGAGCGCCCACCTATGGCGCGGACGAAGAGGGGAGTTTGACCATGTCCGAATTGACGATTTCACGCCGCGGCCTGCTGGCCGGCTCGGCGCTGCTTCTGGCCTCCACGGCGCTGCCGACGATCGGCTTGGCCCAGGCGCCGAAGAAGGGGGGACGGCTGATCCTTGCCGCCGATTCCGAACCGCGCAACCTCAACCCCGCGATCGTCGCCTCGAACGGCGTCTTCTTCATCTCCAGCAAGATCGTCGAGACGCTGGCCGAGGCTTCCTTCGACGGCAAGGATGGGCTTGCGCCGCGCCTGGCCCTTTCCTGGGAAGGTGCCGCCGACGGCCTGTCGGCGACCTTCAAATTGCGCGACGGCGTCAAATGGCATGACGGCAAGCCTTTCACCTCCGCCGACGTCGCCTTCTCTGCCCTGCAGATCTGGAAGCCGCTGCAGAATCTTGGCCGCACCGTGTTCAAGGATCTCGATGCCGTCGAGACGCCGGACGATCTCACTGCTGTCTTCAAATTCGCCAAGCCGACGCCGTTCCAGCTTATCCGCAACGCCCTGCCGGCGCTGTCGAGCGTCGTGCCGAAGCACATCTATGAGGTGGGCAAGATCGAGGATAACCCGGCCAACAACGCGCCGGTCGGCACCGGCCCGTTCAAATTCGCCGAATACAAGGCCGGCCAGTATTACCGGCTGACGCGCAACGACGCCTATTGGGGCAAGAACGAGCCCTATCTCGACGAGATCGTCTACCAGGTGCTGCCCGATCGCACCTCCGCCGCGGCCGCGCTGGAGGCGGAAGAGATCCAGCTTGCCGCCTTCTCGGCCGTGCCGCTCGCCGACCTCGACCGTATCTCCAAAGTGCCGGGGCTCAAAGTCATCACCAAGGGCTATGAAGGCTTGACCTACCAGCTCGTCGTCGAGATCAACCATCGCCGCAAGGAACTGGCCGACCTAAAGGTGCGGCAGGCGATCGCGCATGCCATCGACAAGGATTTCGTCGTCAAGACCGTCTTCCTCGGCTACGCCGCGACCGCCACCGGCCCGGTGCCGAAGAACGATCCGCAATTCTACACCGCCGACGTGCCGACCTATCCCTTCGACGTCGCCAAGGCAAACGCGCTGCTCGACGAAGCCGGCTACAAGCGCGCCGACGACGGCAAGCGCTTCGCGCTGAAGCTTTTGCCGGCGCCTTATTTCAACGAAACGAAACAGTTCGGCGACTATCTGCGCCAGGCGCTCGCCGCGATCGGCATCGACGCCGAGATCGTCAACAACGATTCCGCCGCGCATATCAAGGCGGTCTACACCGACCACGCCTTCGACCTCGCCGTCGGCCCGCCTGTGTTCCGTGGCGACCCGGCGATCTCGACCACCATCCTGGTGCAGAGCGGCATCCCGGACGGCGTGCCCTTCTCCAACCAGGGCGGCTACAAGAACGCCGACCTCGACGCGCTGATCGCCAAGGCGTCCGAGACGCTCGACACGGCGGCCCGCACCGCGCTTTACAAGGAGTTCCAGAAAAAGGTCGCAGCGGACCTGCCGCTGATCAACGTCGCCGAGTGGAGTTTCATCAGCGTCGCGCGCGATACGGTGGGCAATATCGCCAACAATCCGCGCTGGGCGGTGTCGAACTGGGCGGACACCTATTTGGAATCGTGACACATTCGCGCGGATGAAAGTTCGCGAAGAAATCGGAATTTGGCCGGAGGCCGCGTTCCGTCGCCCCCCTCTCTGTCCTGCAGGACAGAGAGGGGGGCCCGGGCGCAATCCTAACCAGGGTGCCTCCAATCCATCGAGGCGGCCATGACCCGCGCCCTCGCCCTCATCCGCCGCCGTCTCGTCGGCAGTATCTTCGTCCTCCTCATCGTCGTCATCGGCAGCTTCCTGCTGCTCGAAGCCGCCCCTGGCGACGCGGTCGACGCCTATATCGTCTCGACCGGCGGCGATGCCGGCATGATCGAATTGCTGCGCCACCGCTGGGGCCTCGACCAATCGGAACTCACCCGCCTCGCCAACTACCTCTGGGCGCTGCTGCATCTCGATCTCGGCCAGTCCGTCACCTTCTCGCGCCCGATCCGCGACATCATCCTCGAGCGCCTGCCGACCACATTGATCCTGATGGGCAGCGCCACCGCGCTGTCCTTCGGCCTCGGTTCGGCGCTCGGCATCTATGCCGGCGCCAGGCCGGGCAGCCTTCGCGATCGCCTGCTCGCCATCGGCTCGCTGGCGCTCTATGCCGTGCCCGGCTTCTGGCTGGGCCTTGTGCTGATCGTCGTCTTCGCCGTCGACCTGCGCTGGCTGCCGATCGGCGGCATCGAGACAATCGCTTCCGGCAAGACGGGGTCGGCCAGGGCCGCCGATATCGCCACCCATCTCGTGCTGCCGGTCGCGGCACTCGGCTTCATCTATCTGGCGCTCTATCTGCGCATGATGCGCGCCGGCATGGCCGAAGCCTGGCGCCAGGATTATGTCCTGGCCGCCCGCGCCAGGGGCCTACGGCGGCGCCGCATCGTGTTGGCCCATGTCGCCCGCAACGCGCTGCTGCCCTTGGTCACCATGCTTGGCCTGCAATCGGCCCAGATGCTGGGCGGCAGCGTCGTCATCGAAAGCGTCTTTGCCGTGCCGGGCCTCGGCCGGTTGGCGCAGGAAGCCGTCGCCGGACGCGACACGCCGCTGCTGCTCGGCATCATCCTGGTCAGCGCCGTCATGGTCATCGTCATCAATCTTGTGGTCGACCTCGCCTACGCCTTCCTCGATCCGCGCGTCGGCGCCGGCGAGGCCGGCGCGTGAGCCGCCTGCGCCGCTTTTTCCGCACGCCGGAGGCGATCGCCGGCGCGCTCATCCTTGCCTTGCTGATCGCGACGGCGCTTGCCGCGCCGTTGCTCTTCCCGGGCGACCCGCAAGCCATCGCCGGGTCCGCGCTGCTGCCGCCGTTCCAAAACTGGTCGCTGCCGCTTGGCACCGACCGTCTCGGCCGCGATGTGCTGGCCGAGCTTTTCCATGGCGCCCGCACCTCGCTTGCCGTCGGGCTGGCGGCGGCCGCTGCGGCGCTCTTCATCGGCTCGGTGATCGGCACTTTAGCCGGCTTCGCGAGCGGCCTGATCGACGAGGTGCTGATGCGCATCACCGATGCCTTCCAGACCGTGCCGAGCTTTCTGCTGGCGCTGGCCTTCGTCAGCATCGTCGGCCCGTCGCTCGGCGTCGTCGTCGCTGCCATTGCGCTCGGCGCCTGGACCGGCCCCGCGCGCGTCGCCCGCGCCGAAGTCCTGTCGATCCGCGAGCGCGACTATGTCGCCGGCGCCCGCGTCATCGGCATGCACCCGCTGGAAATTGCTTTCCGCGAGGTTCTGCCCAACGCCTTGCCGCCGGTGCTGGCGCTGTCGTCGGTGATCGTCGCGGCGGCGATCCTCACCGAAGCAGCGCTGTCCTTCCTCGGCCTCGGCGACCCCAACCGCGTCACCTGGGGCGGCATGATCGCCGAGGGCCGCACCGTGCTGCGCACCGCGCCTTTCCTGTCGATCGTTCCGGGCGTCGCGCTGGTGCTGACGGTGCTCGGCGTCTACCTCGCCGGTGAAGGCGTGGTGGAAAGCACCGCTATGCGCAGGAGCCTGTCGTGACCGCGCTGCTGTCGATCCGCGATCTGGCGGTTGCCTATCGGCGCGACGGTGTAGAGGTGCCGGCGCTAAGCGGTGTCAGCCTGAACGTCGTCGCGGGAGAGCGTTTGGCGATCATTGGCGAAAGCGGCTCGGGCAAGAGCACGCTGGCGCTGGCGGTTGCGGGGCTGCTGCCTGTAGGCGCTAGTATTGACGGGCGCGTGGACTGGTTTCTGCCGGCAAGCGCTGGCGCCCGGGCGAAGGAACGCCGACCATCCCCGATTGGTGAAAACCGGTCGCCCTGCCTCGGCCGCGACATCGGCTTCGTCTTCCAGGATCCGTCTTCCAGCCTCGACCCGGTCATGCCGATCGGCAAACAAATCGCCGAAGTCGCTGGCACCCAACTCCATCTCACGTGGCGAGATTCATACGCCGAGGCCAAGACCCTGCTCGAACGCGTCCGCCTGCCCAACCCCGACGGGATCCTCCGCGCCTATCCGCACCAACTCTCCGGCGGCCAGAAACAGCGCGTCGTGATCGCCGCTGCCATCGCGGCCGGCCCAAAGCTGCTGATCGCCGATGAAGCGACCAGCGCGCTCGACACCATCGTCCAGGCCGAGATCGTCGCCCTGATCCGGCGCCTCGTCGCCGAGGACGGCATGACGCTGCTCTTCATCAGCCACGATATCGCGCTTGCCGCCACGCTCGGCGACCGCATCGCGGTGCTGCGTCATGGCGAACTGGTCGAGCTTGGCGAGACCGATCAAATCATCAACGCCCCGCGCCACGCCTATACGCGCGCGCTTCTCGACGCCCATCTCGGCCTCGAAGCCACACCGCTGCTCGACCGGCAGGGCACATCCGCATGACCGTCCTGGCCGTCTCCAATCTAGCCAAGCGCTACCATCGCGGCGGCAAACCCTTCGCGGCGGTCGACGACGTGTCCTTCGAGATCAATCCGGCCGAGACGCTGGCGCTCGCCGGCCCGTCCGGCAGCGGCAAGTCGACGATCGCGCGGCTGGTGCTGCGGCTGATCGAGCCCGATGCCGGCCGCGTCGAATTCGAAGGCGACGACTTTCTCGCGCTCCCGGGCGCAGCGCTGCGCGCCAGGCGCGCGAAGCTGCAGATGGTGTTCCAGGACCCGCTCGCCGCCTTCAATCCGCGCGCGACCCTTTCCAGCACAGTGGGATCCGAAGCTTGGAATTCACGTGACTTGAAGTCGCGGCC
>JADMIO010976161.1_pt1 | contig 29968 bp, 29 predicted proteins | sample 8958161 | NCBI WGS metagenome assembly JADMIO01 (sample SAMN16585339, study PRJNA669376) | soil metagenome | isolation source: Crop rotation soil | place: USA: Cullars Rotation, Alabama | collected 2011 | reverse complement strand
GAAGCCTGTGTTCGCCTGTGGACACCCAGAGGTCTGTGTTCGCGTGCGGCCAAATGAGGCGTCGTTGTTATTCGCTTCGTGCTGTGTTTTTCTGTGTTCTTCTGCGGCTACTCAGAAGCCTGTGTTCGCCTGTGGACACCCAGAGGTCTGTGTTCGCGTGCGGCCAAATGAGGCGTTGTTGTTATTCCCTTCGTGCCTGTGTTTTTCTGTGTTCTTCTGTGGCCTACTCAGAGGTCTGTGTTCTTCTGTGGCCTACTCAGAGGTCTGTGTTCTTCTGTGGCTACCCAGAGGTCGGTGTTCGTCTGTGGCTCAATGAGGCGCCGGCCGCGACTGGTATTTGTGGACAAATGCTATGGCTCTGATCGATCAAATCTCCGCTGACATGACTGCGGCCATGAAGGCCAAAGATCAGGCGCGGCTGGCGCCGCTGCGTATGGCCAAGGCCGCCCTGATGAACCGCGAAGTCGAGAAGGGCCGCGCCCTGGACGAAGCGGAATCGCAACAGGTCATCGCGTCGCTGATCAAACAGCGGCGCGACTCGATCGAGCAGTTCCTCAAAGGCGGACGAGAAGAGCTCGCCGCCCGGGAGACGGCCGAGATCGCAACGCTCGAAGCGTATCTGCCACCGCCAATCGATCCCGCAGAGATCGAGCGCGCGGTGGACGACGCGATCCGTGAAACGGGCGCGGTATCGGCGAAGGACTTCGGCCGTGTGATGAAGGGCGTGATGGCCACGCTTTCCGGCCGCGGCGCTGACGGTCGCGTCATCACCGAGATCGTGCGGCGCAAGCTGGGGTCGTGATTCTCAGCAAACTTTTACCCGGCATGCGCCGTCTAATCACTTTGAAAGGCACGCACAAGCCTCTCATCCATCCTCCATTAGCCCCTGCGGCAACGCAGGGGCTTTTTTTTGGCGCAAACGCGACACAGATTCGTCACAACAGGTGTCCGATCGTCTCAGAAGCGGACGCCTCGGCGGCCGGGATGTCAAGGGTGATGTGGTACTCTCGATTCCACATGTCCGTGGTTCGCGCCTTCATCACCTTACCTGTCACTTTTCCTCCCCGATGAGCGTGAGGCTCGCCCGGTCGGCCGGGCTCATCAGCGTGGCCACGATGGCCAGCCGCGTGCTGGGCGTCGCCCGCGAGATGGTGCTCGCCGCCTTCTTCGGCGCCAGCGGCGGGATGGAAATGGACGCGTTCAACGTCGCGTTCCGCATTCCCAATCTGCTGCGCGACCTCTTCGCGGAAGGGGCCATGACGGCAGCCTTCGTGCCGACGTTCACGCGCACCCTGACAACGGAAGGGCGCGACGCCGCGTGGCGGCTGGGTAATCTGGTCGTCAACGCGCTGCTCGTCATCACAGGGCTGCTGGTTGCGATCGGAATTCTCTTCGCGTCGCCGATCACGCGCGCCTTCGCCCCGTCGTTTGCAGCGACGCCGGGAAAGCTCGAACTCACGACGCAGCTCACCCGCATCATGTTGCCGTTTCTCTCCACGCTCGCGGTCGCCGCGGCGATGATGGGGATGTTGAACTCGCTGCGGAGATTTTTCATCCCCGCCCTGTCGCCCGCGATGTTCAACGTGGCGACCATTGCCTGTGCGTTCGTGCTCGTACCTGTCCTGCCGCGCGTCGGCTGGTCACCCATCGTTGCCATCGCGATCGGGACAATCGCCGGAGGCATCGGGCAAATCGCGCTGCAATGGCCGGTCCTCCGCAAGGAAGGTTTTCGTTACCGGCCGATTCTTGATTTCAAGGATCCCGGGGTCATCGAAGTCCTGCGCCTGATGGGCCCGGGCACACTCGGTCTCGCAGCCGTCCAGATCAACGTGTTCGTGAACACGTATCTGGCAACCAGCCAGGAACAAGGCTCCGTTTCCTGGTTGAATTATGCGTTTCGGCTGATGTATCTCCCGATCGGTCTCTTCGGCGTGTCGATTGCCACGGCGGCGTTGCCCGAGATCGCGCGACGCGCCGGTGAGGGGGACACCATCGGCATGCAACGAACGATCTCGTCGGCCCTGCGGATGATGCTGATGCTGAACGTGCCGGCGACAATCGGGCTCATTGCGCTCGCCCATCCTATCGTCGCGCTCCTGCTCCAGCGCGGACACTTCACGCCGCACGACACCGACGCCACGGCTGCGGCACTGCTCTTTTATGCACCTGGCCTGCTCGGATACTCGGCGGTGAAAATCGCATCGCCGAGTTTCTACTCCCTTGGCGACAGCCGGACACCGGTGACCGTCAGCGTCGTGGCAGTTCTCACGAATCTGACGATCAACCTCCTCCTCGTGCGCGTCATGGGCTATCGCGGATTGGCACTTGGCACCGCGCTCGCGGCAATGTTCAATGCGGGAATGTTGCTCTGGCTGCTTCGGCGGCGGTTGGGTGGGCTCGACGGGCGTCGAGTGTCAATCGCGCTGCTCAAGATCACGGCGGCGTCGCTCGCCATGGGGGTCGCTGCACAGTTTGCCGCGCGCTGGCTCATCACGCTGATACCGGCCACCAACACAATCGCTCGCGCGTTTCAGCTCGGAGGAGCGATCGCTGTCGGTATCGTCGTCCTCATCGCGGCGGCCCGGCTTTTCCGGCTCGCGGAGTTCGACGAGGCGTTCGGCCGCGTGCTGAGACGTTTGCGACCGGCCGGATGACCGCCTGCGGCAACAGCCCTTTCCGACCAAGGCTTCGATGATCTCCCGTCTGCGACTGCACCCGACGATTCTCCTCATGGCCGCCGCACATTTGATGGTGGACGGATACGGCAACATCTACGCGCCGATGCTGCCGATCCTCATTCCACGACTGAAACTGTCGCTGGCGGCCGCGGGCACGCTGACGATGCTGTTTCAGATGGCAGCGTCGGTCGCGCAGGTGGGATTCGGCCACCTGGCGGATCGGTGGCGACCGCGTACATTAATTCGCGTCGGGCCGGTTGTCTCGGTGGTGGTGCTGAGCCTGATCGGTCTGGCGACCTCGCGCGAGATGCTCGCGGTCATTCTCGTGGCCGGAGGTCTCGGCGCCGCGGCATTTCACCCTCCGGCCGCCGCTCTCGCCCATCGGCTTGGTGGCGATCGTCGAGGGCTGGCCATGTCGGTGTACATCACCGGAGGCACGCTCGGCTTCTCGCTGGGTCCACTCTGCTTTGCGCCATTCGCGGAGCGATTCGGGCTGCACTGGACGCCGATTCTCGCACTGCCGGGTCTTGCAGTCGTCGCCTTCTTTCTTCGGCGAGTGCCGCCGATCCCACTCCATCCGTCCACCCAGCGGGGCTTTGCCGCGCTCAGGCCGTATGCGAAGCCGCTTGCCCTGCTCTACGCCAGCGTCGTGCTGCGCACGCTGGCATCGTTGACGTTCGCGACATTTGTTCCCGTCATGCTCACCCGGCGGGGTTTGTCCGTCAGCCAGGCCGGCGCGTCGGTGGCGCTGTATCTCTTCGGAAGTGGGATCGGAGGATTTCTCGGAGGCCCGGCCGCCGATCGTTTTGGCGCCCGTGCCGTCATCATCTGGTCGCTCGTGCTCTCATGTCCGTTCCTGTTCGTCGCCCCGTTCCTCACTGGCTGGCACTTCGTCGTCGTGCTGGCTATCGGGGGACTGTTTCTTCAGTCCACGTTGCCGGTCAACGTGACATTCGGCCAGTCTCTTGCACCGGTCAGCGCGGCGACGGTGTCCTCCTTGATGATGGGCTTCGCGTGGGGCACCGGCGGCTTGAGTGTACCGCTGGCGGGCCTGATCGCCGATCGCGTCGGCATCGAAACCACCCTCGTAGGTGTTTCAGTCATTCCGCTGCTGGCTGCCGCCTGTGCGCTGCCGCTGCCTGCGCGCGCCACGCCGGCGACGGCGCCCCAGCCCGCCGAGGTCATGGTGCCAGAAGCCAGACGCTGAAGGTCGCTGTGGTACGATAGTTTCTTTCGTCAAAGCACGCTGATGTCCCGCTACGGCCGTCCCCAATCGCTCAGCTACTCATTCGGTCCTGGCCCAATCACGCCGGCTGTCAAATGGATCATTTGGATCAACGTCGGCGCATTCGTCCTGACGGTCATTCGCCACGATCTGCTGTATGTGCTCGGCTTGATTCCACAAGCGGTCCTCGAACGCTTCTGGATCTGGCAGCCGGTTACGTACATGTTCATGCACGCCGGGCCCACCCACATTCTCTTCAATATGCTGGGCATTTGGATGTTCGGCGTCGAGCTCGAGCGCTTGTGGGGAACGAAGTTTTTCCTGCGCTACTACGCGGTCACCGGAATCGGCGCGGCCATCACGACAATCCTGGTGTCGTTGCTTCCATTCGCGATTGCACGAAGCACCTACGCCGTCACGACCGTCGGCGCATCGGGTGCGCTGTTCGGGATCCTTCTGGCGTTTGCGCTGTACTACCCCGACCGTCCGATCCTGATGGCGCTGATCTTTCCAATTCCGGCGAAATATTTCGTCATCATCATCGGCGCGCTTTCATACTTTTCCTCGCCGGGCGGCGTGGCGCACGCGGCGCACTTGGGAGGATTGATCTTCGGCTATCTCTACCTGCAAGGCGGACGAGGCGGACTGACCGCGGAAATCAAGTACCGCTATCTGAAATGGAAGATGAACCGGCTCCGCCGCAAGTTCGACGTGTACTCGGGCGGTCGATCGGATTGGGACCGCAAGGTGCACTGACATCACACACCGCCGCTTCACGGCATGGTTCGCGGCCGGTCTCCTGATCAGGCTCATCGCGCTGCCGCTCGAAGGCACCGAGGACGTGCTCGTCTGGAAGACCTGGACCTACGGCGCATTGCATCAAGGCATCACCCGAGTGTACGGCGTCGGCGGACATCCGCCGGAACGCGGTATCCTGCGCTGGAACGACCGATCGACGACCGTCGACTATCCTCCACTCGCCCTCTACGAGCTGACGGCCACCGGCGCCGTTTACCAGCAATTCTTCCCGACGTTCGCGAACACGCGATGGCTGAACGCGGCCATGAAGGCGCCGGCACTCCTCGCAGAAATCGTCCTCACATGGCTCCTGTGGATCGTTGCCTCGCGGCGGTACGGCCGGGAGGCAGGACGATGGGCGGCGACGGCATTCTGGATGAATCCGGCAACGATCCTGAGCGGCGCCGTCCTCGGTTATCTCGATCCGTTGGCCGCGCTGCCGGCGTTTGGCGCACTGGCCGCTGCGTGCGCGGGTGCGCCCGTCATCGCTGGACTGCTCGTCGCGCTCGCATGCCTGACGAAGCTGCAGGCGGTATTCATGCTGCCGGTCGTGGTCCTGGCAATGTGGAACGCGGCGGCATCAGAACGTCCCGTAAAGATAACGAGTGGCATCGTCGCCGCAATCGCCGTAGCGTTCATCGTGCTGCTGCCATACCTTCTGATCGATGCCGGCCCCAACGTGCTCCAGGGCGTGGGTTCGTTGTTACGGCACGACATGCTGTCGGCTGACGCGGCGAATTTCTGGTGGGTTGTGACTTACGTCATGCGCGCGACATATGCGACAGCCGATATGGGTGTGTGGGGCGCGTGGACAATGACGATCCGGATTCTCGGCATGTCCACGCTCGTCCGGCTCGGGTATCCGAGTCCGCGGCCAATTGCCACCATTGCTGTCATTGTGGCCACCGCGTGGGCGCTGTGGCGCGTGCGCCGTTCAGCAGAGTTGTCGATCGTCTGCGCTGCCGCCGCACTCATCGTGCACGCCTATTTCGTGCTCGGGATCGCGGTGCATGAGAATCATCTGTATCTCGCGCTCCCGATGCTCGCATTAGCGGCGGCCGCCCGGGCGCGCCTGCGCGTCATTTATGTCGCCATCAGCGTCGTCGTGACGCTGAACCTGTTCCTCTTTTTCGGGCTCGGACGCGGCATCCCGCTCCCGCCGCGGAACTTCACCATCATCGATGCGACGGTGATTCTGGCGGTCATCAACTGCGCGGCGCTCGGGTGGCACGCGCGCGCCTTCAGCGCGGAGTCGGTCACGACTGGACAGCCGGCTGGCTTGTGAATCCTCGAATCCCTAATCACGAATCCTTGAATCCCGAATCCTCGAATCCTTGAATCCCGAATCCTCGAATCCCTAATCGCGAATTCTCGAATCGCGGCGCGCAGATTCGAGGATTGAGGATTAGCGATTCAAGGATTCACAAGCCAGCCGGTTGCCACCGAGTACGTCACCGAGGATTGAGGATTAGCGATTCAAGGATTCACAAGCCAGCCGGTTGCCACCGAGTACGTCACCGAGGATTGAGGATTAGCGATTCAAGGATTCACAAGCCAGCCGGTTGCCACCGAGTACGTTACCGAGGATTGAGGATTAGCGATTCAAGGATTCACAAGCCAGCGGGTTGCCACGGAGTACGTCACTGTCTGTGAAAATATGTATCGGTGTGATCCAGCCAATCCTGCCGGATGGGACTGAAGAGGTCGAGCTCGAAAGTATCGTCGAGGGCTTCGGCCTGATGCTCGATCCATGACGGAATATGGAGAACCTCGCCTTCACGGACGGTGATTTCCTCGCCATTGATCAAAAACTTCAGGGCACCCTGGAGGACGTAGGTCATCTGCTCGCTCTCGTGTGAATGCATTGGCACGAGCGCACCCTTTTTTAAGTACACCTGCGCCACCATCTCCCGTTCACCAGTGACGATCTTGCGCGAGATCATTTCCGTCACCTTTTCCAGCGCCAGTTCATCCCACCGGTGAAGCCGTACTGTTTGTGTTGCCACTCGGGAGCCCTTTCCGTGCCGCAAAGAGGCGCGATTATACCGTGTGGGGGCGGGAGATCGGTGGTCCGCGCGGGCCTGTTTGCGCGCCGCCACGATGTTATAATGAAGTGTTTGGCCGGAAGGCGAGCCTGGGCCCGTGCATCGCAGTGGGCCGTACGCCGCGGCCCGACACTCCGCACAAACGAGGCTCCGCAGGCATGAAAGGAACGGCGGTCACCAACGGCCGGAGTACGGGATCCGATACTGCAGGCGCCGACTACGCCGGTATCACCCGCGACGATCTCCTCCGCGCCTACCGCATGATGGTCCTTTCGCGGCGCATCGATGACAAGGAAATCCAGCTCAAGAACCAGAGCCTGATCTTCTTCCAGATCAGCGGGGCCGGGCACGAGGCGATCCTCGTCGCCGCGGGCATGAACCTGAGACCCGGTTACGATTGGTTCTATCCCTATTATCGCGACCGCGCGCTCTGTCTCGCACTTGGGGTCACCCCGTACGACATGTTTCTCTCCGGCGTGGGAGCGAGCGACGATCCGAGCTCGGGTGGCCGCCAGATGCCCTCGCACTGGGGAAGCCAGCAACTGAATATCGTGTCGCAGTCCAGTCCGACCGGAACGCAGTGTCTACAGGCGATCGGCTGCGCGGAAGCGACGTACCTGTACGATCGCATCACGAGTATTCCGGGACGTTCCGAACGGTATCACCAGGACGAGGTCGTCTATCTCTCCGTGGGTGACGGCGCCACGAGCGAAGGAGAGTTCTGGGAGTCGCTCAACAGCGCGTGTATCGGACGACTGCCACTGGTCTGCGTGGTCGAAGACAATGGCTACGCGATTTCAGTGCCGGTCGAAGTGCAGACTGCCGGCGGCGACATCTCGAAGCTCGTGTCATCCTTCCCAGGCCTGTTCGTTCAAAGCATCGACGGCACTGACTTCCTGGCGAGTTATCGTGCCATGGCCGCTGCGGTCAGTTACGCGCGCGCACACAAAGGCCCCGCACTCGTCCATGCTCGAGTCACGCGTCCCTACTCGCATTCACTGTCCGACGACGAGAAGCTGTATAAGACGGCGGAGGAACGTGCGTCCGAAGCCAGACGGGATCCGATTGTGCGGCTCGCGTCATTCCTCAAAGCTGAAGGACTGACCACCGAGGCCGATCTTGCGGCTCTCGCGCGCGAAATTGACCAGGAAGTCGATGCCGCCGCGGAACGCGCGAAGAAGGCCGACAAGCCGGCGCCGGACACGGCGACTCTTTACGTCTATTCACCGGACATCAACCCGACCTCCGACGCGTTCGACACCCCGGCCACTCCGTCAGGAAAGCCGGACACGATGGTGGCGGCCATCAACCGCACGCTCAAGGACGAGATGGCGCGCGACCCGCGCATCGTGGTGTTCGGCGAGGACGTGGCGGATTGCAGCCGCGAGTCTGCGCTCGACCAGGTTCCGGGAAAGGGCGGCGTCTTCAAGGTCACGCACGGCCTCCAGCGCACCTTCGGCGGGACGCGGGTGTTCAACACGCCCCTTGCGGAGGCCAACATCGTCGGCCGCGGGATCGGCATGGCCACGCGCGGGTTGAAGCCGGTCGTCGAAATCCAGTTCTTCGACTACATCTGGCCCGCGATGATGCAGATGCGCGACGAGATGTCGATGCTGCGGTATCGATCGAACAACGCGTTCTCCTGCCCGATGGTGATCCGCACCGCGATTGGCGGTTACTTGCGCGGCGGCGCGCCGTATCACAGCCAGTCGGGAGAAAGCATCTTCGCGCACTGTCCGGGTATTCGGGTCGTGTTCCCCTCCAACGCCCGCGATGCCGCCGGCCTGCTGCGAACCGCTATTCGCTGCGACGACCCGGTGCTGTTCCTGGAGCACAAACATCTCTATCGTCAGACCTACAACAAGGGTGAGTACCCAGGCCCCGACTACATGATTCCGTTCGCCAAGGCCGCGGTGCGCCGCGACGGCAGCAACGTCGTGGTGTTGACGTGGGGCGCCCTCGTCCAGCGATCGCTGCTCGCCGCGCAGCAGGCCGAGAAGGACGGCATCAGCGTGATGGTCGTCGACCTGCGAACCATCGCGCCGTTCGATTGGGATGCCATTGCGGCCGCCGTCAAACACACCAATCGCGTGGTCATTGCACACGAGGATCAGCTCACCTGCGGGTTCGGAGCCGAGTTGTCGGCGCGGATAGCCGATCAGTTGTTCGAGCATCTCGACGCCCCCGTCCGTCGGGTCGCAGCGCTGGATGCCCCGGTCGCCTACTCGCCGGTGCTCGAAGAGGTCATCCTGCCCCAGTCAGCGCACGTGCTGAAGGCCATCCAGGACGTCGCCAGATACTGAACACTGCCGAGGGACTTCGCCCCTCGACCTTCGTAGATGCGTGCGCCCGAGGCTCCGCGAGCCGAACTCGTCTCACGTCGGCTCACTCCCGCGCTCATTCGGCGAGCGGCTTTCTGATCAAGACGCCGGCGTATCATGGGCGACGGTGCCCAGGCGATATCTCGGAGCGATTCTCCTTGCGACGCTCGTGGCGGCTCGTGCCGCGCTGGATGTCGAAGAACGCCGCGCGACCGCCAGCCTGGCAGCCCACCTCGCCGCCAGCTTCGAAGAAATCGCCGCCTGTCATCTGTCTGCCTCCGGCGACTATTTGATTTTCGATCGACGTGCTCACGCCGTGTACACGATCGAGCGCGGCTCCGAGACACCCAAACGAATCGTCCAAATTGGATCCGAGACCGGACGGATCATCCGCCCCACGGCGTTCGACTCGGCCGAAGATGGGAGCTTCGTGATCGCGGATGCGCCCGGCGATCGGCAGCGTGTGCAGTTCTTTTCCGCCACCGGCACGTCGCTCGGAGGATTCACGATGCCCGGGCGCGGAGTGCCCCTGATCACGCTCGGCCAACTCGTGTTGAGCGGACTTGGAACGCTGGAGTACACGGGCCAGTCGGTACTGATCAGTCAGCCCGAACTGGGATCGCTGGTTGTCGAGTACGTGGCGACCGGTTCACCACTTCGAACGTTCGGAGAACTGCGCCCGACTGGTCAGGAAAGCGATCCGCAGGTGCATGCCGCGCTCAACGTCGGAGTCGTCCTGCGGATCCCGAAGGGCGGCTATTACTTCGTGTTCCTGTCAGGGGTCCCGATGTTCCGGAAGTACGACGCGGGCGGCAATCTCCTGTTCGAGCGTCACATCGAAGGGATCGAGATCGATCCCTTCATCAAGCGTCTGCCGACATCGTGGCCCAGAAAGCGCGGAGAATACCCTCTCGTGCCGGCGATGATCCGAACCGCGGCCGTAGATCCCGACGGCAATCTCTGGGTGTCCCTCGCTGCCCCGTACACATACGTTTACGACGCATCGGGCGACAAGCGCCGCACGTTTCAGTTCCGTAGCGCGGGGATCGTTTCTCCCACGAGTTTGTTCTTCACGCGCGACCACCGTGTTGTCCTGACGCCTGGCTGCTACACGTTCGACGCCACGATTCGGTAGAAGCGGTTCGCGATGCGGGGCTCGCGAGTGGACTGTCTCACGTCAACTTCCCGATCGGCCCGAGATCGAGATTCAGGTCCTCCGGCCGGAGACCAAACTGCTCGGCCAAATCACGGATCGTCTCCTCGAGCCGCATCAATGCGAGTCCCACGGCTTCGGTTTCCTCGGCCGTGAGCGTGTTCGCCTCCATCCGCCGGATCGCCTGACGTTCGAGAATCTGGCGGATGAAGTCGACGAGCGTGAGGACGAGTTTCAACACTGATTTCCGAACATCGTCCGGGTTGGCATTCCATCTGGGCGGCGCCGACGCGGCAAGCCGGTCGAGCTCGCCTCGAAGCGACTCGATTTCCTTGACTTCAATCGATCCCGCCATCGTCACCCGTCGTGGCTTACGCCTGGACTTGTGGAGCGAATTGCGCTTTGCGCGCGATGGACTTCGACGGCGCGTTACGGCCATAGATCCGGTGCAAATGCAAAGGGTGGCCACGGACCACTGACAGTCAGGCCTGGCGACTTCAGCGTGGATAACGCGTCAGAGTATCGTGACACCCAGCTGCGGTCGATCAAGTGGTACAGCGTCGCGTGCGCGCGGCCCGTTGCCGGTTCTGAACGCTCAGCGACTGCCCATTCAGCCACGAGCCTCGACACCATACCAGCGAGCAACGGCATCGTCCTTACCGCGTTGCGCCGCGCTTCGAGGTACGCCGTACCGCTCACAGCCGCCGATTCGCGGCGCGCGTCGTTCACAGGGGTCGACTCGGAAGCGTCCGAAAACCGCACCGTCATCTGCACGCGCCGACGAACGAGGGTCAAGGCGTCCTGAATCGCCGACCGTCGCGCCGCGAGAATGTCGCGCAGTTCCGGATCATCGACTAACGCGCCAAATCTCGCGGGAACGACGGCGTCGACGCTGTCAAAGATCCGCGACACGATGTCGTGCTGCGCGCGAAGGGATGACTCGGACACGGTCGGCCGTTCGTTCAACCGCTCGATGGCCGCATGAACACCGCCGAGGTCGATGAACTCAACGCGGTGTTCACCAACGGTGAACGCCGCCATCGGGCGTTCGGTGAACGCGAACACGTAAACCCGCGTCATCGCCGCGGCGGAAGGATACGATCCGCGGCACACAACAGCGCCGACAAGCGGATGTAAATCAGGTCGACGTCGGCGAGCGCCAGAATCAGATCCGCGTTCAACACCACGCCGCGATTGAGCAGATTGTCTATGACATCGGCCAGCGACGTCTCCGGCGGAGGTATCAGCCCGGCAAGCTCCGGCCGCGGTGCAGGTCCCGGCGGCAGAGTTCTGGCGGGCAGCCGCGGTGCTTTCCCCCGGCGCGGCAACGGTGTCGATACCGGGCGCACAGTGGCGGGCTTGCTAGACGGAACCGTCGAGTGCCGTACCTTTCGGCGGCTCATGAGTCTGATGCAGGCTGAACGAAATTGTAGGAGGGCCACGGTCCAGTCAACGTGACCCGCGTGGCGCTGTCGGAGGCTTCGGCAAGCTTTTTCACAGCAGCCTTGAAGCGCCGACGGCCCGCTGCGGGAACCAGGAACGCCGCGTCGAGCAGCGGCGGAGACGTCGCACCTTGCGGTACCTCGTGACGGCGTCGAGCATCGCGGGCAATCGCCGCGAGTGTCGTGTAGGCACGTTCGGCGTCTTCGGCCGCCGCTCCTGCCAACTTGCGGGCAGCATCGCGCGCCGTCTTCTTCGCCGTCAGAAATGCGGTCCCGGAGGCGCCGGCCTGGCGCTTGGACGGCTGGGACTGAGCGGCAGCGGTGCGAGTGATTCGGACACCCCACTCCTCACATCCGGCAATCCGCTTGACGACCGCCTGGATGTCTCGTAAACGCGACCGCGTCTCGCTGACAGCGCGTTCCTCGGACGAGAACATGGTGAAGAGTTTCATCGGGATGACGGTGGCGCCGGACTGGTGTGCGAAGAACTCGACAACCGATTCGTGAGCGAGAGCCAGATCGGTCACCCACTGGACGTCGCGCAGGGCGACTTCGAGCGGAGCCGATCCGTACTCGTTCATGGGGACGGCGGCAGTCACCAGCCAGAACGAGTTCGCAACGGGTGCGAGGGCCGGACGCGTAGCGCCAGGTAACCCGCGCGGCGCCTTCGCTGTCGCCGGCGCGCCGTCACTGTGCACGATGCAATACAGATACGTTGCGGTTTCGTCCATCGGGAACGCTTCGATAGTATCGCAGTCGCCGGTGGGCATCGAAGACCCGGAGCCGCACACGAATGAGGGCGCCGATCACATCGCGCGATACCAGCGCCGTTGCCAACGGTGCAGCGACGCTGGCGTGCGCGGCGGAGGCATCTCCGCCGGAGCGATCACCAGCGCAGCAGACCGCGGCGTGTCTTCTTTGAGACGCGCCATGTACGGGCGTTCTCTTGCCTCTTCCGAGCGGCATTGGCGACAACGGCCACGTCCCACCGCGTTGACAACGATCGCGGGCACCCGGATACCGAGGCCGTCGAGCCGGCGTAACAGGTCCAGCGTCTCCTCGTGCGGGAGGCCGGCGGCTCGGGTGATCGCCACGAAGCACGTTCGACGATGATCGGCCAGCAACGTGCGAAGGCGTCCGAGACCCTGCGACAACTTGACGAGCAAAGGTCCGACCTCCTCGAGCGACGCGACTGATCGGTACTTGAGCAGGATCGACATGACGACCTTCGTCCAGTCATGAACGAGCGCGGGCATTTCGAGCAGGCGAAGCGCATGGCCCGTCGGCGCGGTATCCATCACGATCAGCCGGCGGCCGGACGAATCAGCGGCATCAACCACCTCGATGACCGCAGCGAGCTCATCGATTCCTGGAGGAGCCAAATCAATCAGTCTCTGCAGCACCGCGCGATCCTGGCTCGCATCGATGTGAAGACGGGATGACTGGCCGCTCGTCAGGCCATCGAATAGCGCATCGATGGTCGAGACATACCGCTCGCGCATCATCTCGAATTGGCGCGCCGAGTCGAGTTCTCGCACCTTCAGATTCGGCGGCCCTCGGCGCAGCGTGACGGGATCGTCACCAATCGGTTGGCCCAGGACGTCAGCCAGCGAGTGCGCCGGATCCGTCGAGAGCAGGAGCACGGATCTCGACGGTGATCGAGCGGCGAGTGCGAGCGCGGCGGCGGCCGCACACGTTGTTTTTCCGACGCCGCCTTTCCCGCCGAAGAGCACGAGTCGAGTCTCCGGGCCGGCGAACATGTCGATCCCGCAGCGTTCCTGGCCCGCATCCGCACGCCAGACACGGCGGCGCCCCGCGGGAACCGACGGCGATCGAACGGCCCTCGCGTGCGCGATCTCCATTCCAATCTTTCGAAGCGCCGCAACCCCTCGCGGCTCCCTCGGCCGTGCTGTCACTTGCATCGTCGGGGTGCCACGGAGCCGTGCTCTGAGACGTCCGATTGCCTGCCGTTCGATCATGCGACGGCCATCGCACCAGCCACAGGGCGCGGATGGCGGTGGTGTGACGCGATTGACGATGACGTCAGCGAGAGGAATACCGGCGGCGGAGAGAGTGTCCGAGGCATCCGCTGTCTCTTCGACGGCCATGAGCTCAGGCAGCGTCACCCAGGACATGCGGCACGTCCGCGGATCTCGCACGAGCGCCGCCAGACTGCTTGCTTCGCGCGCAATCTCTTCGATCAATGCATCCGACCCGTCTGGCGCATACGCGCCCGTCAGGGCGGCCACCATCACGCGGTGCTTCTGCTGCATCAGATCGAAAACGCGGGCGAGGCCGCCGAGCATCTCCGGCATGGTCAGCATGCGCAGCGTGTGCCCGGTCGGCGCGGTGTCGACGACGATGAGATCAAAGCGGCGACTTCGCCTGGCACGGGCGATCTCGAGGAGCGCGGCCAGCTCGTCGATTCCCGGCAATGACAGTTCCAGCAGCCGACCAACATCTTCCTGATCGAGCCAGGTGCCGCGAAGGGCGATCTGCTCGAGCGACATCCTGCGTCCAACAAGCCATTGGGCCAGTACTCGCCGCGCGTCGATCTCCACGGCATGAAGCAGTGCGCGACCGGCGGTCACGAGGCGTGGACGAGAGGACAGCGGCTCAAGCAGCGCGTCACCAAGGGAGTGCGCCGGATCGGTGGAGATGAGCAGCGTGCGTTTGCCGCGCGTCGCCTGCTCGACTGCAATCGCCGCCGCGCACGTCGTCTTGCCGACGCCACCCTTGCCGCCGATGAAATGGACCCGGGGAACCGATTCAGCCGGTGTGTTCGTCGCCTTCGAATGTCGCGTCGATGCCTGTGATCTTGTAGTCCTTCGGCGAGAGGGACGCGGGCCCGGCACCCTGCCTCCGATCGCGGATCTCGCGCAAGCGCGCCAGGATATCCGCCTCGAGATGGTCGAAATCCTGCGGCGACATCTCACCGAGCTCCACGCGCATCTGTGCTTCCAGCAGCTGTTCGCGCAGCGCCGTGTCGTCGTTCAGCTCGGTGTCCACCGCCGCGGCGATCTTGTCGAAGACGAAGCGGAGGCTGCCGACGAGCAGCGAATCGAGGAGGAACATCGGCACTCAGCAATCAGGAATCGACAATCAGCAATCCGTCAGTGGGCCCGTTCGAGCCTGAGACGGATGTTGACGAAATTGTACGGCGGCCAAGGGCCCGTGAATTTGAACGTCAGCTTGTCGTAGCGCTGCCCGATGTCCTTGACGCGCGCATCGAACGCCTGTTCGAGGCTGCGCGCCACGAGAAAGGCCGCATTCATGATCATCCGGTCGCCGATCGGCTTGTTCGAGCGCGAGGCCACTGACACGTTCCGCAAGGCCTCGAAGATCTCCGTGACGTACCGTTCCGACTTAGCCTGCAGCGCGGCGTCGATCAACCGCCCGTACTGCATCCGGGCAAAGTAGGTCGATCCCTTCTGGGTTGAGATCTCACCCTTGAGCCGGCGGATGTCTTCGTCCTCCGATTCGATCTCGTGAATGATCTGGTCGCGATCCCATAGAACCTTGAGGCCGAACTCGAACTTGTCCTGCATCTTGTTCAGGACGTCGGTGAACGCGTCGTAGGCCGACCGCAACAGCTCCATGATGTCGTCGTCGGTCTTGAACACCGTGCCATAAGACATCGGGATCACGGTGTGCTCCTGCATCACCGTTTCGTTGACGCGCTGGTGTGCGAGGACGTTGTCGCGCGTCGGATCCAGGACCACCATCGGCGTGTTCGACACGATCGCGGCGATGTCGCGGTAGTGAACCGTGTGCACTTCGGATGGTTCAGGACCAATTCCGAGAAGACCAAAACTCAAGGGTCGTTCCGACTTGATCACGCAGTAGACGTACTTTCCCTCGTTGACCTCTTCTGGCGGGCCCGCGGCATCCGGACGCAGCACCTTCGCGGGAGCGCCGGGCAACCGCGCCCGTTCGAGCTTTCCTTTGGGGTGCGCGGCGGGTGCCGCTATCCCTGCCGCGGCTCGGTCGCGACGGGCGACGCTACGGCGCGGCTTGCTCGATTTCGCCGTCAGCTTGGTGCGTGTGTGTGGTGCACGCTTCGGAGTCTGGGTGGTCCTTGCGCTCTTAGCCATGCCTGCCCGGCTACTGCCGCCTCGCTAACGTCGTTGTCCCGATGGTTCGTTGCCGCGTCGGCCGCTCTCGTGCTGACGCGTTTTCGACAGCATGCGTCGAATTTCCGCGACCAGCGCATCGGGAAGACAGGGCTTGGTGACAAACGCGTCACACCCCGCCTCTCGCGCACCCTCGGCGAATCCCGCGAGCGCGTGCCCGGTCAAGGCCACGATGGGAATGCCCTTCGTACGCGGATCCGACTTCAATCGCTTGGTCGCTTCCCACCCGTCCACTTTCGGCAGAGCGAGGTCCATCAAGATGATATCCGGCAGCAGCTGAATCGCCGTCTCGATGGCTTCAAGGCCGTTGGTGGCTTCGGCCACACGGTACCCGGAGAACTGCAGGTACGCCGAGTACATCTCGCGCGCATCCTGGTAGTCCTCGACGACAAGCACGAGGGGGTTATCCGATTCCTGCTTGTTCATCGTTTTCTCAGGCGAGCGGGTAGTCGCAAAGTAAACGTTGATCCTTTTCCCACCTTGCTGTCGAGCTCGATCGTTCCATCGAGCATCTGCGACAGACGACGGCAGATGGAGAGTCCGAGCCCGGTGCCGCCATAGCCGCGGGCAGGCGAGCTGTCGAGCTGGCGGAAGTCCTCGAACACTTTCATGCGATCACTATCGGCAATACCGACGCCGGTATCGGAGACCGCAATGTCCACGGTCCGGCTTCTCGCATCATACGATGCCCGTATCGTCACCGACCCGCCGGGGGTGAATTTGAGCGCATTGCTGAGCAGATTCAAAACGACCTGCTTGACCTTCTGCCGGTCGCTTCGAAGAGCCGGCAGCGAGCGCGGCATGATCGATCGCACCGACAGGTTCGATCGCCTGATGATCGGCTCCAGCTCAGACATCACCTCTTCGACGAGCGCCGGAATCTTGAACGTTGTCAGGTTCAACGGCATTCGACCGGCTTCGATCCGCGTGATGTCGAGGATGTCGTTGATGAGTGCCAGCAGGTGCTGAGAGTTCGAATCGATGCGGCTCAGGCTTTTCCGCTGCGGGTCCGAGATCGCGCCGGTCACGCCGTTCAGCAGCATGTGGGTGTAACCGAGAATCGCGTTGAGCGGCGTCCTGAACTCATGCGACATGTTCGCCAGAAACTGCGATTTCAACGCCGAGGCTTGCTCGAGCGCGATGTGCTGGCGGCGGAGCAGTTCGTTCTGCTCGGCGAGCTCTGCTGTCGCTTCCTGAACTTTTCGTTCGAGCTCGGCAGATGCTTCCTTGAGCTGTTCGAAGAGTTTGGCCTTCTCGATCGCTTCCACCAGGTCGTGCAGAATTGTCACGACCCACATCAGTTCGCCCTGCTCCGACAGAATCTGGCCAGCCAGTCCTTCCACTGGTGACAAACGGCCGGTCTTCGGGTCGGTGAGCTGAATCTCTCCGCGGTACCGTTGTTCGCCACCGCGGGTGAGGACGTTCGACACGAAGGAGGTCAGGTGGGCGCCGTTGGCCCTCACGTGGCGCATGACGGAGTCGCTGGCGGACTTGGGCGCCGTGAACAACCGCTCCGCCGGCTCGTTCATCAGGACGATGTCCCCCTCCTGGTCCGTAACCAGGATGGGATCCGCCACCGAGTCGATGATCAGATCGAGGCGGTGCCGTTCATCGCGTACTTCCGCCTGCGCCAACCGCAGCGTGCGATAGCTCTCCTCGATTTCTTCCTTGGCGCGGGCAAGGTCGGTGACGTTCCGGAGAATCGAGACGACATAGGTGCCCTGACGCTCATCGGTGGCCCGCGAACTCAACAGCTCGAACAGCAGATCGGACCCCTCGAGTGGATCGACGAGCAGCAGTTCCCGACGCGCCATCTCGCTATGCCCGACGGCGCTTGTTGACAGGGCCGCCGAGAACAACATGTTGTTGAGACCGGTGGCGCGGCGCCATCCTTCGCTGGCGTCCTCGGGTGCCGCAAACAGCTTCTCTGCGTGCGTGTTCGCGATGATCAGTTTGCCTTCGGTGTCGGTTAGAAGAATCGGGTCCGTGACGGCGTTGATGATGCTGTACAGCAGCATCCGCTCCTGGCCGAACCGCGTTTCTGCGAGCGTTTGACGACTGAGCAGCCGCGCAACCTGGCGAGCCAGCGTCCGTGCGGCCCACGCGACTTCCGGGTGCAGTTCGGAAGTGGTAGCGCTCGTCAGCAACAGGCCATGCGCGAGAGAGTCTTCGTCGGTTCGAAGCGGGATGGCATGGAATGACGAACCCTCAATCGGCGCCCGGAACGTGTCGCTCGAGCCCTCGAAAAATGTCGGTTCCGTGCTCAGCATCGCCTGTACAAGCGGATGTGCCTCGTCGTCTCTCATCAGAGAGAAGTCGACGATCGCCGATGCCGTGACGCCATGCTCGGCGACGAGAACCATCGGAGAAGCTCCTGGTTCGACGACGGCGACGACGGCCTGCTTTATCCGCAGGTGCGACGAAAGCCAGTCCACGATGCGGCGAGCGGAGGCCTGAAGATCGTTCGTGACGAGCAGAAACTCGAGGAGCGCGAGCTTTGCTTCCGGATCAACCCCCGTCAACTGCACGGCGGTGGCTGCGGCGGACCGGGGCACGGATTACCTTTCCGAGCGTCTTCGCGAGGCGGTCCGGCCAGCTTTCGTCGCAGCAAGTTCGGCGCGCAAGGCTGCATTCTCCCGAAGTACGGTCTCATGGTCCCCCAGCTCCGGCTGCGGTCTCGAGACCGGAGCCACCTGGCTCACCGCTTCGGAGTACTTCAAGTACGTGTCAATCGACGCCACGACGACGCGTGCTTCAACCGTGATGAGATCGATGCCGACCAGCGAGACTCGCACCCAGGCGTCGATAACAATGCCCTTGTCCAGAACCCGATCCAGAACGTCGATGAGACTGGTTCCGCCCTGCTGCCGTTCAACTGCCATGCTGGTGCTCCTGGTGTCCCGAAATGCGCACCACCGTCAGCGCCGCCTCCGCGCCGATGGTTGCGTTAACGCCTCCACTTTCTGTTCGAGCCGCTGGATCTGGGCGCGCAGCGCTTCGCGGTCAGCGATGGCGCTGCGCTCGGCGCCGGAGGACAAGTCCCTGTCGTACCGCCACCAGTCAAGACCGATCTCCTGCGCCTTGTCGAGCGAGCACACGAGTAGCCGGATCCGAATCGTGAGCAGCTCAACCTCGGCGAGCGATACCTTGATATCTCCCGCGATGACGAGTCCCTTGTCGAGCACTCGGTCAAGTACGTCGACCAGACCGGTAGCACGATGATGGGAAGGCGGGAGCTCGAAAGGCATGCGGCAGCGAACTATATCCCACGCATCTTGCGGCACACAACCGGACGCGTGCGCCTTCGGCGGCTACAGATGAGCTTATGCACCAGCCTGTAATTGAATCCTAGCGACGGACGGCTCCCGGCTCCGAAATCGCTTCAACCAGCGCCCCGGTTGTCTTGTCCTGATTCACACGCGTCGCGATATCCGCTTGCGCGATGATGCCGCGCAGCACGCCGCTCGCGTCCACGACGGGCAGGCGGCGGATCTGTCGTTCGGCCATTTGCGAGACCGCTTTCTCGATGTCGTCGTTTTCACCGCATGTCACGACTTGTGTCGTCATGACCTCTTTGACCGTCGCCGCTTCCACCGATCGCCCTTCCGCGACCGCTTTCACGACGATGTCGCGATCCGTCACCATACCGACGAGCCGGCGGTTCGACATCGATTCGACCACCGGTACCGCACCCACATCCTCGGTTTTCATGACCTGCGCCACGCGACGGATCGTGTCGGTGGCCTGACAACAGGTCGGTTCCGGAGTCATTACGTCACGGCAGAATGCCACTCTTCACCTCCTCGAAAACGGTTCATCGAGTCGGATGCAAGCGCATGGCCATGCGGGTGGGACTGGCGATTCCGTGTCAGGGGTGCTTCAGCTCGCGTTTCAGGATTTTCCCCGTCGCGCCGATGGGCAATGAATCTCTGAATTCGACGATGCGCGGATACTTGTAGGACGCGACCTGCTCTCGACACCAGTCGACGAGCATTTCCTCGGTGACCGTCACTCCTGGTTTGCGGACGATGAAGGCCTTGACCTCTTCGCCCATGCGCGGATCGGGAACGCCGATGACGGCCGCAAGCGAAACGGCCGGATGGGTGAGGAGCACTTCTTCGAGTTCGCGCGGATAGACGTTGAAGCCGCCGCGCAGGATCATGTCCTTCTTGCGATCGACGATGGATAGATACCCATCGCCGTCGAACACACCGATATCACCGGTGTGAAACCACCCGTTGCGGGTCGCCTCCTCGGTCGCCTCGGGCCGGTTGTAATATCCCTTCATCACGCTCGGTCCCCTGACGACAACCTCGCCGCGCTCTCCAACCGCCACCGGCCGGCCCTCGTCGTCCACGCATCGAACATCAACGCCGAAGATCGGGTACCCCACCGTTCCCGGCCTGGTCGGGCGATGCAGCTGATTGAAGGCAACAACTGGGGACGTTTCTGATAGCCCATATCCTTCGAGGACGCGCACGCCGAATGTCCGCTCGAAACGATGCAGGACGTCAAGCGGCATCGGTGCGCCGCCCGACACACACACGCGCAAGCACCGCGCAATGGCCGCCGCGTCAGCGTTGCCCGACGTCACGTGCTCGAGCAGCAACCAATACATTGTCGGAACGCCAATCCAAAAACCAACCTGCTCCTCGACGATTGTCTTGAGGACCTGCGCAGGATCGAATCGGGGCAGAAGCACGAGTCGGAACCCGCCGTACAATCCGGAGTTCATCTGACAGGTTTGTGCCGTGGAATGAAAGAGCGGCAGTGTGATGAGCGCAACATCCTGCTCGAAGCCTCCCTTGCATGCCGGACGCAGCATGTCGTGGGAGGCCATGGCGTTGAGCAGCATGTTTTCGTGCGTGAGCTCGGCACCCTTCGGATGTCCCGTCGTGCCAGAGGTGTACAGGATGACGGCGGTGTCGCTGGGCCGTCGCCGCCGCGTCTCGAATACCGGCGGCTGACCGTGCATGAGCTGACCAAGCGTCAAGGCCGGCGAGACCGGAGGCGGCGCTTTGGGATCGGCTGTGATGATCACCAGGTGTGCACAGCCTGACTCGTCGCATGCCGCCCGCGCCATCCGCGCCATCGGCAGCTCCGATGTTCCCTCGAACGCGATCAACGCCGCGGCATGGCTGTCCTTGAGGTGATACGCAATCTCGCGCGGCTTGAGGAGGACGTTGATTGGAACAACGACAGCGCCGGCCTTCAGAATGCCGAAGTACGCGACAGGAAATCCGGTGACGTTCGGACACGACAGGCCCACGTGATCCCCGGGCGCAATGCCAAGCGAGAGCAGTCCGCCGGCGACCCGCGAGGCCGCCGCGTTCAGCTCGGCGTAGGTCATCGCACCGCCGGCGTACGTGATCGCGACCCGATCCGGCGTCAGGCTCGCCTGGTGTTCGAGGACGCTCGACAGGTTCAGGGCGGTGGCGTGGTGCATCAAGTTGCTAATCGCAAAGCGCCGGTGGCTGATGGCGATCGTTAATCGCTGATCGTTTGTCGCTGAGCGTTTGTCGCTGAGCGTCAATCGCTGATCGTTTGTCGCTGAGCGTCAGTCGTTGATCGTTAATCGCGAATCGCTAATCCCGAATCGCTAATCACGAATCGCTAATCGCTAATCTACGAATCCTCGAGGTGGATGTATTGCCCGGCGCTAGCCGCTAGCCGCTGGCAGCTGGTCTGCTCACCGCGAAGAGCTACCACTCGCTATGCACTGCTCCGGCCCGATCGATGCGCTCGTAGGTGTGCGCGCCGAAGGCATCGCGCTGGGCCTGCGTCAGGCTTTGCGGCAACCGGGCAGTGCGATACGAGTCGAAGTACCCGAGCGCGGTCGAATGGCACAGCATGGGAATGCCCGCGTCCACGGCGCGCGCGATCGTCCGCCGCCAGCCGCCCTCCGCCGCCTGCACCGCGTTGCGAATCGACGCGTCGAGCAACAGATTCACGAGATCGGGCGTCGCCTCGAACGCGTGGCGAACCGGATCGAGCAGCTTCGCGCGGATGATACAGCCTCCTTTCCAGATCCGGCCAATCTCCGCGAGATTGATGCGCCACTCGTATTTGTCCGACCCCGCGCGGATGAGCGCCATGCCCTGCGCGTACCCACATATCCGCGCCGCATAGAGTGCGTCTCGCAGGTCGTCGATGACCGTGTTGCGATCTTGTTGCGCGATGTTCTTCGAGGATGCTGCGGAAATGACCTTGGATGCGGCCACGCGCTCACTCTTGAGGCTGGAGAGCACACGGGCGTCGATGGCGGCGGCAATGGTTGGAATCGCGACCGCGAGGTCGAGCGCGACCTGCGCGGTCCATTTCCCGGTCCCCTTCTGCCCCGCTTTGTCGAGGACGATGTCAACCAGCGGCTGCTTTGTCTCTGGATCCACGGTGCGGCACACCTTCGCCGTCAGTTCGGTCAGGAACGATGCCAGCGGTCCGTCATTCCATTTCTGGAAAACGTCCGCCGTCTCGGGCGTGCTCAGGCCCAGGCCGCGTCGCAGCACGTCCCACGACTCGGCAATCAACTGCATGTCGCCATACTCGATCCCGTTGTGCACCATCTTGACGAAGTGGCCTGAGCCGTCCGGCCCGACGTGGGTCACGCACGGCCCTGCTTCCGTTCGCGCCGCAATGGCTTCCAGCACCTCGTGAATGATCTGCCAGGACTCGTCTGAACCGCCTGGCATCAGCGACGGGCCGAAGCGGGCCCCTTCCTCGCCGCCCGACACGCCACAGCCGACGAAATGAATCCCGGTGGGGCGCAGCGCCGCTTCGCGGCGTCGCGTGTCTTCGAACCAGGAGTTGCCACCGTCGATCAGCACGTCACCGCGCTCGAGAAGCGGCCGCAGCTTGTCGATCGTCATGTCCACCGGTTTTCCCGCGGGGATCATCATCATGATCCGCCGGGGACGCGCCAGCGCGGCCGTGAACTGCTCGAATGTTGGCGTACCCTCGAACCTGGCGCCGGGATGCTTGCCGATGAAGTCCGTGATCCAGTCGGTCTCCAGATTCCAGACCGCCACGCGATAGCCGCGCGATTCGATGTTGAGCGCCAGGTTCCGCCCCATGGTCCCCAGCCCGATGACGCCGAAGTCCGCTCCACTCATGACACGTTCCTCGATGCTGCGACCGCGCGCTCGAACGCCAGATCGCGAGCTCTAATACGAAGTTCCTCGCTGAGCAGCGCAGAAAGCCGCTGATCGCCGAGCGACACGATTCGAGATGCCGCCGTAAGGTTCACGATCTCCGCTGCCGTTTCCACGCAGGTCCGGTTGGCCGTCATGCGCAGCCGAAGCTGCTGTTCGCCGTCGCCGAGCGCAATGACTTCGACCGGCGCGAGCCCTGCGTGCTGGTGCAGGTCGGGAACGATGCGCTGATCGGCGCCGAGCGCCGACACGAGCCATCCCGCGAAGAGGCACATCGACGGATGATCCGATCCGTCGATGCGCAAGGTTCGAAACCGGCGCGCCACGACACAGACCTCAGGGATATCGAAGAAGTGGGCCATGAGCGCGCGCCAGCGGGTCAGCCGCGTCCAGCGCAGATCGCTGACCGCCGTCCGCTGCGCCAAGCTCTCGACCGACGACCACACGTCGCTGGGATCCTCGGCGTCGAGCACCATCCGATCGGCGAGCGTCGCCAGCCCTTCGATCTCGTGGGTCGCACCGCCGCGCCACCACACCAGCGTCGGCAGGCTCGACAAGCGGAGTGCGGCGACCGCGTTGTTCAGATAGTCCGTACGTAGGCCCTCCAGCGCCACCGTATGTCCGGCCACGCGAACCGCGGGAACAGGATTGTCGCCATAGGAAATCAAGACGGCGCGCACACCGATGTCCTTGAGCGCGCCAATCGCCTGCGCGGCTTCGGCGAGACGGTTCGCCGGGCCCGCGACGACGACGGTGGCCGTGAGCGCAGCGCCGGCGCGCCTCGCCGCGTCGCTCGACTCCGCAAGCGTCGATTCGATTTGCCCAAAGCTCACGGGGACACCAGCCGGCAGCAGCGACTCGCTCATAAGGTCCTCCAGCGGCGGCCGTCCCGCGCCATCAGCTCGTCAGCCTCGCGTGGTGCCCACTCGCCGGCCTCGTAGGTCGGGATCGACGCCGCGTTGTCCTTCTTCCACTGTTCGTGGACGGGCGTAATCAATTCCCATGATCGCTCGACGAAATCGTGGCGGGCAAACAATGTTGGGTCGCCGAGCATCGCGTCGAGCAGCAGCGTCTCGTACGCTTCAGGCACCGATCCGCCGAATGCGGTGCCGTAGCGAAAGCTCATCATGACAGGCGCGAGCTGCATTTTCGTCCCTGGCAGCTTGGCCTCGAACCGGACCGAGATGCCTTCTTCAGGTTGCACGTTGATGATGAGCAGGTTTGGTGCAACCGAAGTGGGGGTGACGCGCCGGAAAATCTCCAGCGGCGGACGCCGCATCTGAATCGCGATCTCGGTCGTGCGTTTGGGCATTCGCTTGCCGGTGCGGATGTAAAACGGCACGCCCGCCCAGCGCCAGCTATCGAGCTGCATCCGAAGGGCGACGAACGTCTCGGTCGTCGATTGCGGGTTCACGCCCGGCTCCTGGCGGTAGGCGGGCACCTCTGCGCCATTGACCCAGCCGCCCGCGTACTGCGCGCGCACGACATCGGTCTTGCCGTCATTGACGAGCGGTTGGGCCGACAGCAACGCATCCATTTTTCGATCGCGCACGTTCTCGGCGCTGAAGGCAATCGGCGGCTCCATGGCCACGAGGGACAGGAGCTGCATCAGGTGGTTCTGAATCATGTCGCGAAGCGCGCCTGCGCCTTCGTAGTAGGTGGCGCGACGCTCGACGCCGACCGTCTCCGCCGCGGTGATCTGCACGTGATCGATGTACCGCCGATTCCAAATTGGTTCGAACATGCCGTTTGCGAACCGGAAGACCATCAGGTTCTGGACGGTCTCCTTCCCGAGATAGTGATCGATGCGGTAGACCTGATCCTCGCTGAAGTGGCGGTGGACGATCGCGTTGAGTTCACGCGCCGTCGCCAGGTCGGTCCCGAAAGGCTTCTCGACGATCACCCGCCGCCACTGCTGGGGAGTGCTTTGCGACGACATGCTCGAGGCGCCGAGCTGCTCGATGACCGTGGCGTAGATGGCCGGCGGGATCGCCAGGTAAAACAATGCGCCCCCGGCGCTGTCGATTTCGGCCAGGCGCGCTTTGATCTTTTGAAAGAGCGCCGGGTCACGAAAGTCTCCGCCCACGTAGTACATGCGTTCGGCGAGCGACCGCGCCACCGCATTCCCGCCTTCCACGCCAGCAAATTCACGCAAGCTGTCGCGCAGAATCGAACGCATCCCATCGTCGGGCATGGCTTCACGGCCGACTCCGAGCACGGCAAATCGGGCCGGCAACCGCTGGCCTCTCGAGAGGTTGAAGACCGCGGGCAGCAGCTTGCGGCGCGTCAGATCACCGGTGGCGCCGAAAATAACGAGCGTGGTCGGTCCGGGAGTAGGCTCGAGCCTGAGCCCGTCCTGGAGGGGATTTGAGGACACGAAAGGAAATCATACTGACTTTGGCGAGGTGAAGCGAAGGCCCCTCATTTTCTCGCCGCCAGGTAACTCGAGATCGCATCGAGTTGCTCCGCATTGAGGCGATCGCCGAACGACGGCATGTCGGCATCAGGATCCACCTGCTCGGGATCTTCGATCCATCGGCGGAGCGTTGCCGCATCATGCTTCGTGCCCTCGTGTGTGAGGTCGGGACCGTCAGTGCCGCCGTCTCCTTCGATCTTGTGGCAACCGACACAATAGCGTGCCCACACCGGCGCGATCAGCTCGATCTGCTTCGGATAGCCGGGATAACGATCCCGGGACGCGCGGCGTGCATACGCGGCAACCGCCGCGGCCTCTCGTTCGTGCACGGTGACGGGCGGCTCACGCATGCCGGGGGCGATCATCTCCGGGTCGGAGATGTGTCCGGCGATCCATTCCGGTCCTCGTGTCGAAGGCCCACCTTCGAGCGGATCGGCGCTGCCAGTCTCCGAGTGACAGCGCGTGCAATTCAACTTCTGCGCGAATGTGCGGCCACCAATCTCGCGCAGCGTCCAGGTCGCGCTCGAGGCCGCTGCCACCGGCCGATCGCGCCAGCCAAGCGTTGTCAATGCGACCACGGCCGCGAAGCCGACGAGAACCACCGCAGTTACGGTGCGTCGCTCGACGAGACGTCTCGCGGGTCCGCGGTCGATCCACGGCAGCAGCGCGAGAAACGCCGCCACCAACCCGGGGACGACCATCGCGCCAACCACTTCGAGCTTGCCGGGGAAGTACTTCAGCAGTTGAAAGAGGCCGAGAAAGTACCATTCCGGTCGCGGAATGTAGGTCGCATCGGTTGGATCCGCTGGTCCCTCGAGCGGTGGCGCCCCGTGCCTTGCGTACGCGATGAGCACGATCACGACGAGCACGACCATGGTGACGTCGCGCGCCGCCTGGTACGGATAGAAGGGCGCGGGCGATCCGGCACGGACGCGCACGGGCCCGGAGATCCCATGGCGCCGCATCAGGAACAGGTGCGCGACGATCAACAGCACCAGCCCCGCCGGCAGGAAGATCACGTGCGCCGAGTACCACCGGGTGAGCGTCAGGGCGCCGATGGCGGATCCGCCGCGGAGGATGCCGGCGACGATCTCGCCGGCAAGCGGTGTCAGCTTGGAAATGTTGATCGTCACGACCGTCGCCCAGTAGGCACGCTGGTCCCATGGGAGCAGGTATCCCGTGAGCGCAAATCCGAGAATCAACACGAGCAGCGCGAGCCCCGAGAGCCACGTCACCTCGCGCGGCGGCTTATAGGATCCGAACGCGATGACCCGCAGCATGTGCGCCACCAGCGCGACGACAATGAAACTGGCGCCGTAGTGGTGAAGGCCGCGAACGAGGTTTCCTGCGCGAAGCGTGTCGATGAATCGCACGCTGTCGTATGCGTGATCTGGAGTGGCCGCGTAGTACAGCGTGAGGAACGCGCCCGTCAACAGCTGGATGGAAAGCAGTGCGAGGAGGACACTCCCGAGAGTAAAGAACCAGCCTGTCCCCGGTGGCAGGGGCTCGTCGAGCATGACGTGGACGCCGCCGCGATAGCCGGTGCGCGCGTGGAGCCATTCGAACAGTCGTCTCACAGCCGCACCAGCACCGACGAATCAGCCGGATCAATCCGCGCCTCGACAACCTCGAGAGGCCGTGGTGGCGGACCGGCGAGTACCCTGCCGTCAGCCCCGTAGACGCCGCCATGGCAGGGACACTTGAATTTTTTTTCTTTGGCAATCCACTGCACCTGGCATCCCAGATGGGTGCAGGTGGCAGACATCGCTCGAATCGTGCGATCGCCGTCCCAGACGAGAAAGACCGTTTCTCGCGCACGCGCGCGATACCACCCGTCGGCGCGCGACACCGACAGCACACGGGGAACCGGCTCGTCGGGTTTCAGATCCGACGTCGTCCCCGCGCGAGACCATCGTGCACCAGAGGCGGTCGCCTTTGGTCCAAGCGCGAAGGCTCCGAGCGCGGCGGACAACGCGCCGCCAATCAAGGCGACTATTGTGTTGACGAAAAGGACGAGCGCGCGACGACGCCCGCCGGGCTGGCCGGGTTCAACGGTGTGAGACATGTATCCGGACGCATGATTGCGAACCGGAGGCCAATTGTCGAGAGGGGGCAAGATCCGGCACGTCAGCGACTTCCGCTAAGCGGCCGCCGTGCCGGGACTTCGGGAATCGTAAGAACTTTCGTTTTACCGATGCTCCGCCAGATAGGCCTTGGCCTTCGGCGTGCCGAGCAGGCGCAACCGCGCCAGGATTTCTTCACGCGCGGCGGGGTCCTTTTCCTTTTCCGCGATCTGAATCAGTTCTTCGTCCGCCTGCGCGTTGAACAGGCCGACGATGATCGGCCGCTTGATGTCCGAGGCCGCCTTGGCGTACATCATCGTGAGCTGCTTGCGTCCACCCGCTTCGCCAAGGTTGACGATGGCCACGTCCCGCAGGCGGCGATCCTTCTCCGACTCGACGATCTTGACGAGAGCCGCCGTGGCATCGCGCTGTGCGAGCGATGACACCACCTCGTACTTCACGCTCTCGTTCAACGTTGCCGAATACACCTGCATCAGATCATCAACGATGGCCGGCCCGCTCAAGCGGCCCAGCGCGCGGACGGCCTGAACGCGGATCGGCTCGGGACCTGTTTTGGCGACGTCGATCACCGTGTCGCGCGCTTCCGGACGTTCCGACTGGGCAAGCACGATCAACGCGCGCCGGCCTTCTTTCACATCCGCGCTCTCGAGCGCGATCGACTTCAGAATCGGGATCACCTTTGGCGCATCCGTCGCCATCAGCCTGGCCAGCGCCTGAATGCGCTGATCCATGTCCGGAAAATATCCTTCGGGCATCACCCACGCCGATGGCGGAACGGCGGACGCGGGAAACGGCGCGAACTCTGGAGGCGGGGGAGCTTTCGGGGTCACGCGCGTCGGCGGCGCCATCTTCGGAGCGGCAGGCGCAGGCGCGGGCTTCGACGGCGGAACTGGCACCGCCGCCGGTGTCACCGCGACCGGCGCCGGAGGAACTGTCGGCGGAACCGCCGCGGACGGCGGAGCTGGCGGGACCGCCGTGTACCACAGAAAGTCCTTCCGCTGCAGACGCTGCGCGATCTCGATGCGCAGCGACTGCGCCGGCTTCACCCACGGGCTCGTCGGAAACTGCTGCTCGAGCCGGCGAATCGTTTCGACCGCGGCTCCCGCGTCGTGCGCCTGGTTCTGACTGTGCGCGAGCCAGAACAGCGCTTCGGCCCTGTTCGGTTCCTTCGGGTCAGCCGCGGCCGCTTTGAATTCATCAATCGCGCGCACCCACTGCTCGTCCGCGATCAGATCCTTTGCGCGCTCCATGCGCTTTGATTCGGCCGGCTTCGCCTGCGCGACCACCGGCAGCGCGGCGAGCGCAAAGACCAATGCCGTACCGAATCGCCAGACAGTCCGAGTCGTCATGTTCATAACCCCGTCGTCGTCACGACGTCCATCTTCTCGATCAAATCCCGCCGTCGAATCAACCGCTGAATCTGTTGAATCGACGATGAATCCTTTTCTTCCGTCAACGACGTCTGCAGCAGCACGAGTTCGAGGTCGCGCATGACCCCGGCCAGCTTGTCCAGACCGCGATCCTCTGCCGCCAGGCGATAGAGACGCGTGTCGTTGAGAAGGCCGCTCGCCAATTCGCGCTCGTAGGCCCAATCAGACGCGTTCAATTCTTCGGCGCTCTTTGTCGCCAGCCCGAGCACGACGAGCTTGGACCGCTCGAAATGGTCCTCCGTCATCGCTCGGAAGGCTGAACCATCATCCATTAGAAGGGCGGGAGGCTTCCCGGCCACCGAGGGGACCTTCGCTGTGGTCGAGGCAGGCACGACAGGTGCGCGGGACGAACGGAAGGCAACAGCGACGCTCATCGTTACCAGCGCCAGCAGCGCAGCCATTGCCAGGTAGCCGACATACGAACGGCGCGGTGCCAGCTTCAATGGCACAACCGTGAACGATCGCGGGTGTTCGTGCGCGAGCGAGCCGTCGAGGCGCTCCATGAAGGCCGACCAATCCCCGGACGCGGGAGCCGAGACATCGGGCCGCGACGCGAGCGCCTCGCGAATCACTCGCAGTTCGTCCATCGCCGCGCGGCAGTCGCGGCACGACGACAGGTGTTCTTCAATCGCACGTCGTTCGGCACGAGACAGCTCATCGTAGAAGTACAGGTCGAGCTCGCCTGACGCATGCACTTTGCAGGTCGTCATGCACCTTCCCCCGCGGTCACCCGGACCTGCCTGAGCGCCTCGCGAAGACGATGAACAGCGGCGTGCAGCTGCCGTTTCACGGTGCCCTCGGCGAGGCCGAGCGCGTCCGCAATCTCGCAGAGCTTCATGCCCTGATGATGCCGCATGACGAACACAATCCGCTGCCCTTTTGGCAGCCGGCCAATTTCGCATTCAAGGACCTGTCCGATCTCGCCACCATAGGCGCGCTCTTCGGGTCCGGGGGTTTCTTCTGGGGCATTCAACATTCTCTGTTCCGCTTCATCACCAAAGGTCGCGTTCGAACCGAAACGCGAGCGTCTCCGATGATCGACTTTCCAGCACATTGGGATCCTAAGCTTAGAATTCCACGTGGACAAGTTGTCGC
>JADMIO010826421.1_pt1 | contig 29970 bp, 23 predicted proteins | sample 8958161 | NCBI WGS metagenome assembly JADMIO01 (sample SAMN16585339, study PRJNA669376) | soil metagenome | isolation source: Crop rotation soil | place: USA: Cullars Rotation, Alabama | collected 2011 | reverse complement strand
GCCGCGACTTCAAGTCACGTGAATTCCAAGCTTCGGATCCCACTGTGCTGGAAAGCGAAGCTACAGCGGCGATCCGCGCTTCGCCGCGCTCTGCCGGAAGTTAAAGCTGCCAGTGCCGCAACCCGAAAAGACCTAATCATGAACGGCAACCTGCTGCCCCGTGGTGGAGTGGAACGGGCGAACTGCTAAACCGAATGGAACCGGGCGGTCCCGCAGAACTCAAGTTCGAGATCGGGCATGTGCTGTTCATCGACATCGTCGGTTATTCGAAGCTCAACATCCATGAGCAGAGCGAGCGGCTTGAAACGCTAAAGCGGATTACCCGCGGGACCGAGCAGTTTAAGAAAGCAGAAGCAGAGCGCCAGTTGCTGCGGCTGCCCACCGGCGATGGCGGCGCGTTGGTTTTTCGGACGACACCGGAAGCACCGGTCAAGTGCGCAATAGAAATCAGCAAGGCGCTAAAGAATTATCCGGAACTGCGGGTCCGGATGGGAATCCATAGCGGGCCGGTTAACGCAATCACCGACCTGAACGAACAGGCCAACATCGCCGGCGCCGGAATCAACCTGGCCCAACGAGTGATGGATTGCGGCGATGCCGGCCACATCCTGCTCTCGAAACATGTGGCGGACGACCTCGAGCATTATCCGCGGTGGCAACCGTATCTGCACCCGTTAGGCGAATGCGAAGTCAAACACGCCGTCCGGATTGGGATCGTTAATCTCCAAACCGATGACGTCGGAAATGCTTCCACTCCGGAAAAACTGCGCGCCGCTGAACAACACCGGGCGCGGATACGATGGGCTGCGATCGCTGCGGCCGTGGTCGTGTTAGCCTCGATCGCCGCAGCTTTTTTCGTCATTTCGAAGAAGGCGGGCAGATCGACGTTAGCCGATCTCGAAAAGAGCGTCGCCGTCCTCCCTTTGGAAAATCTCAGTGAACAAAAGGAGAACGCCTACTTCGCCGACGGGATCCAGGACGAGTTGTTATCGGACCTGGCCAAGATCAAAGATCTGAAAGTCATCAGCCGCACATCGGTGATGCAGTACAAGGCGGGAGTCACGCGCAATCTCAAGGAGATTGCTCAGCAACTTGGAGTAAGCAATGTGGTGGAAGGTAGTGTCCGGCGATCCGGCAACCATTTGCGAGTCTCCGTCCAGTTGATCGATGCCGCGAGCGATCGTCACATCTGGGCCCAGAACTATGATCGGACGGTTGCTGATTCGGTTACATTGCAAGGCGAGCTGGCAACGCAAATCGCTTCGGAAGTGGGCGCGACCCTTAGCCCGCAGGAAAAAGCCCGGCTAAGCGCTACGCCAACAAAGAACACCGCTGCCTATGACGCCTATCTGCGCGGGCGGGCGCTGGAGGGGGATTGGACGGAAGATTTCTCGAATACTCAAAAAGCGGCTGAAGCCTATCAAAAGGCGGTGACGTTAGACCCCGGCTTCGTTCTGGCATGGGTGTATCTGTCCGCAGCGGATAGCAGTCTGTATTGGGATGGAGTGGATGAAACTCCCGCGCGACTAGCCGCTGCCAAGGAAGCCGCAGATCGGGCGATTACGCTCAATCCTAACCTCCCGGAAATCCACCTGGCCCTCGGGTATTATCGCTACTATGCGCTGCGCGATTTCAAAGGCGCACTCGAGGAGTTCCAGTTGGTAGAAAAGAATCTCCCTAACGACGTCGGAATCTTACGCGCGATGGGACTGATCCATCGGCGGTTAGGACATTATGATGAAGTCATTGCCGTAATGCGCCGCGCCTTTCAGCTCGACCCGCGGAACATCCAGTCAGCGGCAATACTCGCGACCTGTTACGAGGCAAAGCGCAATTTTTCCGATGCGATGGCAGTGGCTGATCACATTCTCGCCATCGAGCCGGCAAATCTACCGGCGATCTCCCTGAAAACGGAATGTTTTTGGGGCCTGGGAAATCTTGAAGGTGCAGACGAGTTTCTGGCCAAAATCAATGCGCCCATCCACATCCGTGCTCATCAGGCCATCGCTGCACGCCGGTGGACTGAGGCGGCAGATCGTTTGGCGAAAGTCTTGGGCAATGAACCACCGGAGAACCAAAGGCCCTTTATTCTTCTCGATATCGGCTTCGTGCAGCAGCGTCTTGGCAATCTCGCCGGCTCAAAGGCTGTCTACCAACAAGCGTTACAGAATTTTAGGCAGGCTTTCGCCAAGGCCGGCGCCGAGGGCGATGCGGGACTGCACATCGGACTGGGTTCCGCGTATGCCGCGTTGGGCGATGCGCCTCACGCAATATCGGAAGGACAAAAGGCGATGGCGCTGCACCGAACCTCCGAAGATCCATTTGAAGGTCCGCTGCAGGAGGAAGCGATGGCGCAGATCTACGCGGCCCTAGGCAACGCCGATGAAGCGATTCCCATTCTTAAACGTTGGGTCCACGTTCCATCCTATACATCAATCGCACCAAGCTTCCTGCGAATTGATCCCACCTGGGATCCTATCCGCAATGATCCGCGGTTTCAGGAGCTGCTTATAGCCGGGGACCCCGCCGGGCCATGATAGATCCAACACCCAGGGGCATTTCCCACTTAGGGCGAGGACGCAGCCGATAAAACTGCGTTTGACTACCCGTAGCGCGAAAAAAAAGCGTCGCCCCGGCCGAATCGCGCTTGATCGAATGGACTCGGAAGGCCGAGGTCCAGCAGCCGGACTTACCCGTACATAATAGATATCCGGCTCGAGATTATCGCGGATGGTCGGCGGCTGGCTATTTGCGATCAGTCAGACGAGTGGTCTACCCAACACAACGTCTGATTTGGTCCAGCTGTGGACAGCGCCACAGTGAGCGCAGGTAAATTTTTGCCGCTTCATTTTGGCGGCAGGCCACAGTTTTTCTTCAATGGTGCGACCGGTGTCAGTGAGCTTCGAAGTAGAGGGGCAGCGCACCAACAGGCTTTTGATCCCAGTTCCCGCTTTCGGCCGCGGGTGCGGCGGTTCGAAATAAAATCGCCTTGCCATGTCTAATCAGGTGTAAGCGGCATAACTTGCCAATCGCCGCGATGGATTTGGGCGAATTTCAAGGAGCGAGCGATGCGCTTGTATGCTTTACCGTAAGTCATGCCGCTTGCGCAAGGCTAAAGTCGATAAACGATCCGCGCCTTACCAGTGTCATAAGGCGACATTTCCATCTTTACCCGATCGCCCACGGTTAGGCGAATAAACCGTTTGCGCATTTTGCCGGAAATATGCGCCAGAACGACGCTGTCGTTCGCCAGCGCGACCCGGAACATCGTTCCGGGCAGAACCGCCATGATCGTTCCCTCCAGTTCGATCGCCTTTTCAGAATTCGTCCGTTGCGGTTTCATAACGAAAGCCGCTGCCAAGCAAATTCAAAGCGATCCTGGAGATCGTTCTTCGTAATCTCGAAAGAGAGATTTCCTACGTACCCTTTCATTGTGCTTGATTTGGAAAAATTAGGCACCTACATAGCCGTTCCCGGAACCGTGTTTGACCCCCCAATGAGCGACACCTGACAACCTACCGTCCAGTGAAGTTAAACAGAGTGACCCAATAAGCGTCTATTCTCGTCTGGATCGCACGGAAATACAACCGGCGGGCGCCAGCCCCCAACGAAACGGCGTTACTGAAAAGATGCCGTGAGCGGTCGGTGTCGTTAATCCCGCTCGTGCTCGTGCTCGCGCTCGTAATCGTAATCGGAAAGCCTGCTTAATCTCTTGCCGATTGAGCCCACGGGGCCGTATTACCGGCCTACCATCATGATTATCATTCCTACTCCAGTAAGTTTCTGCCTGGGCCAGCGCGAGTTTGTGCGCGCTTTCAATTCCACCAAACCGCGCGAAAATCTACCGAGAGAAGGATTCTATTATGAACAAGCAGAAGGTTGAGCAACTCGCTCGTGACTTAAGAAATACGCCGCCGCGCAGCCCACGGCAGACGTTGGGCGGCTTCGTGATTGCCGCGCGCATGCTGGATAAGGCGCGGGCCGACCTGCTCGGTATCAACGGCGAATACAACTTCTATCCCTGCGGTTTGGGGGCGTATTTCTGGAAATTTACCGGACTCGACGCCATAAAATTCAAGGAATTCGTCGGCACCGGCGCAACTGACGACGAAGTCGATGGCTGGATTCGCGAGAACACAACCCAAAAAGACGGCAAAGCAGTAATCAAATGGAATAACGAAATGCGGTGTCTTCGTTTGTGCGATTTGTCGGAACAGGTGCAGGAATATTTTGAGACTTACATACCTCAGTTTTGTCATCCTCCCAGCAAGGTAAAATTCTTCTTCGACGTTTATGACGTCGAAGAAGGTGTGCTTTAGCCCCGCCGGCAATCGAAGTTTGGAACGTGCGCCGGTGCGCTCGGTTCGGTGGTGCATCGTTCTGCAGGTGCGCCCTTGTCGGTCTGATCCAATCCAAATGGTTATAAGTGTGATCGTTAGGTCGATGACAGTTCGCTTACCGGCGCCGTGGATCAAGCCTGGCGGCGTTAAAAGCTCGACAGCCCGCCGGTTCTTTTCCTAAATGTCCCAACGAAGATCCTAACCGCAGTTGTAATAGGGAGTGTCCTTGGGTTCGCCGGCAAGGCCGGCGCATCTATCGAATTCCCCGCATCGGAGGCACGCAAACATGTTGGGCAGACCGCTACTGTGGTTGGCACGGTAGATTGTATTGACCACGGCCGGCGACACACCGATGTGATTATCGGGGGATGCGATCTTAAAAAGGCCGCCCTTTGGATCGTAGTTCCCGACGATGTTGCGGGACCCGAGTTGGACGTCGAGCGGCTCCGCGGTGCAACGATCGCGGTCACGGGCAAGATAGCGTCCTCCATGCTGATTCCGCAGATCACAATCAAATCCACTGGTCAAATCGTGGCGCGAACTCCGGTTGGGCCTAACTACCTGGCCAGTGCCATGGATAAGCAATCTCAGGGCGATGCGAATGGAGCAATCGCAGACCTCGACCGGGCCATCGAACAGACGCATGAGCCGAGCCTTTACATACAACGGGCTGAAGCCAAGGTAAGCAAGGGCGACTTGGACGGCGCGATCCACGACTATGACGAGCTGATCCAACGTTATCCCGATCAGGGAGTGTACTACCTGAAACGGGCGAGACTAAAGTCCAAGCAAAGCGATTACAATGGGACCATTGCCAATTCAGCCCGTGCAGTAGAACTCTTCACCCAGTACTACGCATCGCATCCTAACGACCATTCAACTTTTATGCTGGCCCAAGCGTATTCTGAACGCGGGGACGCTGAGCTCGCGAAAGGCGATGCCGGCCAGGCGGCGGCTGACTACCAAATGGCCATCAAGAACGATGCCCTGGCTCCAGTCTACAAAGAGAAATTCAGAAAGGCCAAAAGAGAATGGATTCCGAACCCGAACGAGTCCGTTTCCCCGGAGAGGCCGCTGCCCGGAGCTCAATTAAGCGCTGTAAGCAGGAACGGGCAAACTGGGCTCGTTAACCAAGACGCAACCTCCGACGCGCAAATTAAACAGAAGCTATTAGGTTACTGGCAAAGCCCACGACACGGCTATCACATCGCGTCCAATGGAGTAATTTACATGTGCCCGCGGAGTCAGGCCACCACAACGAATCACTGGAATGTTAAGGGCGGAAAATTTTACTGGGACAACGAACCCCATGTAATCGTTACTTTAAACGACAAGAAATTCGTTTATCGCGAGATCGGCGGCGGTAGAGTAACTTTCACCCTAACTCGCGGCACCAAAGAAGAGGTCGATCCAGACTAACCATTGTTAGCAGGATCACGAAGCTTAGCTCAGCGTACGGTCTTTGGCGATGGCAGTAGTACAGGATCCAGCGTAGCGGGAATTCATACCCGTCCACACATACCCGTATCCTGTCGTCGAATCTAAGCTTGGTCGTTAGTCAACCCCAGCGACTGAACCGTAGGCTCGTCGATCGCCGAGGTGATCTCGAGGCTATGTTCCCGCTGATATTGACCAAGGGCATCGCGCGTTTGCTGGCCAAGCTGGCCGTCAATATTTCCGGCGTAGTAGCCCTGGTCCTGGAGCGCTTCCTGAACGTTCACAACCACCTGGTCCGGTGGAAGATTGGCATAGGCATAGACTGGACAATCGCATCCGTAGCTGACAAAGGCCGGATCGTACCCCCACGCCGGGAACCAATATCCGCCGTCCCAGTACCACGGACCCCATCCGCCGCCGACGACGACCACATCGTAATGCGAGCCCCACCAATAATGATCATGCCAAACGTGGTGGTAATTGGCGAAAACGGCGTGGCTGTTTCTCCAATGAGCAGCGTTCCAGTGACGGCCATTAAAGTGGGAAAAGCGATTATTCGCTCCATGGAAGCCATTGCGCCCCTGAAAGGCGTTGTGCTGATGATTACCTCCAAGACCTTGCTGCCCTTTTGCATTGAGGCCGCCACCGGCCAGCCGATTGTGCGAATTCAAGCCATGTTTACCGGCACCGGCATTTAAATTACGAGGGTTCGGGCCATTCCCATGCATATTCGCGCCCCCGCCTTGCTGCCCGCCAAGTCCGGCGTGAGCTTTTTGCCCCCCAAATCCAGCATGAGTTTGTTGCCCCCCTATTCCCGCGTGACCCGCGCCACCGGCGTGACCAGCTCGGCTCATACCTACGCCGCGACCGGCTGCGCCGCCGCCGCCAACGCCGAGTCGACCCCTGACTCCTCCGCCTCCTCCTCCGCCGCCTGCGGCGCGCGCCCCCTTACCGCCCCCACCACCGCCGCCTTTTTTACCGGCGATAGCCCATTCCGCGGAAGCAACACCCAGAAACAGACAGAGGCAGAACACAGTTAGTTTCATAAAGATCTCCTGTTAGGCCGATCCTGCTAAAAGTGACGGGATAAAGTCAAGCGCTAACGGCGATTTCGCCTTTTATCAATGAAAGAGGGCGTATACCTCCGGCGTGGGCGATGCCTTACTTTTTGCCTTCCTAACGAATTCTGCGGCTTGAGCTTATCGCCCGCCGATTCAGTCTTGACACTGGTGCCATAATTTCTTCGAATTCTCAGATGTCGCGCCGCACGATTACTCTTCTCAGTATCTTTTTCGCCGGGTTGGTCATTGCCAATGTCGTCGTGCTGGCGATTTGGCTGCCTAACCGGAAAGTTAATGACGGGGCCTCGGCACCAGCTGCCGGCCTAACCGCTTCGACCACAGCGGCCAATTCGCCGGCGACCATTGCCGCCGCCGCAGCCAGTCCTCAAGTGCAACAACAACAGCAGCAAACCGCGGGGGGTTTTGTGGTCGAACGCCAAGTGTCATCCCCGACCGGGAATTTGCAGATCAAATATCTTCGGGATCGAAACACGAAATTGCGGCGGATCACAGTAGACGATGCCCGTCAGCCAAAGGGCGGAACTTTATTGTATGAAACAAAGCACCCGGCATGGGCGCTCATATCTCCTGACGATCAATGGATCGTGGTGGCTGAACGCAGTCCGAATGGCCAGGGCAATGTGCAGTTGTATCGCCGCAACAACGCGTCCTCGGCGCAGTTTGCACCGGTCCAGACCAACCCCGGGACCGGCCTTGAAGATACGGTTTGGAGGGCCTATCTGACCGCCACCGAAGCCGACCCGAACACGCCGCGCAACGGCGCCACGATCAACGCGATGGCGTGGGAAAACGATTCACGTCGAATCGATCTGTCCGTCGCGTATCTCGCCGGCGCAAATAATCCGGATGTGCCCGCTCCCTGGAGCTGCACCTACGACGTGACATCTCAGCAAGTCACACCTACCAGCGTTGCGAGTGGCGACCAAGCCGAGCAAGGAACCGCACCGGCAGAGGCGCCAAACGCAGATAATACCGGTGCAAACAATGCATTCGCCGACAATTCGGACGATTCGGGAGAGGCCGATCAAGCCGACAACGAATTCCCGGGAGAAAAATTTCCGGCAACCCGGCTGGACGAATTGACTGTGCCGGACGTTAACGAGTCCAGTCTGGATGACATAACCTACGCAATTAACGAGATGTACGCGCGTCATGGGGTGGATTTCAAAGACAAGAAAGTTGCGGGACAATTCGGCGATTTTTCCTGGTATCAGCGGCGCCCGGGGTTTGGAGCTAATGATGCCGAAGCCGAGTTCAGTGATTTGGAGAAGGCGAATCTCAAAACCCTGCGGAACTGCCGCGACGCCAAGATCGCTTCGGCCAAACGCAAGAGCCGCCCGGCGCGTGCTCAGCGAGGGGAAGAGGAATCGCCCGGCGAAAAAGTTCTTCGTGGGATACGGATGTGGCAGGATATGGGCGGTCCGATGCCACCCCATCCATAACGTTAGATCGATTTGCGATCGCGAAGTAATGGGCAGCGACCCGGCGCGCGATCGAAACGGCAGTTTCTAATCGTCAATGCGACAGGCCCAGAGTAGAAGTCCATAAGCACAGCACCGCGGCGCGTCGGTCCGGACCACGGCTTCGCTTCGACTATACCCCGCCTGATCCGCCGGAGCCCGCGGGTTCGCTTCGCTCCCGCGGTCCGGTGGACCGGCTTGTTACGGAACTATGATCTCGTAGCTGATCTGGGCCCCTTGTTCCAACACTTCGGAGCGAGACGTGCTTCCGTCAGTAAACGTCACTCCGTCAGCGAGTGATACGCCGAGGGTGCCCACGTCGTCCGGAGCGATTACACATATGATGGTCAAGGTGTGGCTGCCCGAGCGCAGGTTGCCCGCCGCCAGTGTATTGGTCCCGCCGATCGTAGTTTGACCCAGGAACAAACCGTCGATGTAAACGGCGAACGCATCATCCGCGACGTTCCCGTTGTCCCCGACCGTTATGCTGGTCGAAAGATTCGTCCCGATGCACGGAAACGGATCGACCTTAGTCGCCTTGGCGAAAATCTGCCCGTTAGGCGCGTACTCCAGGTGCAGATGCGGTCCGGTCGCTCCCCCCGAAGTGTCTGCCTGGGCTAAGACCTGGCCCTTAGTCACCACCGTGCCCGGGGCGGACAACGTTCCAGTCAGCAGGTGAGCGTAGAGCGTTGCCGATCCGTCCGCATGCCGCAGCACAATGTAATTACCCCAGCCGGTGCCGTTGTCGGGATTAAACTGGAAGCTTGCGACTTCCACCCTGCCGTCGGCCACAGCTCGGACATTCGCCCCGACGGCTGCGGCGAGATCGACCCCGTAATGGGGGGCCGGGGATCCGGTGATGGGACTAATTTGTCCAGCTGGGTTAAACGGACGATTAACCTGAAGCGTGCCGTCCAAAGGCGATCCGAGGGATGTGCCCTGGCACGAATCGGTGGCCAGCTTGGGATCAATTACGTTCGGCTGCGGGGTCTCGGTCCGGAGTTCGCCCCCCTCGATGGCAGCGTCAGGGCGGTCGAGCGGTTCGGCTGAATCGTCGCCCGAGGACTCCATCCGGTCGCGAGCCTGACTCTGTTTGCGGGTAGGCGCTGGTGTGGTGATCGCTCCGGGGGTCGCAGCCAAAGTGATCACAAGTTCATAATTTCCATCGTTATGCCGTTGATTGGTGAAAGCCTCTTTCGGCATCGCCAGCACAATCGTTTTGGCGACCGGATCGAAGGTCGACGGCACCAGCTCGAAGTTATCGAGCTTTTCCTCGCCCCCATCTTCATAGATCTGCACAAACGCCTGGACGTCTGACCCGAGCGGCAAGCTGTTAAGGAAATCGTCAGGAACAGCTAGGAGAAGCTGAACATCGGTCGAGGGCCTGACGTTTCCGGTCATCACCTTGACGTCATAGGACAATTTATTGGTGGCGCGGAAGAAGGTGGCCGACGCCTGGAAATTTTGGACGGTTGGCTGATCATTCGTTTGCATCAGCAGGACCTGTTGGATGCCGTTAAATGCTCCCGGAGGAAATGTAATGCTCCCAACTGCCGGAAGGGTCACGTCGCCGCCGCCGACGCCAATCATCCCGACCCCGCTGGGTAGAATCTCGGCGAATCCAAGCGTGTACGTGGCGGTTAATTTCTTATTAAACGGAATAACCTCGAGGTAGTAAGTACCACTCTGGCTGGGGGTAAACGGGATCCGGAACTGAAAATTGCCGCCGGAATCATCATCCGAACTGACCAGGCTGAGCTTGGGCTGCCGTCCGGGGATAACGGCATACAATCCGCCGATCACGTCGGAGTTGCCGATCGAACGGAAAACGTAATTCTGACCGGCGGTTAACTGAACCGTGAACCAATTAGGCTTGGCCTTCTTTGGCAAAGTGTAAGGACCGCTCAGGCCTTCGGTGGTCGGCGGCGCACCCAGCGGTACGGCGTTCCGCGGAGGCTTGATTCCACCGCCGCGGGCATTTGGAGTTCCGGTTGCGAGTTTATGCGGGGTGTCTCGCGATGATTTTTCCGCCGTTCTCGCCGCCGGCGCGATCGCAACGAACATGACAAGGGCGAGCAACGTGATTTTCCGTGGGGTGTTCATAGTAGGGTGAGATTGTTAGGCGTTCCTCGGCTCCCTCTACATCCCTTCGATTTCAGCGCCTTGGCGCGATGCTCCCAAGTCGGTAGGCGTTAAGCAAGAATAATATGAGGATTCGGCTAACAATTTTCAGCCGCAACCCGCCCAACCCTTTAGCCAAGATTGAACGCCCAAGGTGGAAGTTACGAGCGAAACCCGAGACGCTGGCGGCTTAGGCTCGAAGGAGTGGAAGCTGATTGTTCGCTGATCGGTAGCGGGCTGCCGTCGAAAGTCGTTCCAAAAACTTGACCGGACCGCATCCGCGGTGGCTAGTTGCGCCAAGCGCATGCCGGCCGAGCAGCAACTTTCTTCGTGGATCGGCAGCCCTTTCGTCGACGTCCTGGCTTATTCGAAGGTGGTCATTCAGGTCTCCAGAGCTGCCCGCCATCGGGCCTCTGATCTCAGCGCCCGGGGGTAATATTACAACCGATGCGAACCCGAACTTTTCTGCCGCGTCCGGAATATCCGCGGCCTGATCGACAACGAAGTTTCATAAATGGCCTCGACTGGATCAATCTGAACGGGGCCTGGGAATTCCGGTTCGACGGCGATGACCGCGGCCGAACCGAACGCTGGTATCTACCGGGCGGCGAAAGCTGGCCGGAACAGATCATCGTTCCTTTTTGCTGGGAATCGCTGGCGGCGTGGGGCGAAGCGGATGCGGCTGGAAACGAGAATTTCTATTCAACCCGGGTTTATAGAGATCCGCTCGAGGTTACGCCCTTTAACTACCGCAGCGCGCCGCGATACGAGATTGGATGGTACCGGCGAACCGTCGAAATCCCGGACCATGCTTCCTGGAAGGATCGGCGGATTATTCTCACGATAGGTGCAGCCGATTTCTTTACCGAAGCTTGGTGTAACGGGCAGATGCTGGGGAAACACGAAGGCGGCTACACTCCTTTCGAATTCGACATCACGGACGCGCTGACCCGGAATGAAAAGCAGCGACTCGTCGCCACTATCGTCCTGCGGGTCGAAGATCCGATGCAAAATCGAGAACAGCCAGTTGGGAAACAGTGGGGGTGGTATTCGAGCGCCAGCGGGATCTGGCAGACCGTCTTCCTGGAACCGCGGGCGGAGAATTTCATTAAAAAGTTCGAAATCACGACCGACATTCAACGAGGAGAGGCCCGGTTTGTAGTGTCGGTCTCCGGCGGTGAGTCTCTCGAGATCCAAGTCGTTAGTCCGGCGGGCGAACGGCGGCTCGAGACCGCACCGGTGAATGCCGGGACGGTCAAGATGACCTTTGCTCTTGGAGCGGTCGCATTATGGGACCCTAATTTGCCGCAGCTTTATCGGGCCAGACTGGTCCTTCGCAGCAGCGGCAATCCCGACATGGTCCTGACCTATTTCGGAATGCGCAGCCTGGCCGCAGTTCCGGTCGCCGAATCGGCCTCGCCCTCTTCTCTGGCTTTGAACGGCGAGCCGATATATCTGCGGGGGGCGCTTTACCAATCGTATTTCCCCGACGGCATTTACACCGCCGGGGACTCGCAGGTTTTACAGGACGATATTCTGGCGGCCAAACGAGCCGGGTTCGATCTCCTGCGCATTCACATCAAGGTCGATGATCCGCTGCTGCTCCATTACGCCGATACGCTCGGCATCTTGTTGATGTGTGATTTTCCCAATTTCGGAGAAGGCGGCGACACTCCGTTAGGTCGGGCTCGCTACGAACAAACCATGCGGGCCGCGATGGAACGTGATTTTAATCATCCCTCGGTCGTCGCCTGGTGCTTGTTCAATGAAACCTGGGGCTTTGGCGGCCAATCGGAGTTCGTCAAGCTGATCAACCCTCACCCGCCGGAGAGCGGAAGCCATACGGTTGAAAGCGCAGGTAAAAAATTAAGCAACGAAAGCGCCTACCTCTGGGTGCAATCGATCTATCGGCTCGCCAAATCGTTAGACCCCACCCGTTTGATCGAAGACATGAGCGTGGTGGCGTGGGAACATCTGGAATACTACGGACACGGCGAGACCGATGTCAATTCGTGGCACTTTTACACCAACAGTTACGAAAAAGCCCGTTCCTCGATCGAAGAAATTGTTGAGAAAACCTTTGCCGGTTCGACCTACAACTACATCACGGGGTTTAAACAGGGCAATCAGCCGCTGATAAACAGCGAGTTCGGCGGGGTCGGCGCGCTGGATGGAGATGTCGACACCAGTTGGACATTCAAATTTTTGACTAACGAGCTCCGGCGTCATGGACGATTGAGCGCCTACATCTATACCGAGCTTCACGATGTCGAGTGGGAACGGAATGGATTCCTGAATTACGACCGCACGCCTAAAGACTTCGGCTACGATCCAAGCATTGTGAATCAGGGCGATGTGCTGCCCATCGATGCCCCACCGATCCGAAACTGCAGCCCGGCAGCGGTGATCACCATCCCGGTGTTCTCGTCCCATTTTTCCCGGCGAAAACGCCAGGATGTGAGTCTTCACTGGCGGTTGAGCGGGGTCGACTCGTTAGGCTGGATCCATGCCGATCTTGCCTCGGGAGTCGAACCGATCCGGTTTCCACACTTACAAGTCGATTTGGCGAAAGAACTCAGGGTGCAGCTGCCGAACGAAACAATGCTCTGCACCCTCTGGGTTTACGCCTTGGTGCCGGATGGTACCGCAGTAGCGCGAAATTTTATTCAGTTTCATGTTGACGCCGGCGCGCCTCAACGGCACGCGATTGGTTCGCGCACCGTATTCCGCCTCCAGCCGCACGAGTGGCACAACGCGGAATGGAATCGCACAGCGCAAACCCGGGATGAAGCAAAGGAGTGCGGGGCCTGTGCCGGAGGCAGTCGCGGCTTTTTTGAATGGTGGTTCCCGGTGAATTCCGCGGAACTGAACGCGGCATCAAGAATCCGGTTGCTGCTGGAGGCATCTTCTTTGCGCCAGGGTGCGTCGCAAACCGATTCCTTCACCGCGCCAACGGCGCTGCGAATTCTCCTGAACGGCACTCCGATTTATCGAACAATTCTTCCAAACCATCCTCACGACGCGCGCGGCGCTCTAAGTTATTTGCACGGTGGCCGCGGTGCCTACGGATATCTTTGTCATGCCGCGGTCGAAGGTTCATTGCTCGATCAAGTCAGGAGTGGAATGAAAGGCAACCGGGTGCGGCTTCGTTGCGTGGTTCCGCGCGATGAACAACCGCAGGGCGGCCTGACGGTTTACGGCGCCGGCTGCGGCCGGTATCCGATCGGGCCGACTTTGATACTGGAGTGAAACGCGATCCAGAATTCAGCGCCCGGGCCCCCGGACGCGTAGAGTTGTTAGGCAATCATACCGACTATAATGAAGGGGTGATGCTCGGGGCTGCGATTGATCGCAGGGTAACCGTAACCGGCTCGGAAACCACTGATGGGCAGATTGAAGTTAATTCACCTCTCACCGGAACCATCAAAATTCCGGTTGCAGCGTTGCGTCCGCAGACAGGCAACGACCGTTGGGCTAATTACGTGCTGGGGGTAGCGAGCGAGTTCATCGCCGGCGGCGTGAGTTTGAGTGGTTTTACCATGAGCATCACGAGCGATTTGCCGCCGGGCAACGGGCTCTCCAGCTCGGCTGCCTTGGAGGTAGCGACCGCCCTGTTCCTGTCGAAGGTTACTGAATGGAAACTTTCACCGCTGGAATTGGCTAAACTCTGCCAGCGCGCCGAGCATCGGTTTACCGGTGTGCGATCCGGTTTACTCGACCAGGTCACATCGGTCTTTGGTCGCGCCGATCACGTGGTATTTTTCGATGCGAGAACCGAAGAAGTTCGCACCATCCCTTTTCCGAAGAATCTCTCTTTGATCATCGCGCAAACCGGAATGCCGCGTGAGCTAGCCGCCGGAAAATATAATGAGCGCCGTCAGGAGACGACCGCCGCCGCAGCAGCGGGCAAAGTCTCCGCGCTTCGCGACCTTTCGCCGGCGGCGCTGGAACAGGCAGATATGGCGCCCGTTTTGCGAAGGCGCGCGCGACACGTCGTCACCGAAAATGAACGAGTTTGGCGCGCGGTGAAGCTCCTGGCCGATGGCGACGGCCCCGGTTTCGGTCGTCTGATGAATGAATCGCACGAAAGCTCACGTCAAAATTTTGAAAACAGCACGCCGGAGCTGGACCTGCTGGTGAATCTTGCCCGACAGCTGCCCGGGGTGCTTGGAGCGCGCCTTACCGGCGCCGGATTTGGTGGCGCAACGGTAACTCTGGTTAAGCGAGAGCGCGCCGATGAAGTCGCGCATGCATTGGGTGATGCTTACGCCGCCGCTCACAAAGCGACGGATGTTTTTGTCACTCAACTCGTCGGCGGCGCCTACTAGAACGTCAGGATAATACCTATTTGACGGAAAAGTTGCTTCCGTGACGCGTTCGGACGGCCCCAGCCGCGTTTTGTGTTAGGCAACGTGAAGAACTTGACCCTATACAACGCAGCGGTCGCAGCGCCGGTTCAGGCACTTAGCGATGATTTTCCGATAATTGTTCATTCCCATCTCGGTTGGGACTGGGTTTGGCAGCGACCGCAACAATTCCTTTCGCGGCTCTCTCGCCGACACCGGGTTCTGTTCGTTGAAGGACCGCGGCCTTCAGATTCAGTGGCGGTTGCGCGAGTCACGCTCCGTGACGTGTCGGAGTATCCGAACATCACGGTCCTGCAAACCGACATCCCCGCAGCCCGCTGGTCGAACGGAGCATGGGTAGATAAAGAGCGGCGGCGGCTAGTTCGATCGGTTCTGGCCGGTCCACTGGGCAAAAGCTTCGCCGCGCCGGTCCAGTGGTTCTATGATCCGATGGCGGTCACAGCATTTGCCGGGCACCTCGGCGAACGCGCGATTGTGTACGATTGCATGGACGAGCTTTCGCTCTTCCGCGGCGCGCCGCCGGAGCTGGTCAGGCGCGAACGGGAATTGCTCGCAGTGGCCGATATTGTTTTTGCCGGCGGACCGAAAATCGCGGCGGCGAAACGCAAATTAAATCCAAACTGTTACTGTTTCGGATGCGGCGTGGACGCGAAACATTTCGGCGGCGCCAAAGCTTCGAGTCTGGCAGTGCCGAAAGACCTGGCGAAGCTGAAGAGTCCCCGGTTCGGCTACATCGGAGTGGTAGACGAACGGATCGATTACGATTTGCTCGCTTATCTGGCCGATCACGCCGGTGGCAGTGTGGTGCTGATCGGACCGCACACAAAAGTTGATCCCGCAACCTTTCCGCGCCGGCAAAACTTGCATTGGTTAGGCGGCCGCGATTACAGCGAGCTGCCGGCATATGCCAAAGGATTCGATGTTTGCCTGATGCCGTTTGCGTTGAATGAGGCGACCGAGTTTATCAATCCAACCAAGGCCCTGGAGTACATGGCGACGGGAAAACCGATTGTATCGACTGCGATAGAGGACGTGGTGATGCAGTTCAGCGATGTTATCGCGATCGCAGACAATCATCAGCGATTCGCCGAACAATGTCGCGCGGCGGTAAACAATCCTGACGGTTCGGCGATAGAACGCGGTCTCAAGCTGGTCCGGCGGAATTCCTGGGAATCCATTGTGCGGCGTCTCGAACAACATGTACTGGAAGCGCTCGCCACTAATCGCAGCATCGAATCGAACGCCGCTTGATGAAAGAGTACGATTACCTGGTAGTGGGCGCCGGGTTCGCCGGTAGTGTTGTCGCCGAACGGCTCGCCCGTGTAGCGGGGAAGTCCGTGCTGATTTGCGATCGACGCGATCATATCGGGGGAAATGCCTACGACCATCCCGATGCGGCTGGAATACTCGTCCACAAGTACGGGCCGCACATATTCCACACCAATTCACCGGTGATATTCGATTATTTGTCTCAATTCACCGCCTGGCGGGCCTATGAACACCGCGTCCTGGCAAGCATTAAGGGCGAACTGTTCCCGATGCCGATCAATCTCGACACAATCAACCGGGTCTTTAACCGGAATTTGAATGAGCCCGAGGCAAAATCATTCCTCGAGACGCTGGCCGAACCGCGGGAGAATATCCGCACCTCTGAGGACGTTGTCGTTAGCCGGGTTGGCCGCGTCCTCTATGAAAAGTTTTTTCGCGGCTACACGCGAAAGCAATGGGGCATCGATCCGTCCGATCTGGATGCTCAAGTCGCCGCCCGGCTGCCGGTGAGAACGAACCGGGACGATCGTTATTTCACGGACGAGTTCCAGGCCATGCCGAAACACGGTTACACCCGGATGTTCGAAAACATGCTCGACCATGAGAACATTACCGTGATTACCGGCGCCGATTATCGGGATCTGAAAAAGGAACATCGATTCGGCGACCTGATTTATACCGGTCCGGTCGACGAATACTTCGATCTGCGTTTCGGAAGACTGCCCTACCGCTCGCTTGAGTTTCGCCATTGCCGGCTGGAACAGGAATGGCATCAACCGGTGGCGGTGGTGAATTATCCCAACGAGTTCGAATACACCCGAGTCACCGAGTTCAAACATCTGACCGGGCAAAGTCACTCCGGCACGAGCATTGTTTACGAATATCCGAGAGCAAGCGGCGATCCCTACTATCCGATCCCGCGTCCGGCGAATGCTGCGATTTACGCCCGTTATCAGGCGCTGGCTAATACCCTAACGAATGTCCATTTCGTCGGACGGCTCGCTACCTACCGTTACTACAACATGGACCAGGTCGTAGGCCAGGCACTTACCTTGTTCAAGAAGCTGATGAGGCGCGACCAGATCGGAGTAAATGGAAATGAAAGCGGAGCAAGCCGTAACAGAATTATGGGGCGGCGTCGAATGCACGATCAACCGCGTCAGAAATCGTTACTTCAACCAGCTGGAAAGTAGCGGACATGTCCGCCGGAGTCGGGCGGACCTCGCGAGATTTGCTGCGCTCGGCATTAGGGCTCTGCGCTTTCCGGTTTTGTGGGAAAGCATCGCGCCTAACGACGCCGCGGAGTTCGACTGGTCCTGGACCGACCAGGCGCTGGAACAGCTGCAAGAACTCGGGATCCGGCCAATCGTCGGCCTGTTGCATCACGGGAGTGGGCCGCGTTATACCCACCTGCTCGATTCAGATTTTCCGAACAAGTTCGCCCGGTTCGCCGCGGCCGTAGCCCAACGGTATCCATGGATCGATACCTATACTCCGATCAACGAACCACTCACCACCGCCAGGTTCAGCGCCTTGTATGGTCATTGGTATCCGCACGCGCGCAGCGACGTCAGCTTTGGCACCGCGCTAACCAACCAACTTCGCGCGACCGTGCTGGCCATGGGCGAAATCCGCGCCGTTAATCCCGCCGCGCAGTTGCTGCAGACTGAGGATTTCGGGCGCACATTCAGCACACCGCAATTGTCTTACCAGGCGGAGTTCGACAATGACCGACGATGGCTGACCTGGGATCTCCTTCGAGGCCGGCTCCCAGCCCCGCAAGTCATGCGCGCTTACTTCGAACCGCTCGGCTCGAGCACCCTCGACTTTTTTCTCGAAAATCCATGCCGGCCAGATCTGATCGGCATTAACTATTACGTTACCAGCGACCGTTATCTGGACGAAAATCTCGAAGCTTATCCGCCGGAATACCACGGAGGTAATGGCATCGATCGATATGCCGACGACGCAGCGGTTCGGGCTCGAGTCGAAGGATTTGCCGGCGTAGCCAACGCCATCAGCGAGGTGTGGGAGCGCTATAAATCGCCGATCGTATTAAGCGAAGTGCACCTTGGTTGCTTTCAGCAGATCGAGCAACTTCGCTGGTTCAAACAAGCCTGGGACGCGGCCAACCTGGCCCTAAGCCGCGGACTGGATATTCGCGCGGTCACGGCCTGGGCGTTGTTAGGTTCATTCGATTGGGACAGCCTGGTCACTAACTGCTGCGGAAATTATGAACCAGGCGTATTCGATGTGAGCGACGACGAACCGCGGCCAACCCGGCTGGCCGAGACCATTCCAAAACTTGTCCGGAACGAAGTGCTTCCTGACTCGAGAATCGATGATCCTGGGTGGTGGAACCAGCCGTCACGGTTGCGTTGCCCATCGAAGGAACAGCTGCTTGTGTGACCCAACGAATCGCGGAGCCCGGGCGCAACGCTAAACACAATGGCGAACTTATCTCGTCCACGAATTCTTGTTCGATCCAAACGGCGAGGGAGCAGGAAAACTCCGACCGTTGAACTTACAATCGATGGCTCAAAGGTGAAGGTTGTAAGGCACAATCGCACGGACGCGTCCAAATCAGGCGAATCGGACGCGGCGGCGGTAAGGTTGACCCGTTAGGCAAAATGCCGATTGCGGCAGAGATTTAGCTTCCGGCTCTCACCACGTCCAGCCTCTATTTCACCCGCCCCATCACCGCCGTCGCTCCCGCCTCAGGGTGGTGGCGGACGGCACGTTCCGTCGCGTCCCCCCGGCTGCAAACATCTCGCAAGTGCCCGACACGCGATTTCCTTGTAGCTTCATAAGCTTCACACAGTCATGGCTCAGCTCTTTTCGCCACGGGCGAACGTCCAGTCACGCGTTTTTCTGGTTAGTGTCGTGACGCTGGTTTGCGGAGCCGGCTGGCTGGCGTCGGAGATTTACTGGTCGCCCTACACCACCTATGTCGACGTTCCCTTTCAACAGCCGGTTCCGTTTAGTCACAAACATCACGTGGGCGACGACGGAATCGATTGCCGCTACTGCCACACATCGGTTGAGAAATCCTCCTTTGCCGGCCTCCCGGGAACCGACACCTGCATGACTTGCCATTCTCAACTGTGGACGGATGCACCGGTGCTGCAACCGGTCCGCACAAGTTTCGCCACCAACGTGCCGTTGCAGTGGAATCGCGTTCACGATTTGCCGGACTACGTTTTTTTCAATCACAGTATTCATGTGTCCAAGGGCATCGGTTGCTCGACCTGTCATGGGCGGGTTGATCGAATGCCGCTTACCCGGAAAACCCAGACTCTTTATATGAAGTGGTGCGTCGACTGTCACCGCGCCCCCCAACAGTACATCCGTCCGCCGGACAAAATTTATGACATGGCGTGGCAACCGCCGGCAGACCAAGCCGAACAGGCGCGAAAACTTATGGCTCAATATCACATCGATGTGAGCGGACGTTTGACCAATTGCGGTACGTGTCACCGATGAATGGGTCGTCCTACTGGCGCAGCCTGAATCAACTGGTGGACCGGCCCGCCCACCAAACCGAATCACCGGATGAGTTCTTCCCTGGCGCCAGCGAATGGCCTAATGGATTGAGTCGCCGAGATTTTCTGCGACTGGCTGGTGCCTCAGCTGCTCTCGCCGGATTTACTTCCTGCACTAAACAACCGCTCGAAAAGATCGTGCCGTACGTGAAGCAGCCGGAGGAAGTCGTTCCGGGAAAACCCCTCACCTTCGCCACCGCGACCCAGTTCGGCGGATGGGGACAGCCCCTGATCATAACCAGCTACGAAGGGCGCCCCACTAAAATAGAAGGCAATCCGGATCATCCCGCCAGTCTCGGTGCTACCACGGTCTGGGCTCAGGCCGACATCCTTGATCTTTACGATCCTGATCGGGCACAAACCGTCACTACCTCGGGGGCCATTCGCAGCATCGGCGATTTTTGGGATGCGCTTAGCGCAGCGCTACAGCCCATGTGGGCGACTGGCGGCGCCACTCTGCGCATCCTGACCGAGCCGACCACCTCACCAACTCTCCTCGCCCAACTGGCTGATATGTTAGGCAAGTTTCCCTCAGCGCGCTGGTCGATATGGGATGCGCTGAACCGGGATGATCTGATGTCCGGTGCGACCATTTGCGATTTTTCGAAAGCGAACATCGTTGTTTCATTCGATTCGGATTTTCTATATGCGCACCCGTTTGCGGTGCGATATGCGCGCGATTTCACGAACGCGCGGCGCGTGATCGGCGCCTCCGGTGCCCGCATGAACCGGCTCTACGTTGCCGAACCCACCCCAACCATTACCGGTTCCAATGCCGATCACCGGATCGCGGTGGAGGCCGGTCGAGTGCCGCTACTCGTTAGGGCGGTCGCCTCGACAATAGCGTCCGGCAATTCGGCAGTGGAAAATATCGCGCCCGAATGGATCCGAGCGGTGGTTGCCGATCTACAGGCAAATCGCGGGGCGTCGGTGGTGACCGCCGGGCAAACCCAACCTCCTGAGGTGCACAATCTGGTCGCTCAGATCAACCAGGCGCTCGGCAACACCGGCGTTACGGTGAAATCGGCGCCGCCGGTTGCTCTTCCGTCAAATCGAATCGAGTTGCGTGAACTGGTCGATGACATGCGGCGCGGGCGAGTCGAGCTGTTAATAATGCTGGGCGGAAATCCCGTTTACGATGCGCCGGCCGATCTCGATTTCAAAAGTGCGCTCGAAAAAGTGAAATTGAGAGTGCATCACAGCACCTGGTTCAACGAAACTTCGCGGGAATCGCACTGGCATATTCCGGCGACTCATTTTCTCGAATCGTGGAGCGACACCCGGGCATTCGATGGCTCGGTCTGCATTGTTCAACCGCTGGTCGAGCCGCTGTATTCGGGCGTTTCGGCCCACGAACTTGTTGAAGCCCTGACCGGAAATTCGCCGCGGACCGGCTACGAAATATTGCGGAACCGGTGGGAGACACAAAATCCCGGCTCGGATTTTGAATCGAAATGGAGGCAAACGCTAAGTGACGGCATCGTTAGGCAACTGACGCCTCCCGGGCAGCCAAACGTCTCAGCTGCCTCCCCGCCGGCACCCGCTGGAATGGCCCAACAAGCCAACCCGTCAACAGCCGCTCTTGAGGTCGTTTTTCGAGCCGACGTGAACGTTCTTGACGGTCGTTATGCAAATAACAGCTGGTTACAGGAGCTGCCGCGGCAATTCTCAAAGCTGGTCTGGGACAACGCCGCTTTGATTAGTCCGCAGCTCGCGCGGCGCGAACAATTGCAAAACGGCGATGTGATCGAGCTCACGTTACGCGATCGGACCATCAACGCTCCTGTGTGGGTCCAGCCCGGTCAGGCGGCAAATTCGATCACTCTTCCCCTCGGATACGGACGCTCCATCGTCGGAACGGTTGGTCGCGGTGTCGGCTTCGACGCCTACCCTGTAAGAACATCAGACGCTCTTTGGTTTTCTTCCGGGGTGAAACTGCGTAAAACGGGCCGGCAGCATCCGTTGGTCAGCACTCAACAACATCATGACGTGAGTGATCGCGGAATTCTGCATGACGGAACACTGGAACAGTTTCAGGCAAATCCGGAGTTCGCCCGCAAGGCGGAACAGCTGCCAGGGTCAGAGGATACGCTGTATCAGCCTAACGAATATCCCTATCGAGGTTACAAATGGGGCATGGTGGTCGATCTCAACACCTGCATCGGCTGCCACGCCTGCACCATCGCCTGTCAGGCCGAGAACAACATTCCGGTAGTGGGCAAGCAACAGGTCGCAGTTCATCGTGAGATGCACTGGTTACGAGTCGACACCTATCACTCCGGTTCATCGGACAATCCCCAGATCACCCATCAGCCGGTCCCATGCATGCATTGTGAAAATGCACCTTGCGAGCTGGTCTGTCCGGTCGGCGCCACCGCCCACGATAGCGAAGGCTTGAATCTTCAGATTTACAACCGTTGTGTCGGCACTCGCTACTGCTCCAACAACTGCCCCTACAAAGTCCGCCGATTCAATTTCCTGGAATACAACAACGGGCTCAGCCCGAGTCTGAAACTGGTCAAAAATCCCGATGTCACCGTGCGATCGCGGGGTGTGATGGAAAAATGCACCTATTGCATCCAGCGAATTAATGCCGCGCGCATCAACGCCGAATTGCAGCGGCGGACCATTCGCGACGGCGAAGTTGTTCCAGCCTGCGCCCAGGTTTGTCCGGCGGACGCGATCACGTTCGGAAACATCAATGATCCAAATAGCCGGGTCGCCAGACTCAAACAGTCGCCGCTCGCCTACTGGATGCTGGGCCAGCTGAACACCCGGCCGCGCACGAGTTACCTGGCCAAGCTGCGCAATCCAAATCCGAATCTGAAACCGTCATGACTTCCGAACCGAGGTCGACCATTCCGGACGCGCCGATTTCGCGGCTCGGTTATCCCACCAACCTGCTCGCTCCCGGACAGACCTACGAATCCGTCAACCAAACAATCGTTGAGATTCCACTGAGCGGTCGCGTACCGGCGGCCTGGTGGATCGGCTTTGCGGTCGCTTTCGTTCTGCTGATGGTGTTCCTGTTCGCAGTCTCCTGGCTGCTGTTCAAAGGCATTGGAGTCTGGGGCGTAAACATTCCGGTCGCCTGGGGCTTTGCCATCGTGAATTTCGTGTGGTGGGTAGGAATCGCTCATGCCGGGACGTTCATCTCGGCGATCTTGCTTCTTTTGTTCCAGCATTGGCGCACCGCAATCAACCGGTTCACCGAAGCGATGACCCTGTTCGCGGTCGCATGTGCCGGTTTGATGCCGCTGCTTCACCTGGGACGGCCCTGGATTTTTTACTGGCTGTTTCCTTATCCCGACACCATGGGCCTTTGGCCCCAATTTCGCAGCCCGTTAGTCTGGGATGTTTTCGCCGTCGGCACCTATTTCACCGTTTCGCTTCTTTTCTGGTATCTCGGCCTCGTTCCCGATCTCTCGACCGTGCGCGATCGCGCCAAAAAACTGTGGCAAAAAAAAATCTACGGCATTTTCGCATTGGGCTGGCGTAATTCCGCTGCCCACTGGCAACGCCACCAGATCGCCTATCTGCTCCTGGCCGGACTGGCCACCCCGCTGGTGTTGTCCGTCCACAGCGTCGTTAGTTTCGATTTTGCGGTGGCGATTGTCCCCGGCTGGCACTCGACGATCTTTCCCCCCTACTTCGTCGCCGGCGCGATTTATTCCGGATTCGCGATGGCGCTGAACATCATCATTCCGGTCCGGAAACTTTACCGGCTCGAACATTTGATCACGACCCGTTACCTCAACAACATGGCTAACATCATGTTGGTCAACGGAATGATCGTGGCCTACGGCTATTTCATCGAAGCATTCATGGCTTATTACAGCGGGGACATCTTCGAGCGCTACATGATGCTGAACCGCACCCTTGGTCCTTACGGCTGGGTGTTCTGGTTGTTGATGCTTTGCAATGTGCTTGTGCCGCAGGCGCTCTGGTCCGCAACCGTGCGCCGGCACCCCCTGACCCTCTTCATCGTTGCGCTGTTTATCAACGTCGGGATGTGGATTGAACGCTTCGTCATTGTGGTCACCAGTCTGCAGCGCGACTTCACTCCATCGGCCTGGGCGATGTTCGTCCCCACTCGCTGGGACTGGGCCATCCTTTTCGGAAGTGTCGGCCTGTTTCTGACCCTGCTCTTCCTCTTCGTTAGGCTAGTACCAATGATCTCGATCTCCGAGACCCGCGAACTGATTGCTGAACCTCAAAGAGCAAACGTGACATGACCGGGAACTATGGATTGCTGGCTGAATTCTCCTCTCCGGAGGAGTTGATTCGCGCCGCCGAACAGGCTCACGCCGCCGGGTTCCGTAAGATGGACGCGTTTGCGCCTTTCCCGGTGGACGGCCTGGCTGAAGCGCTGGGGAGGAAAACGCGGCTGCCTTTACTGGTCCTGATCGGCGGCATTCTGGGCGGCGTCGGGGCTTACTACATGGAATGGTACGCAAACGTCGTCAGCTATCCGATCAATATCGGAGGACGGCCGATGCACAGCTGGCCGGCGTTCGTCCCGATTACGTTTGAATTAACGGTATTGGCAGCAGCGCTGACCGCATTTTTTTTCTCGTTAGGCCTGAACGGACTTCCCCGCCTCTACCACCCGCTGTTTAACGTTCCCCGGTTCGAGCGGGCATCGCAGGACTCGTTTTTCCTCTGCATCGAGAGCCGCGACCCGAACTTCGATCCTGAGAAAACGAGGAAGTTTCTTCAAAGTTTGAATGCGACCTCGGTGATGGAGGTGCCCCGGTGAAAAGCACCAAAATCCAACATCCAAGCACCAGAGAAGCCTCAATCACCAAGCTCCAAAACAGCACATCGCGTTTTTGGAATATTAGACCTTGGGATTTGCCTGGTCCTTGGTGCTTGGGATTTGGTGCTTCACGAGCGCGCCTCTGCGTATCGTTCATCGTCCTCGCCGCCTCCGCGCTCGTTTCCTGTCGCCCGGACATGAATAACCAGCCGCGAACGAAGCCGCTTTCGGACAGTGATTTTTTCTCCAACGGCACGAGTGCGCGACAACCGCCCCTTCACACCGTGCCTCGGGGAGACGCCCGGACCGACGGCGCGCTGTATACCGGCCTAACTAACGGCACATATGTCACCAAATTACCGGCCCAATTAACGCCCGAGCTGCTGGCCCGCGGCCGGGAGCGTTTCGACGCAATCTGTGCCGAATGTCACGATCGCACCGGCAGCGGAAATGGCATGGTGGTGCAGCGCGGCTTTCCCCAACCCCCTTCGTTTCATGTAGACCGGCTCCGGAATGCGCCAATCGGGCATTTCTTCGACGTGATCACTAACGGCTACGGCGTGATGTATCCCTACGCAGTCCGGGTGGATCCGCCCGATCGCTGGGCAATCGCGGCCTATATTCGCGCGCTGCAATTGAGTCATAACGCCAAACTCTCCGACCTCGATCCGGTCGAGCGGTCAAAATTGGAGGGAGGACAATGAACTCAACCTTTGCCGGCGAGGCCATTCGAGCGAGAAACATCTCGTTAGTCATCGGCGTCATCGGATTGGTCGCGGCTGCGGCAGGTTGGTTAACTTCCCCGCGGGATTTCTTTGTAGGCTATCTGTTCGCTGATTTCTTTTTTATCGGGCTTTCGCTCGGGTCGCTCAGTCTGTTGATGATCCATCATCTCACCGGCGGCTACTGGGGTTATGCCGTGCGGCGCTTTCTGGAGGCAGCGGTTCAAAATCTGCCGCTGCTTGCGGTGTTGTTCGTTCCGATCTTTTTCGGGTTATCTCAGCTGTATCCCTGGAAACATCCGGAGTTGGTGCAGGCCAGCGAGTATCTCATTAAAAAGCAGGCCTACCTAAACACACCCGGCTTTGTCATTCGCACCATTGTGGTGTTCGCAATCTGGATCGTTATGTCGCGGCTCCTGTTGCGTTGGTCAGCCGAGCAGGATGTCACGGATTCGGTACAACCGACTCGCAAGATGCGAAAACTGAGTGGACCCGGTCTCGTAATTCATCCGGTCATTATGACCTTTGCCGCGGTGGACTGGATCATGTCGATGGAACCGGAGTGGTATTCCACGATGTTCCCGGTTCTGATCTGTATTAGCCAGATCCTGGCCGCGCTTTCGTTAGTCATCCTTCTTTTTTCCGGCAACACGGTCGCTGCGGAACTCAGACCGGTGAGCGGCGCGGATAACTTCCACAAACTGGGCAACCTCCTTCTGGCCTTCGTTATGATGTGGGCCTACCTCGCATTCGGTCAATTTCTGGTTATCTGGTCGGGCAATCTGCCGGCGGAAATCTCCTGGTATCTTCACCGTATCGCGGGCGGCTGGCGATGGGTGGTTATCCTCATCGCAGTGCTCCAGTTTTTTGTGCCGTTTTTCCTGCTGCTGATGCGACCGGTGAAAAAACGGCGCCATGTTCTGGCCGCGGTAGCGGCGTGTGTGCTGGTGGCGAACATTGCCACGGTCTGGTGGACGATCGCTCCCAGCATTCACACTCAACATTTGTATGTCGATTGGATTGCGATTGCCGCCTTCGCCGGAATCGGCGGGTTGTGGTCGGCCGCATTCTTCTCGAACGTAACCAAGCGCCGGCTCATCCCGGTTAACGATCCGCGCTTCGCCATCGCGGTGCCGGTATGAACACGACGATCGGACGCCGCAACGGTCACGAGCGCAGAGATGTGGATGTCGCCGCATTGTTGCTGATCATTCTTGGCCTGCTGATCTCGGGCGCGCTGATCCATCTGGTTGTCGCCATCATGTTGCATTTTTTCCAAGTCCATGAACCCGGCAAAACGAGCGGAGCGGCCAACATCCCAACAACGCAAACATCGGAATTTCCGCCGCCCGGCCTGATCATTCGGCCCGGCGCGGATCTGGCGGCGCTACGCGCCGCGGAAGAATCCGATCTGACGACCTATGGTTGGATCGATCGCAGCAAGGGAGCGGTTCGCATCCCGATCGACCGGGCGATGCAGCTGCTGGTCGAGCGCGGTCTGCCGGAGTCCGGCGCCGGCCAAACACCGCTCAGTCTGATGAAGGCCAGACCTAACGAGAGCGCAACTCCACCACGATCGATGCAGAAGCCATGAAACAATTGTCGCTGATTTTGTTCATTACCCTGGTGCTGTTACATCGTTTGCCGGCGCTCGGCCCTAACGATCTTAGCCGCCTCACTTTTGATCAGCATCCCGGACAGCAAATTTCACCCGATCTGGTTTTTCGGGACGAAAACAACCGGCCGTTTCGATTGGGTGATCATTTTAGCAACCAGCCGACCATTCTGGTTCTCGGCTATTACCGTTGCCCAATGCTTTGCACCATGATCAACGATGGCTTGATCGGAGCGCTCCAAAATTTGCGGGAGAGTGTCGGACGCGATTTTCAAGTCATTGATCTCAGCATCGATCCCGGCGACACCGCCTTCGCGGCTGCGGCCAAGAAGGCGCTCTATCTCCGCCGCTACGGCCGCGGCGGCGCGGCCGAAGGCTGGCATTGCCTGGTTGGCGACAAAAATTCGATTGCTCAGTTGGCTAACGAAGTCGGGTTTCGTTATGCCTACGACCCGCAGATTCAACAGTTCGCGCATCCGAGCGGCCTGATTGTATTGGCCCCCGGGGGGAAAATTTCGCGGTACATTTTCGGGGTAACGTTCGAGCCGAAGGCGATCTTGGACGCTATCGCGGCCGCTCGAAGAGGCGATTCCGGTTCAATCCTATCGCAGCTGGTTTTGCTTTGTTACCACTACAACCCGATCACCGGAAAGTACGGCGGGTTGATCTTGTCGATTCTGCGCATTGGCAGCGTCGGATTTGTCGTTCTCATCGGCTGGTGGGTATTTACGATGGCCCGATCGCGCCCGGGTAAACCGGCGCTGGAGACGAGTTGAACATGGACCAGTTCCGTCTCTTGCCGCCGCAGGCTTCAACCGTTTCCCATCAGGTCGACGCCTTATTCTTCGTGCTGACTCTGGTGTCGCTTCTTTTCATCGCCAGCATCTTTTTGCCGATCCTGTTTTTCTCAATCAAATACCGGAAAGGTTCACCGGCCGATCGATCGAATCCCAAACAGAGTTCTTTTCTGCTGGAGAGCGGCTGGACCCTGGGCGCGGTCGTCTTGTCGCTCGGTTTATTCGGCTGGAGTGCGCGCGATTACTATCGCATCGAACGAAGACCCGATAACGCGGTTGACGTTCAAGTCGTCGGCAAGCAATGGATGTGGAAAATCCAGCACGCTGAGGGCAAACGCGAGATCAATGAGCTTCACATTCCCGTTGATCGCACCGTTGCTCTTACTCTGACTTCGCAGGATGTGATCCACGACTTTTTTGTGCCGGCCTTCCGAGTAAAACAGGACGTAGTGCCCGGAAAGTACACCAGCGAATGGTTCAAGGCGACGCGGACCGGCGAATACCACATTTTTTGTTCCCAATATTGCGGCACCCAGCATGCGCAGATGATCGGCCGAGTGGTGGTAATGCAGCCGGCGGCGTATGAGCGCTGGTTGAGATCCGGAGAACAGACTGAGTCCATCGTCCGCGCCGGACAACGACTCTTTCACGATCGCGGGTGCAGCGGCTGTCACGCGCCGAACTCAAAATTTCATGCCCCTTTGCTGGAAGGTCTCTATCGGAACCCGGTGCCGCTGGCGAACGGCCAGGTCGTTAGGGCGGATGATCAATACCTGCGAGACTCGATTCTGCAGCCGGCCAAACAAATCTCTGCCGGCTACGACAACATCATGCCGAGTTTCGCCGGCCATCTCACCGAAGAGGAAATCATGCAGCTGATTGCTTATTTGAAATCGATCGGACAGCAGGAGCCGCCGCAGCCATGAACGCGATCGCCACAACCGATTTGAAGGTTGCCACCGAGATCGACATCAAGACCGAAGGCGAATACTCGGAACCGAATTACCTCAGCGAACACGGTGTCGCTTCCTGGCTGCTGACTACCGATCACAAGCGGATCGGCCTGCTCTACCTGTTTACCATTCTGATCTTCTTCACCGTCGCCAGCGTTGCCGCCGGGTTGATGCGCGTCGAACTGCTGCGCCCGCAGGGCGGCCTGTTCTCGTCCGAAACCTACAACAAACTATTCACCGTTCACGGCACGCTCATGGTCTGGTTTTTCCTGATTCCATCCATTCCGACTGTGCTCGGGAACTTTGTGCTGCCCATGATGATCGGCGCCCGCGACGTAGCATTCCCGAAATTGAACCTAACGAGCTGGTACATCTTTCTCGCCGGGGGCGCGCTAGCCACCTGGTCACTGATCCACGGCGGAGTAGACACCGGCTGGACGTTTTACACGCCTTACAGCACGACCTACGCGAACTCGCACGTGATCTCGATGGCGGCCGGCATCTTCGTGGCCGGATTTTCAACCATCATCACCGGGATGAACTTCATCGTGACCACTCACAAACTCCGAGCACCGGGACTGACCTGGTTCCGGCTCCCTTTATTCGTGTGGTCCCTGTATGCCACCAGCTTGATCATGGTACTGGCAACGCCTGTCCTGGCGATCACTCTCGGACTGATCTCGGTCGAACGGCTCTGGGGAGTCGGCATCTTCGATCCCAACCTCGGCGGCGACCCGGTCCTGTTTCAGCATCTCTTTTGGTTTTACTCGCATCCGGCCGTTTACATCATGATTCTGCCGGGCATGGGCGTGATCAGTGAGTTGATCACCTGTTTTTCGCGCAAACAAATCTTCGGCTACGGCTGGGTGGCATGCGCCAGCATGGCTATCGCTATTCTTGGTTTTCTGGTTTGGGGACACCACATGTTTGTTTCCAGCCAATCGGTTTACGCCGGAATGATCTTCTCAATGCTGAGTTTTCTCGTCGCTGTCCCCTCCGGGATCAAAGTTTTCAATTGGATGGCTACTCTCCACAAAGGGGCCATCCACTTTACCACCCCCATGCTGTACGCCCTGGGCTTCATCGGCCTTTTTACAATCGGGGGCTTAACCGGATTGTTCCTCGCCTCTCTATCAGTAGACGTCCACGTCCACGATACCTATTTCGTCATCGCTCATTTTCATTACATAATGGTTGGCGGAATGGTCACCGGCTTCCTGGGCGGACTTCATTACTGGTGGCCGAAGATTACCGGACGTATGTATCCGGAAATTTGGGGCAAACTGGCCGCCCTAACGATTTTTCTTGGATTTAATCTGACGTTTTTTCCCCAGTTTATTCTCGGTTATCTGGGACAGCCGCGGCGTTATCACGTCTATCCGCCTGAGTTCCAGCTTTTCCATGTCCTCTCCACCGCCGGCGCTTCCATTCTTGGCGTCGGCTATGTCATGCTTTCCAGCACATTGGGATCCTAAGCTTAGAATTCCACGTGGACAAGTTGTCGCG
>JADMIO011124167.1_pt1 | contig 29976 bp, 33 predicted proteins | sample 8958161 | NCBI WGS metagenome assembly JADMIO01 (sample SAMN16585339, study PRJNA669376) | soil metagenome | isolation source: Crop rotation soil | place: USA: Cullars Rotation, Alabama | collected 2011 | reverse complement strand
CGACTTCAAGTCACGTGAATTCCAAGCTTCGGATCCCACTGTGCTGGAAAGATTCGGCGCCGCGTCCTTCGCCGCTCGGATTGGGATCGGGCGCGATGAACAGAACGGGCGGCAGCGCCCCGGAATCGAAGGCCGGCTTCAGGCGCAGCAAAGCGACGTTTAAGCCATCGAGACCATCGAAGATGTAGAGCGTTGGCAGACGCTGATTTGTCGGCGCGTTTGCCGGCCGCCAAACCCATACAACGCGGGTCTCGCCCTGACGTGGTCCCGGGAAGACCGAGCCGCGTGCGTCTGCGTGGATTTGGTCACGGGCTGCTTGCATGCTGTCGTTTGGATTGGCGCGCTGAAACATCTGCGCGGACGCGGTGGCGGTGCAGAGGGTTATGAGGGCGGCGAACGCCAGTTTGAATCGCATGACCGACCGGTAACGAGCCATCTCCAGGCGCGCTAGGCAGCCATGCGATCAAAATGCGGTGAGCGCGAGCCGCACTGCGGTATAGTCTGCCGCATGGGACCACTCTGGGTAACGCTCGCCGCCATCGGCGCCGCCACCGCGACGGCAGTGCTGACCTGGCTCCTCTGGCGCATGAACGGCGGCGGCCGCAACGATGACGGAGCGTAGCAATGACGGAGACGCTCTTCGGCGCGCTCGTTCTTGTCGTGGCGCTCGCCATTGTCGTTGTTGTGCTGTCGGTGTCGACGCGTATGCGGCGCCGCGGGAGCGAGAGCGGCGATACTAGCGGGGGCTTCCTTTCAATCTTCGCCGGCGACGGCAGCGATCATCATTCGCATCATGGTCATGGCCATGACGGCGGCCATCACGGCGGCGGACACGACGGCGGTGGCGGGCATGGTGGTGATGGCGGCGGCGGATCGCACTAAGGCGCGCGCGTCGGCGTGTACATATCCGGCAGCAAGCGCTGGAAATTGCGCTGCTTCGGCAGATCGTTGAATACGATATACGGCTGATCCGGGTGCAGCGAGAGATAGTTCTGGTGATAATCTTCCGCGGCCCAGAAGCGCGTCAGCATGTCCACGCGCGTGACGATCGGCGCTGAGTACGCGTGCGCTGCCGTCAGCTGCGCGATGTAGGCGCGCGCCACGCGCGCCTGATCTGCGTTCACAGCGAAAATGTTGCCGCGATAGCTGGGGCCATTGTCCGGCCCTTGCCGGTTGAGCTGCGTCGGATCAGTTGCCACTGAAAAATATACGCGCAGCAATTGGCCGTAGGTCACGACACGCGGGTCGTAGGTAATCCGTACGGACTCAGCATGGCCCGAAGTTTCCGAGCCGACATCTTCGTAGCTCGGATTGGCGACCGTGCCGCCGGTGTAGCCAGACACCACGCTGTGCACGCCACGCACATGCTCGAACACGCCTTCAATGCCCCAGAAGCAGCCGCCTGCGAGCACTGCGGTTTGCAGTCCCGATCCGGTGGGCGCGGGCATGTCGACTGCCGGCGCGGGCACGACGCGCGGCGCTTGATCCGCCATAGCGGGCGCGCAGGCGAGCAGGGCGAGGGCTGACAATGGGGCGAGAAGAAGGCTGCGGATCACGTCGTTTCTCCGAATTGCCTTCCTTATACGACGCGAGTCCGGCTTTGGGTTACGCGGGCGCTTCACAACAGCGACAAACTATCCAGCGCCAGGATTTGCCAGGCCGGACGTTCCGCCATGACGGCGAACATTTCGTCGCCGCGTTCCGTGCGCTCGACATTCATCGACGCCAGGATAGCCATCAGGAACCCGGAGAAAGCGTAGAGGCGATACTCCTGCCATAGCGCCTGTGCGTCGGCGGCGGCGCCGAGGGCGGTCAATTCCTTCGCGTAGAGATCAATCAGCCGCCGTTCCTCACGAGCGCGGACCGCAGGGTCGGCGACGCTCGTGCCAATGAGATAAGCGACGTCAGACGAGCCGGCGCCGATGCCGAGCGTCTGCCAGTCGACGACGAACGCGTGTTCATCGCCCGGCGAAAACAGGATGTTGTCAATACGGAAGTCGCGATGCTGCACCGTGGTCGCGGCAGGCACGCGCGAGAGATAGCCGTCGAGCCTCGCAACGAATGCTGCGCCCATCTCCAGAATGTCAGGCGACAGGCGTCCAACGTAGCGCTCGCGAAACTGAGGATAGAGCGCCGGAAGCAGCATGCGGATCATGTTGGTGGAATTTGGATTGGGCTTGAGCCACTCATAAGCATCCGCGCGGCCGTTGCCCCAGAACTGTGCGTGCAAGCGCGCCGCTTGCTTCAGCGCTGTTTCGATTTGGCGGATGCTTGCGCCGGCGAGCTGATCGCCCTGCCGCGCCGGCGCCAAATCTTCCAGCAGCAGCACGAAATCCAGATCGTCGTTGGCGCTTTCCAAGTGCAGACAATGCGGGCAGGCGACCTTCGCCTCGCTTGCAAGCTCGCGATACCAGCCAAGCTCGAGCGTGTAGCACTTCATCGCCTGCGCGATGGCCCGCGTTTTCGCATCGAGCGAGGGACACTTGGCGATGATGGAAGCGGGGCCATCGTAGCCATCCCAAGTGAGCGTAAGCCGAAAACTCTTGCTCATCTGCCCGGTGCCAACGGCCTTCGACGTGAATGTCCGCAGCGATCCAGGCGGCGCATTCAGCGCGCTCGCCAGCCAATCCGTCGCGAACGCCGATGGGTTGGTCGGCACGCTCACGAAGCGGGATCCAGGATGCTCTTAAAGCCGCTCGGCGCATGCGGGCCGATCAGGAATTGCTCCAGCACGCCAACACCTTCGAAAGCGCGCCCACTATCGTCCAGCGTCGCGCGCGCGAGCGCCTGGATGTGCAGATTGCCGGGGATGTTGTCGTCAGCGTTTTCGATCACGTCGTATGCGGTTTCGAACTCGCCATGGTCGCGCCCGTGGCCCCAGGTCGGGTGCGTGTAGCCGAGCCCGTTCATATAGAAGTGCTTGCCTGTTGGCGTAATCCGCACCTTCGGACCATCGCTCGTCAGCGCAACGTCGGCCGTTTTGATGCGCCGCGTGCCAGGTGCGAACACGAGCTTCGCCGCAGGCTGTTCATACTCAGTGCGTGATGCGCCGAACACATCCATCACAGCGCGTCGGTTCCAGGCCTTGCCGCCCTCATCGTCATTGGTGTGGAAGAAGAGAGCGCGGTCGTCGAAATTGAACGGCGCCCAGAGCCAGAAAAACTGAAACCCGCCCGGCGCGGGCTGCGAATCCGGCGCGCCGACGGGGCGGATGCCCCAAGAGCGGTCGCGCGTGCCGCGTATCTGCGCGGGATCAAGCCGCGTTTCTGCGCCATTGTGGCTCAGCGTCCCGCTCCAGGCGCCGTTTTGCGTCATGCGCGTATAGTCCATGAACATGCGCGGACCTTGCCTGCGCGTGAAGCGCGGCTCTTCGATCGGCGCGTGCCGACCTTCGAAAATCAGATCGGCGCGAATGCCGCTGTCATTGTCGCTGACGCGCACGCCCAGCTTCTTGAGCGGCTCGATCACGAGTACTTCGATCGGCCCGACGCGCAGATCCATGCGCTCGCTCTTCAGCCGTCGCGACGCGCGAATGTTGTGCTGCTTGCCGTCGACGAGCAGGCAGAACGCCGCGTCGATCACGTCGAGATGCGGATAAACGCCCAGCGCTGCGGCCAAGAAGAGGGCGCCGTCAGCCGAGTAACCGTTGAAGAAATAGCGGTCGTAAAAATTGCGGTCGCTACCGGCGAACGCCACCGGCTCTGGCGTCTGATGGATCGGATAGTCGTCGCCGTTTGTGAGCACGAGCGCTCTCCGCGTTTGGCGCGGCGACCTTAGGACCCAGCGTTGGGGAAGCACAACCTAGCGTGCGATCTCGACGCGGTAGCTTTCGATCACGGTGTTCGCGAGCAGCTTCTCGCACATTTCGCGCACTTGCTCTTCAGCAGTCTCCGGATCTAGATCGCCATCAAGTTCGATCTCGATGCGCTTGCCGACGCGCGCGTCGTGCACCTCGCCGAAGCCTAGCTCCTTCAATGCACTGGCGACCGCTTTGCCCTGCACATCCAGCACGCCGGGCTTAAGTCCGACGGTGACGATGGCTTTCATACCTTCCCCCTTGCCCGCGCGCGGGCTCAATGCACGCTTTCGCCGCCGCCCGCGGCTGCTTGTTTCACGATGCCCAGACGCCGCGCCACTTCGACATAGGCCTCGGTGACGTTGCCGAGGTCGCGGCGGAAGCGGTCTTTGTCCATTTTCTCGTTCGTCTGCACGTCCCACAGACGGCAGCAATCTGGGCTGATCTCATCGGCCAGCACGGTGCGCACCATATCGCCTTCATAGAGACGGCCATATTCCAGTTTGAAGTCTACGAGACGGATGCCGACCGCGCCGAACATGCCGAACAAATAATCGTTGATGCGCAGCGTCAGCGCCATGATGTCGTCGATGTCCTGGGTCGAGGCCCAATTGAACGCGGTGATGTGTTCTTCCGCGACCATCGGATCCTGGAGCGCGTCGTTCTTGTAATAGAATTCGATAATCGAACGCGGCAGCGGCGTGCCTTCCTCGATGCCGAGCTTCTGCGACAATGAACCCGCCGCCACGTTGCGGCACACAACTTCCAGCGGAATGATCTCGACCTCGCGAACCAATTGTTCGCGCATGTTCATGGTCTTGATGTAATGCGTGGGGACGCCGATCGCGTTCAGGTTCTGCATGATGAACCCGGAGATCTGGTTGTTGATGACGCCCTTGCCTTCGAGGATCGCCTTCTTCTGCGCGTTGAAGGCGGTGGCGTCGTCCTTGAAGTATTGGATGAGCGTGCCGGGTTCGGGGCCTTCGAACAAAATCTTGGCCTTGCCTTCGTAGATCTTCTTGCGACGGGACATTTGGCCCTCCTCGAAGGCAAAGCGCCCATGCCCGGGCGCTCATCAAGCTGTTGGGGAGGCGGGGATTCGCTTCCCGCCTCGTCCAGAACTTAGGGGTAAGCGCCTCCCGCCACAATTGCTCCTGCGGCCAACGGCGACCGGGCGGCGCAGTTGATCGCAGGCGAGCGCCTCTCTATTCAGGCCGGGAAGAGGCGGAGAGACCCACACCCATGGCTGAATTCGACGACCGTGAGCGCGCCGAAGAGACAAAATTCAAGCTAGATCAAGAGCTTGAGTTCAAGGCCCAAGCGCGCCGCGCCAAATTGGTGGGTCTCTGGGCGGCTGAGCTCATGGGCCTCTCGGACGGCGCGGCCGACGACTACGCCAAGTCCGTGGTCATGGCCGACATGGAAGAGGCGGGCACCGAAGACATCTTCCGGAAGATTCGCGCCGATCTCGACATGCAATCGGTGCAGCTCTCTGACCACCAGATCCGCGCCAAATTGGAAGAGTGCCTGGCGACCGCCCGTGAGCAGATCAGGGCGGGCAAATGACGCAAGCCGCTCTTGCTCAGCGTTGGCTGAGCGGCCGCTTCGCAGCGCCGATCGCGGTCGTGCTGGGTTCTCTGGTGTTGGCGGCGTCGTCTTACGTCGAAGCGCCGATGTGGCCGGTGCCAATCACACTGCAGACGTACGCCGTGTGCGTCATTGGCGCGCTGTTCGGCGCGCGCTTGGGCGCCATCACAGTTGCGCTTTACTTGCTCGAGGGCGCGTTTGGATTGCCGGTGTTCGCTGGCGGCGGGGCCGGGCTTCCGCATTTCTTCGGCCCGACAGGCGGCTATCTCGTTGGTTTCCTCTTTGCCGCGACACTCGTAGGCGCGCTTGTCGGGCGCGGCTGGCGAAGCTTCATGGCGCTACTCGGCGTCATATTGCTCGCGCACATCGTGGTGTTCGCCTTCGGCGTGCTGCAACTCCAACTGTTCGTCGGCTGGTCGCAAGCTTGGAGCGCGGGCGTCGCGCCATTCATCATCGGCACCGTGATCAAGACCGTCGCTGCAGCCGCCACCGTGCGCGCGGCTGCGCCGCTTCTGCGCCAGCCTAACTGAACACGCGATCGAACACGTCGTCCACGCGTGCGAAATGCTGGGCGTCGTCGAAGCATGCCTCAAGCGCCTTGGCGTCGAGCTTGGCGGCGATGTCTTTGTCGGCCTTGAGCTTGTCGATCAACGCCGTTGCCGCGCGCGGCGGCGGGCTTTGCCACACAGCCATCGCGTTGCGCTGCACCATCCGATAAGCGTCCTCACGCGAAACGCCGGCTTGCGTCAGCGCCAACATGACGTTCTGCGAATTGTGTAGGCCGCCGAGCAGCGCCAGATTGCGCGCCATGTTCTCGGGATAAACGACGAGCTTCTCGACCACCATCGCCAGGCGCTGCAGCGCGAAATCCAAATGGATGGTCGCGTCCGGCCCGATGCCGCGCTCGACGGAAGAGTGCGAAATGTCACGCTCGTGCCAGAGCGCGACATTCTCCAGCGCTGGCGTCACCGCGCTGCGAACTAGGCGCGCCAATCCGCACAGATTTTCTGACAGGACCGGATTGCGTTTGTGGGGCATGGACGATGAGCCTTTTTGCCCCGGCTCGAAATATTCCTCCGCCTCCAGCACTTCGGTGCGCTGCAAATGGCGGATTTCCGTAGCCAACCGCTCGATGCCAGCCGCGACCACGCCCAGCGCCGAGAAGAACGCGGCATGGCGGTCGCGCGGGATCACCTGCGTCGAGATCGGTTCGACGGCCAAGCCTAGTTTGTCGGCGACATATTTCTCCACGCGCGGATCGATCTGCGCGAAGGTGCCGACGGCGCCTGAGATCGCGCAGGTCGCGATTTCCTTTCGCGCCGCACGCAGCCGCTCGAGATTGCGCGAGAACTCCGCGTAATGGCCTGCGAGCTTGAGACCGAACGTCGTCGGCTCGGCGTGGATGCCGTGCGAGCGCCCGATGGTCGGCGTCATCTTGTACTCGAATGCGCGCTTCTTGAGCGCCGTCATCACTCGCTCGCACCCTGCGATGAGGAGGTCGCTCGCCCGCGCCAGTTGCACCGCAAGGCAGGTATCCAGCACATCGCTTGATGTCATGCCCTGGTGGGCGAAGCGGCTCTCAGGGCCGACGTGCTCAGCGACGCTGGTCAGGAACGCAATCACGTCGTGCTTCACTTCGCGCTCGATCTCATCGATGCGCGCGATGTCGAATTTGCCCTTGGCGCGGTAAGCCTTCGCGGCGTCCCTTGGGATGACGCCCAGATCCGCCATCGCCTCCATCGCCAATGTCTCGATCTCGAGCCAGATCGAATAGCGTGTCTCCGGCGACCAGATCGCCGTCATTTCGCGCCGCGAATAGCGTGGAATCATAGCCCTCAGATGCGACCGCCCGCGCGGATCGTCAACTCACGCGGTCCTTGAGATAGTGCCGCGACGCCAGGAAGAAGTGGATCATCGGCCACGCGAGCAGGCAGGTGACCCCCATCATGGCGTAGCGCAGGCCATGCGCGATCGCTGGCGCGCAGGCGGCGGGGTGTTCGACACCCGGCGCCTTGCACATCGCGACCGTCAAGGCGCTGGAGACGAGTTCGCGATTGGCGAGAAAATCGGAAAGCGCGCCCAAGGTTGGGGGCCCAAGTCCGTATCCAATTAGGTTCACGATCAGGAGCAGAATGGCGACTGTCGTGGCGCGCATGCGCGGTTCGACGACCGATTGGCTCACCGCATACATCGGGCCGAGATAGAGATAGTGAAACACCGGCGCGATCAGCAGGAAGAAAAACGCCGTATTGAAGTCCGGCGCCGCGAAAGCAAGCAGATAGACCGGCAATGCAACCAGGATGCCCACGCCCGGCAGCCAAGCAGCGATTGCAGGGAAGCGTCCTGAGAGCCGATCGGAGACAAACCCGCCCGCAAAGGTTCCGATCGACACGGAAACGCCTGCGACGATTGCAAGGGCGAACGCAGCGCGATCGATGCTCACGCCGTAGTTCCGCACAGAATACGAAATAAGAAATTGCGACGTCGAATAGCCGACGAACGACATCAACGCGCCAGCGATAGCGAGATGCCAAAACGAACGTTTTGCCGCGATCGCGCGCAGCGTCGCTGAAAAGCTCGGCGCTTCCGTTGCGGCGCCCGAACGCGGCGGCTCACGCACCGTCGCTTTAAGGATCAATGCCGCGAGGAGGCCTGGCACACCAAGCGCCAAAAACACAGTACGCCAGCCTGCAACTGGAGTGCTGTCAATATTGTTGTGGAGGCCGAGAGAGCTGAGAAATGGTCCAAGAAACGCGAACCATTCACCGCCATGTGCAACCAATTGCGAGCCGATGAATGCCGAAATCATCGTGCCGATCGGAATACCGAGCGCGTAGATCGCGAGAGCGGTTGCTCGGCGCGCGCTTGGATAATAATCGGTCAGCACCGATTGCGAGGGCGGCGTGCAGGCGGCTTCGCCAATGCCGACGCCGATGCGCGCCACGACAAGCTGCAGATAATTGCCGGCGAGCCCGCACACGGCCGTCATCGCGCTCCACACGGCTGCGCCGATGGCGACGATGGTGATGCGGTTGCTGCGCTCGGCGTAGCGCGCGATCGGCACGCCAAGCAGCGTGTAGAGAATGGCGAAGGCCGGCCCGCCGAGGAGGCCAAGCTGGAAGTCGTCGACGCCGAGGTCGTGCTTCAGCGCTTCCTGCGTGATGCCGATCAGGCCGCGGTCGACGAAGTTGAACGTGTAGACGACAGTCAGCATAAGGAGCGCATAAGCGCGATAGGATTTCGTGCCATAGCCCGCGAAGGCCGGCGCTCCTGCGTCGTTCATGTCGAGCGTCCTCCCATGCCCTTTGTGAGGGGCGGCAACCGGGCGGTCAAACAGGTTTGCTCAGAGCAGCCCTAGGCTCTTGAAGCTTTCAGCGCCTTTGCGACCAATCACTAGGTGATCGTGCACTTTGACGCTCACCGCCTCTGCCGCAGCGACAATCTCGCGCGTGATCGCGACATCCTGCGCCGACGGCTTCGGGTCTCCGGAGGGGTGATTGTGCACCAAGATCACAGCCGCCGCCGACAGCTCCAACGCACAGCGCGCGATCTCGCGCGGATAGACCGGCGCATGATCCACCGTGCCTTCGTTCATCACTTCATCGGCGATGAGTTGGTTCTTTACGTCGAGGAAGAGCACGCGGAATTGCTCGCGCGGCTCGTGCGCCATTGCCTTGCGGCAATACGAAATTAGCGCCGACCAGGAAGACACCACTGGCCGCTGCTTCGCCTCCGCGCGTTGCGCCCTTTGCATCAACGCGTGGGCCACTTTCAAATCTTGCGCGACGGCGGCGCCGGCCCCGGGCACTTCGGCGATCCGCGCAGCGGGCGCTGCCAGCACTTCCGCCAGATTGCCGAAGCGGGTGAGCAGGGCCTTTGCGAGCGGCTTGGTGTCTTGGCGCGGAATGGTGCGGAAGAGCATCAGTTCGAGAAGCTCGCAATCCGCCAGCGCGCCTTCACCTGCATCTTCGAAGCGCTCGCGCAGCCGCGCCCGATGATCGTGATAGTGTGGTTTCTCCGCAGGCGCTTTCTTCGCCGGCGTACGCTTCACCACCAGCGGCGGGGCGGAATCCAACCTGAACGGGAAGAGTTCGCTGTCGCCGACCGCTTGCGCGGCAGGCGCTTCATCGCGGGACTTTGAAATGCGCCCCGCCATCCGCCGCTCTAACTCGTCTTCAGCGCGTGCGGCTGATCAAGGCCGGCCGGCGATTTCGTGAAAATCTGAACGCCATCCTCGGTGACGCCGACGGAGTGCTCGTACTGCGCGGAAAGCGACTTGTCCTTTGTCACTGCCGTCCAGCCGTCGCTTAAAATCTTCACGCCCGGCGCGCCAAGATTGAGCATCGGTTCGACCGTGAACATCATGCCAGGCCGCAGCTCTTCGCCCTGGCCCGGGCGGCCGTAGTGCAGAATGTTCGGCGCGTCGTGGAAGACGCGGCCGAGCCCATGCCCGCAAAACTCGCGCACCACCGCGCAGCGTTCCGCTTCCGCATATGTTTGAATCGCGTGCCCGAGGTCGCCCAATGTCGCGCCTGGCTTGATCGCGGCGACGCCGCGCATCATGGCTTCGTAAGTCACATCCATCAGCCGCTCAGCTTTGCGCGCCACATTGCCGATGCCGTACATGCGGCTCGTGTCGCCGTGCCAGCCGTCGACGATGGCGGTGACGTCAATGTTGAGGATGTCGCCGTCCTTCAGCGCGCGGTCGTGCGGGATGCCGTGGCAGACGACGTGATTGAGCGACGTACACACAGTGTGGCGATAGCCGCGATAGAAGACACATGCCGGCAGCGCGCCATGATCGAATACGTATTGCCGCGCCAGATCGTCGAGCCGCTGCGTCGTGACGCCCTCGCGCGTTTCCGCAACCAGCATATCCAAACAGCCGGCGGCCACTTGCCCAGCCTTCGCCATGCCTGCAAACGCGGCGGCGGGGTCGTAGAGTTTAATCTCCGCGGTGCGCCGCTCGGGCGCCTCGGTGGCTTGGACGAAGTTCATGAACGCTCCAACGAACGCTCATAACATAGGCGCGAACCGTTAAAAGCCTAAGGACCCCGCCGGACTGGCAAAAACCCTCAACGGCCCTGGTGGCGGCGGTAAATCAGCCGGTAATTCAACGTCCAGGTTTGCCCGTCAGCCGATGTGTCGCCTTGCTGCGTAACAGTCCGGTCCGCATTCGGCGTGAAGGTGACGCGTTGCCATTGCATGGCCCCGTTCGGGCCAGTCGGCGAGGGTGACGGCGTCGACATCTGCACCGCGCCCCCCGCGATCACGCCGCCCACGAAATGAACGCGCGAGCCGGTCGAGTCCGTCCAGAACTGCTCCCAGTGGCGTCCGGTGCGCTCGTAGACGTTGAGGCTGCGTCCTGAATACGCGAAGGGCGCGCCAAGGCTGGTCCAGTGTTCGTTGATCACACAACCGCCGTCAGAGGCGGTGATGGACGAACGTCCCGACAGCGCATTGTTGTCGGCGCGAAAAGCGTCCCATTCGCCGACCCAAAAATCGAGCGCGTGATGTTCGGCCGCCGAGCAATTCGGCGGAGGCGGCGGTGGTGAGGCATTTTGCGTCTGCGCGTGCACGCCGCCAGCGAACACAAAACTTGCGACGAATGCCCCCAACATGACGCGCATCATGCGATCCCTCCACGGAGAGAAATGCGCGTCATTCGTCTCGCGAGCAATTTGAATGCGATGAGGCAGGCGAAGCGTTCGATGAGCCGCTTTAGACCGGCTGTCCGAACTGGAGGAGATAGCCGTTATTATCGAATATCGCGAATTCGCGCATGCCGTAGCTGAATGTCTCGACCGGATAGCAGACCTTCGTCTTATCCTTCAGTTCCTCCCACAGCACATCTACATCATCGACATTGAAATAGATCGAGCCGGTGAAGGTGGGTTTGTCGAATGGCGTGTGGTCGTTCGGTTTCGCGACCATCACCTCAACGCTGTCGCGTGACAGATCGGCCCAGCCGAATTCGTCCAGACGCTCCTCAAGCTTGAAGCCGAGCACCTCCGTGTAGAACGCGAGCGTGCCTTCAAAATCCGCCGTGTAGAGCATGGGGCGGACAGACGTCAGTTTCGGCATGGCTGGCCTTAAGCAGCTTGCGAGGAGGTCCTTCCGATAACACGATTGCGTCCTGCGCGCTTGGCTTCGTAGAGCCCTTCGTCCGCGCGTTTCAGCACGCTCTCCGCGGTATCGTCCGCAAGTTCGGAGCACGCCACGCCGATCGAAGCTGTGATCTCCAGCGGGTGATCGATGCCGTGAATGATGAAGGGCGTCGCGCCAATGTGTCGGCGTAGACGCTCGGCTGCGAGGCAAGCGATATCGCCGGGCGTGCGCGGCATGATCACGACGAATTCCTCGCCGCCGAGGCGGCAGGCGAAATCCGATGGGCGCACGTTGGTTGCGAGGCGCGCGGAGAACTCCTGCAGCACCTGATCGCCGACATCGTGGCCGTAGGTGTCGTTGCAGTTTTTGAAGTGGTCGATATCCAGCGTCATCACCGACACCGCCTCGCCGCCGCATTGCGCGCGCTGCACCAAAGGCGTCAGCTGCGTCACGAGGAAGCGGCGATTGTAGAGTCCCGTGAGCTGATCGAGGATCGCCAGCTCCAGGCTCTGGTCGAGCCGTGTCCGCAACGCATCGACATAGCGCTTGCGCCGCATCAGCGTGCGCGCGCGCGCGACAATCTCTTCTTCGTCGATCGGCCGCACGATAATATCATGCGCGCCCAATTCCATGGCGCGCAGTGCGCGTGCTTTGTCGTCGGGCTCGACGACGGCCAGGATCGGCAGGTGCCGCGTCGGCTCGCCGGAGCGCATGCGCGCGATGACGCGAAAGCCGTCGAACGCTTTCGCGGTGACCGCGACCACCACCAAATCTGGCGGGCCCAACGCTTCCTCCTCCCCCAGCAGGGTAACGCGATGCTCGATGCCCAGCGCCGCTTTGATGCTCTTGATCTGCACCGCATTGTCGTCGACCAGCAGCACGTTGCCTGCGGTCAGCCGATGCTGTTCCACCGGATCGGGCCGCAAGTCTTCACCGATGACGCCGAGCCGCTTGCCGCTGGCTTCGCGCGCGCGCAGCTCATCGATGACGACCTTCAGCGAGAGCAGGCTCTTCACCCGCGCCATCAGCTGCACTTCGTCGATCGGCTTTGTCAGAAACTCTTCTGCGCCCGCCTGCAGTCCGCGCACCTTGTTGTCGCGATCGTCGAGCGTGGTCAGGATGATGACAGGGATGTGCCGGGTTTCCGGCTGCGCCTTCAACCGCCGGCAGGCTTCATAGCCATCGATGCCGCCCGGCATCATCACGTCCATCAAAATCAGGTCGGGCTTTTCGCGGCGCGCCATCTGCACGGCTTCCTCGCCGCGCCGTGCGAGAAACACATCATAATAGTCAGCCGCCAGACGCGCCTGCAAAAGGCGGCGGTTGGCTTCGAGGTCGTCAACTACGAGGATGCGCGCGCTCATGGCCGCTTCCTCATCCGATGAAACGGCGAATGGTTTCGAGGAAGGTCGTCACCGAAATCGGCTTCGACAAATAGGCGTCGCAGCCGGCGGCCAAGATTTTCTGCTCGTCGCCGCGCATCGCAAATGCGGTCACAGCCACCACAGGAATGGCTTTGAGCGCCGGGTCCTTCTTTAGCCGATCTGTGATCTCCAAGCCGGAAATTTCCGGCAGCTGGATATCCATGACGATCAGGTCCGGCTTGTGCTCGCGCGCCAGCGGCAGAGCTTGGCGGCCGTCACGCGTTTTCACCGTGCGGTAGCCAAAGGCTTCCAGCAGGTCGTTGAACAGCCTCATATTGAGTTCGCTGTCTTCGACGATGAGAACGGTCTTGGCCATGTCCCGCTTCTATTTGCGGCCTTGCCCTTAAGAGGGCTGCGTCACGGCCACGCGCTGCCCAAATAGCACACGGCCCTTAACAACCCTTCGCAAACCCAGCAATCTCAGCGACTGCGTTAAGAACGGCTTAAGGATTGACGATGCGCCTGGGAGTGGATTTCGGCGGCACCAAGATCGAAGCGGCGCTGCTTGATTCCGATGGGGAAATCCGCGTCCGCCAGCGTGTGCCCAATCCGGGCAATTACGAGGCCGCGGTGCGCGCCGTGCGCGACCTGGCCGAGCGAATCGAGCAAGAGGCCGGAGTCGAATCCAAAACGATCGGCGTCGGCATGCCGGGCTCGCTCTCGCCCGTCACTGGCCTCATGCGCAACGCCAATTCCATCTGGTTGAATGGCAGGCCGTTTTTCCAGGATCTGAAGCAAGCGCTGGGCAAGCCGCTGCGCATGGAGAACGACGCCAATTGTTTTGCGCTCTCCGAAGCGGTGGACGGCGCCGCTAGCGGCGCGCGTGTGGTGTTCGGCGTTATCTTGGGCACCGGCTGTGGCGGCGGCGTTGTCGTCGACAAGAAGACGGTTGAGGGCGTCAACGGCGTCGGTGGCGAATGGGGCCACACGCCGCTGCCCTGGGCGCGCCCGGATGAAACGCCGGTGCGCGATTGGTGCGGCCGTTGGAATTGCCTGGAACAATGGGTTTCTGGCAGCGGCTTGCGGCGCTGGAGCGGCATCGGCGGGCGCGATCTCGACGCCGGCGTGAAAGCGGGCGACGCCAAAGCGCGCGTCGTGCTTGATCAGCTCTGCGATCGCCTCGCACGCTCGCTCTCCGTTGTCATCGACATCCTCGATCCCGAGGTCATCGTCTTCGGCGGCGGCCTCTCCAACATCGATGCGCTTTATCCCAGCGTGCGCGGCAAACTCATCGCTCATGCCTTCTCCGACGTCATCCGCACCAAAGTCGTGAAGAACAAGCACGGCGACAGCTCCGGCGTCCGCGGCGCAGCGTGGCTGTTCACGCCGGAGGAAGCGGTGTGAATGCAGGGCGCGCGACACGAACCTCCCCCCTTGCGGGGAAGGTGTCGTCCGGAGGACGACTGATGGGGGCCTCGCCTCTGTGTTTTCGAAACAGCACCGTTACCCCCAGCCCCAACCCCGCCCCGCAAGGGGGCGGGGAGTCGTCATGAAACTCTGTCGCGCCTGCGCGCGCGAAATCGACGGCGCTCGTTGTGTTTGCGGCGAAGGGCAGCCGCTCGAGCACGCCGAGCTCAGCGCGCTTTCAATCGCCCACCTCGATTGCGACGCCTTCTACGCCTCAATCGAAAAGCGCGACGATCCCAGCCTCGAACCGCATCCTGTCATCGTCGGCGGCGGCAAGCGCGGCGTCGTCTCGACCTGTTGCTATGTCGCCCGCGCCTACGGCGTTCGAAGCGCCATGCCGATGTTCAAGGCGCTGAAGCTCTGCCCGCAAGCCAAGGTCGTGCATGGCGACATGCGCAAATATGTCGATGAAGGCCGCCGCATCCGCCGCATGATGGAAGATCTCACGCCGCAAGTGCAGCCGCTCTCCATCGACGAGGCCTTCATGGATCTCTCCGGCACCGAAGCGCTACACGGCGGCTCGCCGGCGCAATCTTTGATCAAACTGCAGAACCGCATCTGGGAGGAAACCAAGCTCACCGTCTCCATCGGGCTCAGCTTCAACAAATTCCTGGCCAAGACCGCGAGCGACCTCGACAAGCCGCGCGGCTTCTCCGTCATCGGCCGCGCCGAGGCGCTCGCGTTCCTGGAGTCACGCCCTGTCGCCACGCTGCCTGGCGTCGGTCCCGCCGGCGCCGCCGCGCTTGAGCGCAACGGCCTGAAGAAGATCGGCGACATCCGCGCCGCCGGCCCGCAGCGCATGCGCGGGCTTTACGGCGATTGGGGCGGACACCTGTTTGCGCTGTCGATGGCCGACGATCCGCGCAAGGTCGATCCGCACGGCGAGCGCAAAAGCATCTCCGCCGAAACGACGTTCTTCGAAGACGCCGCCGACATCGAAGCCCTTGAAGACATCCTTTGGCCGCTTTGCGAAAAGGTCGCCACGCGCTGTCGCGCGAGCGAAACGGCCGGGCTGACGCTCACCCTCAAGCTCAAAGACACCAAGTTCAAGATCATCACCCGCAGGCGTCAGCTGCCGGAGCCGACGCTGCTGGCGTCACGCATCTTCTCCTACGCGCGCGAACTGCTGCACGCCGACGCGGACGGGCGCACCAAATTCCGACTCATCGGCGTCGGTCTCTCGGACTTCAGCGACGCTTCCGTCGCCGACAAGGGCGACATGCTCGACACCGAAACGCCCAAGCGCGCTGTGGTGGAGGCGGCGGTGGCGAAAGCACGGGATAAATTTGGGAAAGCGGCCGTTCTGACGGGCCGTGCGCTAAAGACAAGCTTTGAAGATGACGAGTAGGCTGCGCGGCGGTAAGTGTGGCGGCACAAGGAGCGTCCGATGGGGCGGGTTGATGCGAAGCTGCAAGAACTGGGCGTGACATTGCCGACGCCGCCGGCGCCGGTTGCGTCCTATGTGCCTTACGTGATCTCCGGAAAACTCGTCTACGTGTCCGGCCAGGTCTCGGTCGACGCTTCCGGCGGCATCAAAGGCAAGCTCGGCGACGCCATCGAAGTCGAGCAGGGCCAAGCCGCCGCGCGGCTTTGCGCGCTCAATCTGCTGGCCCAGGTGAAAGCCGCGTGCGGCGGCGATCTCGATCGCGTGAAGCGCGTCGTGAAACTGTCTGGCTTCGTGAATGTGACACCGGACTTCGATCCGATCCCCCAAGTGATGAATGGGTGTTCCGATCTCATGGTCGCGGTGTTCGGCGATTCCGGCCGTCACGCACGGTCCGCCGTCGGACAGGCCAATCTGCCGCTGAATTACGCCGTCGAAGTCGATGGGATTTTTGAATTAGAGTGAGCGATCGCAGCAAGAGTGTGCAGCGGTTTTGCGTCCGCGCTCGCGACCAACTAAATAGAGCTGAATGGACTCCGGCGACGCCATCACCATCCAAATCCTGGGCGATCTGAAGAACATCGATCGCGCGACGTGGAACGCGCTCGCCAATCCGCCTAGCGCTCCCTTTGATCCATTCTTGTCGTGGGATTTCCTGCAGGCGCTCGAAGAAAGCGGCTGCGCTTCTCCAAACAAGGGTTGGCAGCCCGCACACCTGATTGCGCGCGATCGCACGGGCGCTGCTGTCGGCGTCATGCCGCTCTACGCCAAGGATCATTCTTACGGCGAATACGTCTTCGATCATTCGTGGGCGGATGCGCTCATGCGCGCAGGCGGCCAATATTATCCGAAGCTGCAATGCGCCGTGCCATTCACGCCCGTGCCGGGTCGCCGCATCCTCGCGAGCGATCCAAGCGTGCAGTCCGCACTCGCCCAAGGCGCCATCGGTTTGGCGCAGCGCGCCGGCGCGTCATCGGTGCACGCCACGTTCGCCGACGCCGAACTGTGCAATCAGCTGAAGCCGCTCGGCTATCTCACGCGTGTGGGCCTGCAATACCATTGGTTCAATCGCGGTTACGCGACGTTCGACGATTTCCTCGCCGATCTCTCCTCGCAAAAGCGCAAGACCATCCGCCGCGAACGCCAGCGCGCCGTCGAAGGTCTCACCATCAAGCGTCTCCGCGGCGCCGAAATCAGCCAGCGCGATTGGGATTTCTTCTTCCGCTGCTATCAGGACACCGGCTCGCGCAAATGGGGCTCGCCGTACCTCAACCGCAAATTCTTCGCGCTGCTCGGCGAACGCATGAGCGAACAATGCGTGCTGTTCGTCGCCGAGGAGGACGGCCATCCCGTCGCCTCGGCGCTCAATCTGGTCGGTGGCGAAGCGCTTTACGGCCGCTATTGGGGGCGTGTCGCCGATGTCCCGTTCCTGCACTTCGAGCTTTGCTATTACCAAGCCATCGAACTCGCCATCGCGTTGAAGCTGGCGCGCGTCGAAGCCGGCGCCCAGGGCGAACACAAGCTCGCGCGCGGCTACGTGCCGACCCCGACCTACTCAGCGCATTGGATCGCTGACCGTGGGCTGCGTCACGCCGTGCAGCGTTATCTGCAATCGGAAACGCCGGCCGTGATCGAAGAGGCGGAAATCCTGGCGGATCACACGCCGTTCAAGACGCTGGAGTGAGGGCCGCCTTGCGTGGACGCAGCAGGAAATAGAGCGGCACGCCTGCCGCCATCAGCACACCGCCCCACAGCGTCACTTCGATGCCTGAGCCGAGGATTGCAAAGAGCGAATATGCACAGCCGAACAATGCAACCGCCGCCCATGTTCTTGATGATCGCCACGAATGCTTAAGCTCAGCTAGAGCGCAGAAGAAATAATAGATGAGCGCAATCGCCGTCGATATCATAAGCAAGAATGTGTAGGCGCCGATCAGGCCGCGCGAATAGTTCAGGAAAAGAAGCGCCGCGCCCAACACCGACGATAGCAGCACTGACCAATAGGGCACGCCGCCGCTGTTGAGCTTCGCCATCCAGGCCGGCGCTTTGCCGTCTTCCGCCACCGCCATCGGCATTTGCCCGGACGTGAAGATAATGCCGTTGAGCGCACCCGCGGTAGTGAGCAGAGCGCCAGCGGCCACAAACCATCCACCCCAAGGTCCGAGCACGTGTGCGGCATCCGCGAAGGGGGCTTGCGATTGAGCGAGTTGGGCCGGCGGCACGAGCAAGTTCACGGCAAATGAAGCGCTCAGATAGATCGCCGCCACGAGAAGGATCGCCGCGACAAGCGCACGTGGGATCGTCCGCTCCGGATCGCGCACCGAACCGGCGCTGGTCACCGCGGCTTCAAAACCCGTGAACGGCCACAGCGTGATCAACGTCACCGCGGCAAGTTGCGGCAACAGCGGTCCGTTCGAAGGATTGAACGGCGGCAGGTTGTGCGGCGTGCCAAAGGCAAGCGCCACGGCCACGATCACCAGCAGCGGCACGATCTTGAGCACCGTCATGGCGATCTGCGCCGTGCTCATCTCCTTGAGGCCGCGAATGTTGATGAAGGTGAGCACAGCAATGAGCGCGAGTGCGCTGAACGCTTGCGTGACCGCGCTGTGCGCAATTGCTGGGATGAAGAAGCCGAGATAGCCGACGAACGCGATGGCGACGACGGGAATTGCGCCCCAGAAGCCGATCCAATAACCCCACGCCATCAGGAAGGCGGTGAGATCTCCGAACGCCTCCTGCACATAAACATACGGGCCGCCGTCGCGTGATGTGCGCGCGGCGAGACGGCCGAACACGAGCACCAGCGCAATCGCGCCGGCAGCGCCCAAAATCCATCCGCCGTAGCTCAGCATCCCGTACGGTGCGAGCGCCGTCGGCAACAGCAGAATGCCAGAGCCGATCATCGTGCCTACGGCGAGCGACCAAACCGACCAGAATCCCAAGAGTTTCTTGTGTTCTTGCATTTGCGCCGCTCCGCCCCACGCCAGCTTGGCACGCGCGGCGCCAGGGCGCCTAGTGCGCTTGCTGGACTCGCCCTAGTCTCGCGTCAGGAGGGTGCGCTTCATGACCCAAGCTTCAACTCCGGCCTCAACAAAACCGAAGCTCACGACGCTGCAGCAAGTGTTCTGCGCGTGGCCGCTCGCGCTCGTCGTTGTCGGCGGCGCTATTGGCGGTCTGTGCGGCGGTATTGCGTGGGCGATTAACACCAAGATCATGTCCAGCGCGATGGCGGCGCCGGTGCGTTACGGGCTCTGTGTACTCACGGGCATCGTCGCTGGCTTCGTTTGGTTCTATGCGGCGATGGCGCTTACGCCAGTGCTCGCTTCGATGTTTTCGCACTAACGAAAGCGCGGACGTGTTACACACGTCCGCGCTCGTTCAGCGATGGTGATGTGCTAGCGCCGGCGGCAGTTACGCGATGCGATGTCGTGGCCAGCCAAGCCCCCAATGCCAGCGCCAGCGACGGTGCCCAATCCGCTATGGTGCGTAATCGCGTTGCCGATCACCGCACCGCCAATAACGCCAACGACTGTGCCCGCTGTCCTGCAGTTCCGATAGTGCCGGCTATGATTGTAATAGTGAGCGCGGCCGTACCCGTCGTGATAGTGGCGATAGTGACTGCGATGCGCGTCAGCGGGGCCAGCCGTCATCGTCAGCGCCATCAGGCCGACGCCGGCCGAGGTGATGAGAGACTTCAGCATGGATCACTCCTTGGTGGAATTCGAATGCTCTGGTGAAACGCGCGGCAACTGGGCGCCGTTCCAATCATCCTTTGCCAGGGAACCGACGCCGTGAATTCGCGGTGAAACATGGAAAAATCGTGGCGGCGTCAATGGATCTTCCATTGGCGCAGTTCAGCCAGCGTTTGGCGCTCATACGCCGGCGGATCAACGACGCACGTCTCGAACTCGATCTCGAAGCGATGCGTGTCGCGCACATCTGGCGGCAACGCCCCATCCTGCGGCATTTGCGCGATGAACCACGAGACATAATCTTGGCTCCACGCGGCGCGCACATCGTAAGGCGCGTCTGCGGACGGCGCCGATGAAGCGGGGCGAGCCTGCTCGAAGCGCGCAGGCTGCATGAGTTCCGTTTGCACATCCATGATTGGCTCCTTTCACGGAACCAACGACATCATGGCGCGCACGTTCCCTTTAGTTCCGGCGGCGTCTGCCGCGATCGCGGTTGCGATCACGCCCCTGTGTTTGCCGGCTCTGCTTGGCTTTGCGCCAACCAGGCGCAGGTGCGAGCGGGTCGCTGAGAACGGCGAACAATAGACCGCCGCTCACCGGCGTTGCTTCTTCGAGCCGCACCTCGACCCGCATGCCGAGCGGAAAGCGTTCGCCGCTTTGCTCGCCGACGAGCGCGTGCGCTGTCTCGTCGTGGATCCAGCGCTCGGCCCCCAACGTTGAAATGGGGGCAAGTCCATCTGCTTGCGTCTCATCGAGGCGAATGAAGAGCCCGAACCGCGTCACGCCGGTGACACGTCCCTCGAATACGGCGCCGACACGATCGGAGAGGAACGACGCGATGTAGCGCGAAGCAGCATCGCGCTCCGCGGCCATGCTCTGGCGCTCGGTTTGCGTGATGTGCTCGGCGATTTCGTCGAGCCGCTTCTCTTCCTTATCGGTGACCCCGTCATTGCCGAGTTTCAGCGCCTTGATCAGCGCACGATGCACAATGAGGTCCGCGTAACGACGGATCGGCGAGGTGAAGTGCGCGTAGGAGCGCAGGTGCAGACCGAAATGGCCGAGATTGTCAGGCGAATAGACCGCCTGCGCCTGCGTACGCAGCACCACTTCATTAATGATGGCGTGGTTGGGCGAATCCTCCGCCAGCGAAAGAATGCGGTTGAAGCGCGCCGCGGTGACGGTCTGCCCCTTGGCCCAGCTCATGTTCACCGTGGGCAGGAAGTCTGTCAGCGCAGCAATCTTCTCGTCGCTCGGTCGGTCGTGCACGCGATAGATGAGCGGCCGGCCTTTCTGCTCGAGCGTCTCGGCCGCACAGACATTGGCCTGGATCATAAATTCTTCGATCAGCTTGTGCGCTTCGAAGCGCTCGCGCTGCTTGACGCCGGCGACGCGGCCATTCTTGAAGACGATCTTGTGCTCGGGCGCATCAATCTCGAGCGGCTGGCGCTTCTCGCGCGCTTCCCACACGCAGCGATAGGCGGCCCAGAGCGGCTTCAGGATCGGTTCGAGCAAAGGCTTGGTTTTATCGTTCGGTTTGCCGTCGACGCCCGCCTGCGCTTGTTCATAGGAAAGCTTGGCCGCCGAGCGCATAAGGCCGCGCGCGAATTTGTGGCGCAGTTTCTTGCCCGTCTTGTCGAACACCATCTCGACCGCAAGACAGGCGCGATCCTGGCCTTCAATCAGCGAACACAGATCCGCTGACAACGTCTCCGGCAGCATTGGCGCAACGCGATCCGGAAAATACGTGGAATTGCCGCGCCGGAAGGCGCCGCGGTCGAGCGCCGAGCCTGGGGTGACGTAATGCGCGACGTCCGCGATCGCGACCCACACGCGCCATCCGCCCTTATTGTTCGCGTCGTCATCGGGCTGCGCGAATACGGCGTCGTCGTGATCGCGCGCGTCTTCGGGATCGATGGTGACGAGGGGCAGCTTGCGGAGATCGATGCGGCCTTTGAGATCGGCCGCCTTGGCGCGACGTGCTTCGCGTTCTTCTTCTTCGGAAAAACCTTCGCGGATGCCGTGCGTGTGCATGGCGAGGATCGAAGCGGCGCGCGGATCGTCCTCACGGCCCAGGACTTCGCGCACCATGCCGCGCTTGGGCCCATGCCCACGATTGCCGTGCGCAAGCTCGGCCATGACCAGATCGCCGTCACGCGCCGTGCCGACATGTTCGGGCAAGACAAGCAGCGCTTGCCGCACTTTGCGGTCAGCCGGCTCGATGCGTCCACCGCCGAGCTGGCGCCCGCGATGATCCTTGGCGACGCGATAGACGCCTAAGATTCGATGCGCGCTTTGGCCGAGTCGTTTAGTGACGCGCGCTTCCGGCCCATCCGGCGTCTGCGCGATGCGCGCCAGCACGCGATCGCCGATGCCGACCGCGGCTTCGTTCTTGGCGCCGCGCGCTTCGCCAGGCGCGAGGCGCACATGCGGCCCGAACAAGCCGTCGGGTCCGCGCATGCGCGCCAACAATTCGCCGTCCGCATCGCGGTCAACGATTTCCATGACGCCGCTTTCCGGCAGCGCTTGTGCGTCCGCGTAGCGCTTCTTGCCCGTGCGACCGAGCGCGCCGTCTTCTTCGAGCGCGCGTAGGATGTGACGCAGTTCCTTCTTTTGATCGGGCCCAATATCGAGTTCGCGCGCAATGTCGCGTTTCTGCGCGGCGCCGCCGGCTTTGCGCAGCGCCTCAATCACGCGTTCGCGGGTGAGGGGTTCAGGTGGGGGACGATTCTTCGCCATGTGATTCAATTCAGTCTGTCACCTCTCCCCCGCGAGGGGGAGAGGTCGATTTGCTTTGCAAATCGGGTGAGGGGGAGAGCGCGCCGTGATTTGAGGGTTTGTTGCCGCCCTCATCCGGCCGCTTCGCGGCCACCTTCTCCGCCAAAGGAGGAGAAGGTGGGACAAGGCGCGTTTAGCCCGCCGCCTTCTTGGCTGTTTTCTTCGCAGGCGCCTTCTTGGCCACTGTCTTCTTTGCGGCCGCTTCCTTCTTCGGCGCCGCTTCTTTCTTCGCGGCTGGCGCTTTGCGTTTCTTCTTGCCGCCGCCTTGTTCGGCGCGCGCGGCCAGAAGCGCCAGCGCCTCGTCCATCGTCACGTCTTCAGGCTTCTTGTCCTTCGGCGCGTTGGCGTTGGTTTCGCCATCGGTGACGTAGGGACCGTAACGGCCATTCATCACGCGCACGGGTTTGCCGGTAACTGGACTTTCGCCCAGCTCCTTCAGGGGCGGCACGGGCGCGCGGCCGAAGCGGCCTTTGCTGCCGCCGGCTTTCTTCTCATCGATCACGGCAACGGCGCGGTTCATCTGAATTTCGAAAACGTCGTCGACGCCGGGCAAGCTCGCGTACATCTTGCCCATCTGCAGATACGGCCCGTAGCGGCCGATCCCGGCCAGGATCATTTCATTTTCGCTCGGATGCATGCCGACTTCGCGCGGCAGCGATAAGAGCGCGAGCGCCCTCTCGTGCGTGATGCTCTCCGGCGTCCAGCCGCGCGGCAGACCGGCGCGCTTGGGTTTGTCGTCGCCATTCGGCATTTCGAGATAGGGGCCAAAACGTCCGTTCTTCAATGTGATCGGCCCGGTTGGCCCCTGGCCGAGATCTTGGCCTTCGGCGGGAATGGAATCGTGTCCGTTTTCCGCCGGCGCGAGTTGACGCGTGAACTTGCACTCAGGGTAGTTCGAGCAGCCGATGAAGGCGCCGTATTTGCCGAGCTTTAGCGAAAGCTGGCCCGTGCCGCAGCTTTGGCATGAGCGCGGGTCTGAGCCGTCTTCGCGCGGCGGGAAGATGTGGGGCCCGAGCACTTCATTCAAAGTGTCGAGCACTTGCGTGATGCGCAGGTCGCCGATGTCGTCGATGGCGCCGGAGAAATCCTTCCAGAAGTCGCGCATCAGCTTTTTCCAGTCGAGTTCGCCGGACGAAATCTCGTCCAGCTTCTCTTCCAGATCCGCGGTGAAATCGTACTCGACGTATTTGCGGAAGAAGTTCTCCAGGAACGCGGTGACGAGGCGGCCGCGATCATCCGGGATGAAGCGGTTCTTATCCATCGTCACGTAATTGCGTTCGCGCAGCTTCTCGAGGATTGCCGCGTAGGTGGAGGGCCGGCCGATGCCGAGCTCTTCCAGCTTCTTGACGAGGCTCGCCTCCGAGAAGCGCGGCGGCGGCTCGGTGAAGTGCTGATCGGCCTTCACCTCGCGCACATCGACGCGCTCGCCTTGCTTCAATTGCGGCAGGCGACGATTTTCTTCGTCTTCCTCGTCGTCGCGGCCTTCCTGATAGAGCGCCAGGAAGCCGTCGAAGAGAATGACTTGGCCGGTGGCGCGCAGTTCGACCTTGCCGGTCGGCTCAGTGAAATCGACGCTGGTGCGCTCGATCGAGGCGGACTCCATCTGGCTCGCCATTGCGCGCTTCCAGATCAGCTCGTAGAGCCGCGCCTGATCGCCTTCGAGCTTCATGCGATCCGGAAAGCGCTGCGGATCGGTGGGGCGGATGGCTTCGTGCGCTTCCTGCGCGTTCTTTATCTTTGACGCATAAGCACGTGGCGCGGAGGGGACATATTCGTTGCCGAAGCGGGAGCCGATGGCGGAGCGGATTTCGCGCATCGCGCCTTCGTCCATCGAGACGCCGTCAGTACGCATATAGGTGATGAGACCAACGGTCTCGCCCCCAATATCGACGCCCTCATAGAGACGTTGCGCCACTTGCATCGTGCGTGACGCCGAGAAGCCCAGCTTGCGCGCTGCTTCCTGCTGCAATGTCGAGGTCGTGAACGGCGGCGGCGGATTGCGGCGCGTCGGCTTGGCCTCGACCGCGCTGACTTTGAAGTCGCCGCGCTTCACCGCATCGCGCGCGGCGAACGCCATGGCTTGATCCGGAATGTCGAGGCGCTTGAGCTTCTTGCCCCCAAACGCTGAGAGGCGCGCCGGGAAGCTTTCCTTGGCCGAGTTGGCGAGGACGGCGTCGACCGACCAATATTCCTGCGGCTTGAATTTCTCGATCTCGATTTCGCGATCGACAATGATCCGGAGCGCCACCGATTGCACACGCCCAGCTGATCGCGAGCCGGGAAGCTTGCGCCACAACACTGGCGAAAGCGAAAACCCGACAAGGTAGTCGAGCGCCCGTCTGGCCAGGTACGCATCGACCAATTCCATGTCGATCTCGCGTGGGGCGGCCATCGCGGCTTTGACGGCGTCCTTGGTGATGGCGTTGAAGGTGACGCGTTGGACGTCCTTGCCCTTCAGCACCTTCCGGTTCTTCAGCGCCTCAAGCACGTGCCAGGAGATCGCCTCGCCCTCGCGATCGGGGTCGGTGGCGAGGATCAGACGGTCAGCGTCTTTGAGCGCGTCGGCGATTTCTTTGACGCGTTTGGACGACTTAACGTCCATTTCCCATTCCAGCGCGAAGTCCTCGTTCGGTCTTACTGAGCCGTCCTTGGATGGGAGGTCGCGGATATGGCCATAGGAGGCCAGGACCTTATAGCCAGGCCCCAAATACTTGTTGATTGTCTTGGCCTTAGCCGGGGATTCGACAACGACGACGTTCATTCTGGACTGTGCACTTCTGTTGCTGGCCGGGGTCGAAGCGGGCCGGTACCTGGGGTTTGGGCCTCCCCCTTGTCAACGCGGGGCATCGGGGCCAAAGCCGGTCTTATCGGCCGAACGGCCTAATTTTCCTTTGCGGGGCAAGGGGTTAATTGGCGTTCAGAAAAAGCGATTGCCGATTGCAACCCTGGCGCTATATCTGATTGAGAATGCAACTAGAACGAGAATTCCGATATACGGCACGGCCTTCCGCTTGGGAGGTCGCCGAGTACGCAGCGGTCATGACAGCCGAGCTGGCGGCCATGGCGCGGCAGGCCAGTCTCGAGCCGCTGGCGCGGTCCTTGGATGAGACGCAGCGTATGGCGCGGCTCGCCCTCGCCGAGCTTCAGGCAAACGCCGCCCCTGACGACGCAGCGTAGCCGCCCGGCAGCGACGCTGCTTTTCCTGAGAGCTCCAATTCCGTCAGCGCCGCGGCAACCGCGCCGGCCGGCGCCTCAACCAGACGCGCCAGATCGTTGACGTGTATCGGCGTCGGCGAAAGCAGCGCCGCGATCTTCTTCGGCAGACCCGGCGGCGCTTCGATCTCGCGGTCCGCAAACAGCGGTCCGATCGAATGGGGCCGCAGCGGCGGCGCGCCATCGCCGAGCGCTGCGATGATGTCGGCGGCGTCCTCGATGAGCGTTGCGCCTTTGTTTGATCAGCGCATTCGACCCTCGCGCGCGCGCGTCGAGCGGCGAACCGGGCGCGGCCATCACGTCGCGGCCTTGGTCGGCCGCAGCACGAGCGGTGATGAGTGATCCGGAGCGCAACGCGGCCTCGATAATCACAACAGCGCGCGACAAGCCCGAGATGATCGAGTTGCGGCGCGCGAAGTCGCGCGCACGCGCGACCGCGCCCAGCGGCGCTTCGCTCACGACCGCGCCGCGTTCGACGATCGCTTCGTGCAGTTTCAGATTTTGCGGCGGATAGGGGTGGTCGAGCCCGCCCGCGAGCACAGCGACGGTGCCCGTTTCAAGCGCGCCCTTGTGCGCGGCTGCGTCGACGCCGCGCGCCATACCGGAAACGACGACGAATCCAGCCGCGCCGAGATCCGACGCAATCTGCTGCGCCAGCATCAACGCCGCCGCTGAACCTTGGCGCGCGCCAATCAGCGCAATCGCAGGCTGCTTTAGCCATCTCACATCGCCGCGCACGCCGAGCAGCGGCGGCGGCGCATCGAGTTGCGCCAGCAGCGGTGGATAGTCCGGTTCGCACGACGCGATGAGCCGTGCGCCCATGGCGTCGAGCGCATCCAATTCCTCGTCGATGCGCGCTTCAGCTGGCGGCTTAGCTTCCGAGATGCGCGGCAATGCTTCAAGTGCTGCGCTCGCGCTCTTGAAGCGCGCCATGAGACGATGAAACGTGAGCGGCCCGATCCGCGGCGTGCGCGCCAGCCGCGCTCAGGCAATCCGCTCCGGGCGCGATAGCGTCCGGTTCATGATTGTGCGGAAGCGGGGGGTTCTGCTGGCGGCGCCGGCGTCGCCTCAACCGGCGCTTCCTTCTTTTCACCGATCTTGGGTTCGACGCCGGCTCGCAAGCGCGCGATGTTGGTGCGGTGTGTCCAGACGATCAGGACCGCGAGCACGACGAGAAACGCGGTCTCAGATCCGGAATAGCCGCCGATCATCGCGAGCAACGGCGCTACGGCAGCCGCAGTCAGCGACGCCAGCGAAGAATAACGGAACATCAGCGCCATCGCGAGCCAGACCACGCCGACGACAAGGCCGAGCGGCGGCATGCCGAACAGCAGCAAGCCAAAATAGGTTGCAATGCCTTTGCCGCCCTTGAAGCCCAACCACACGGGGTAACAATGCCCGATGAAAGCGGCGCCGCCCGCAGTCAGCCCGATCTCGATTTCGTTCGCCGAACCGCCTGAAAGCCAGCGCGCCACCATCAGCGCGATCGCCGCCTTGCCCGCGTCGAGCAGAAGCGTCGCCAGCGCCAGATCCTTGCGGCCCGTGCGCAATACATTGGTCGCGCCGATATTTCCGGAGCCCATTGTGCGGATGTCGCCCAGCCCGGCGGCGCGCACGATCACCAGCCCGAACGGAATCGAGCCGAGCAAATAGCCGCCGATGGCGGCAAGGACGAACGGTAACACCAGCACCCGCACGTCTCTAACAGGCTCGTGCGGCTCTGTGGAGTGGCGACTTTCGCCGCCGATCGCTTAAGTTGGCGCGCCTCGGGAGGGACACCATGCTGACGCGCCGCGAACTTGCTTTGGGGGCCGCCGCGGCGGGGTTGGCGGGCTGTGCGCCCGCTTACACTGCGGCGACGTTTCCCGCGCCGCAAGCGCGTCAGTTTCCGCGTGACTTCATCTGGGGCGTGGCGACCTCAGCTTTCCAGACCGAAGGCGCGCTCGATGTCGACGGGCGCGGGCAAAGTATCTGGGACGTTTTTCCGCGCGAAAAGATCGCCGACCGCTCCGACGCCGCCATCGCAGTCGACTCGTATCATCGCTATCGCGAGGACATCGCCCTTTTGCAGGGGCTCGCGGCAAGGGCGTATCGCTTCTCGATCGCTTGGCCGCGCGTTCTACCGGCGGGCGCCGGCGCCATCAATCAGAAGGGCGTCGACTTCTACTCGCGTCTCGTCGACGCGGTCCTGGAAAAGCGCATCACGCCGTACGCGACGCTGTTTCACTGGGACTTGCCGCTGACGCTGCAGCAGCATGGCGGTTGGGCCAACCGCGACACCACACAGCGTTTTGCCGATTACGCTAACATCATCGCCACGCGCCTCGGCGATCGCGTAAAGCACTTCTGCATCATGAATGAGCCGGCCGTGCACGTGTTTGCTGGCCACGTACTCGGCATCCATGCGCCGGGGCTTGCGGATACAAATCTCATCGGCCCAGTAACGCATCATCTCAACCTGGCGCAGGGGCTCGCGATCCAGGCGCTCCGCGCCGCGCACTCCGATTTCACCATCGGTACGACGCTCGCCATCACGCCGTCACGCCCGGCGCATGACGGCATAGCGCCGCTCAACGACGCTGCGGCGAAGGGCTTCGACGCTGTGTGGAATGGCGCCTACCTAGATCCTCTGCTGAAGGGCGTCTACCCAGCGCAAGCGCGCGGCTTCATCGAGCCGTTGCTGCGCGCCAATGATATGGCGGTGATCCGTCAGCCCGTCGATTTCATCGGCGCAAACTATTACGCGCCGGCGTATCTGCGCTTTGACCTGATGAGCAAAGCGCACATAGCGCCTGCTGATCCGCCGCCGAACACGGCGCGCGACGCTTTCAATCGCGAGATCGATCCCGCCGGCATGTGGCAAATCCTAAAGCGCCTGCGCGACGAGTACGGCAATCCCAACGTGCTGATCACGGAGAACGGTTGCTCCGACCCGTTCAGCGACGATCCCGCCATCCAGAACGATACATTCCGCATCGCCTATCTGCGCCGCCATCTCGAAGCGGTGAAGAGCGCGATGGAAGCGGGCTCGCGCGTCGGCGGCTACTTCCACTGGACGCTGGTCGACAATTGGGAATGGGCCGAGGGCTATCGCTCCAAGTTCGGCTTCGTCTCGCAAGACCGCTCGAACTCCCTGCGTGCGACGAAAGCCTCCTATGCCTGGTTCAAGGCGTTGGCGATGACGGGGCGGCTGAACGTGGCGGCGGGTTGACGCCGGAAAGGAAGTCCCCCGTCTGCGGCGCGCGGTCGAGATCGGCGCCAACCGAACTCAAGCCGACCCACTGGATCGGAATCCCTGCGCACATCAGCGGATCAGGACTATTGCACACCTGGAAGTGCAGGTGCGGCTCGGTCGAGTTGCCGGATGATCCAACCTGACCGATTTGCTGGCCCTGCGTGACGCGGTCGCCCACATGCACGCGCACGCTGCCGGGTTTCATGTGGGCGTAAACCGAAAACTCGCCGTTGCCGTGATCAATTGTGACGTGATTGCCGATGATGCCTAGGACACCCTGCGCCAAGCGCGTGGCCTGATCTCGTTGCAGTCGCGCGAAGTAGGCTTCCTGCGTTTCATTCGGTTGCTTCAGCGCGTGTAAATCTTCGGGCTGATCGTTGGCGGCATCGACGACAACACCTGCCGCAGCTGCGACGATCGGTTGACCATAGGCGTAGTAGTCCGTGAATCGCGTGCCGTGGCCTCTGTACGTGTTGAAGTTTGAGCCCATGCGCACGAGGTCGTGGGCGAATTCCTCCATCGCCGCCCAGCGATGATGCGACTGAAGGCTAGGGGCCGCGCCGTCGTACCACTGACCGCGCAGCGGAAACGCGAACGCCATTCGCGAGAGTTCATGCGAAATCGCAATATGACCGTCACCTTCGCCTGAGTTGGAAATCGCGCGCACGCGCAGCTCGTCACGCGAGCCGCGGTAGGCAAAGAGCTGTGAGCCGATGATCAGCGCTTCGCCCGGCGCGAGCGTCGGCGAAGCCGCCAAATGCGCCCCGTGCAACAGTCCGTCGCCGCCGAAGACGAAGCCAAGATGGGGCCACATTGGGCTTTGCTGCATCTGTGAAAAACTGGCTGCCGCGCGCGTAAGATATCCGACGTCGAGGGTGCGGGTGTCACGCACCTCCCCATGATCTGTGAGCTCCAGTTGAACCTGGCTCAAGGTGATGGGCGCGGCGCTGTCGTTGACGATGGCGATGCTGTGCACGAGCAGTGTGGAGGCATCCTGCTGGTTGTTGGCCTCATATGTGTGCAGCGTGCCGGACGGAAAGAAGCGCACATCGATCGCCCAGGCGTCAGTCGCGCAAAGCCACGCGGCGGCGGCAGCCGCAATCAGCGCCAGCTTCATCATTCCCTCCATGCTTCACGGACCAGATGCGGCCTATACCAGATTTGGATGCTGGGAGCTGTTTGGCACAAGCGCCGTCGTATAGGGCGCGTACACCTGCCAGCCGAGGGTCTGATAGAGCGCACAGCCAGCGTCGGTCGCCACCAGCATGCCCCGCTGCGCGCCGCGTGCGAGGACGGCGTTCTCCAGTGTGCGCACGATCGCGCTGGCGAGCTTACGGCGGCGATGCGCTTCGTGG
>JADMIO010647459.1_pt1 | contig 29978 bp, 23 predicted proteins | sample 8958161 | NCBI WGS metagenome assembly JADMIO01 (sample SAMN16585339, study PRJNA669376) | soil metagenome | isolation source: Crop rotation soil | place: USA: Cullars Rotation, Alabama | collected 2011 | reverse complement strand
CTCCGCCGTAAACGAAGACTCCAGCGCCCGCATCGTCGTCGTCCCGATCGAGCAAATCCGGTGGTTCCCCACCCTGGCCTTGTTCACGATCTTACAGGCATCTTCCTCAATCCGGTAATATTCGGCGTCCATCTTATGCTTGCTCAGGTCTTCCACCTCGATGGGCCGGAAAGTTCCCAGACCCGTGTGCAGCGTGATCTCGGAGAAACGGACACCCTTGATCTCCAGGCGCTTGATCAGCTCCTTGCTAAAGTGCAGACCCGCCGTCGGAGCCGCTACCGCACCCTCGTGCTTCGCATATACCGTCTGGTAACGCTCCTTGTCTTCCTCATCCGGCTTACGCTTGATATATTTGGGCAGGGGAGTCTCACCCAGGATCTCCAGCACCTGACGGAACTCGTCATCAGTGCCATCCCACAGGAAACGGATCGTCCGTCCCCGGCTCGTCGTATTGTCGATTACTTCCGCTACCAGCTCATCGTTGTCGCCGAAATACAGCTTGTTCCCAACCCGGATCTTACGCGCAGGGTCGACGATCACGTCCCAAAGACGATTGGGCTTATTCAGCTCGCGAAGCAAAAACACCTCGATCTTGGCTCCCGTCTTCTCCTTCCGGCCATACATGCGGGCAGGAAATACCTTGGTATTGTTGACAACGAACACATCCTTATCATCGAAATACTCGAGAATATCGCGGAAATGCTTGTTCTCGATCAAGCCGGTCTTGCGGTGAACAACCATCATACGGCTGTCCTCTCTCTTTTTCGCAGGGTGTTGGGCAATAAGGTTTAACGGGAGATCAAACTTGAACTGTGAAAGCTTCATGTGCTGTTTAATGTTTTTATGGTTTTCGCCAGCAAGCGGGGGTGCCAACTGAACGACTATTCGCACATGATACCAGCGGGTGGTATTTTACTGACTAATCGGAGGTTTCTTCCGGTCCAAACCAGGTCTTACGGCACCCGATTTGATATCATGTTACGGCATGACAATGACTTGAAATTTCAAGCGGGCAAAGGTACAAATAATTTGCAGAATTTGCAAAAAAATAATTCACCCTGCAACGTGCTAAAACGTACCGCCCGCCGTTTTTATTTCAATATGAAAAATATACTGCCCCTTATCCTTGTATTTTCCATGACCCTCCAAACCCTGGCACAGGCCCAGACCCCGGAACCGGCCCAGACCCCGGAACCGGCGCTTCATTTCCCTATCAGGAACACCCGCTCCGCCCAGCACGCCTATGTGCCCGGCACCCGCCTGTATATCATCCCACCCAAAGGCTATACCCCCTCCCAAACAGTAGCCGGATTTGAAAAAGGCGGCAATTCCGCCCTCGTCATCCAGGACCTGGTCGGAGGCAGCTTTTATACCAATGCCGCCACCTTCAGCCGGCAGGCATTCGAGCAAAAAGGAGCCAAAGTCTTCGATTATAAAGAGACGACGATCGGAGGATTTCCTGCCAAATTCCTCCATGCGCAGGGAGACGCCAACGCCCAGGTTATTATCCTGGTCTTCGGCGACTCCACCTTTTCTACCATGATCATGGCCGCCTATCCGGCAGGTGACACCCGAAGCGCCGAAGACCTCGCGGCTGCACTGAACACCATCGTCTATGACAAGAATAAGAAGATAAACCCCATAGAAACTGCCATTTTCACGCTGGATGAGAAAGTCTCCCGGTTCAGGTTCTTTAGCTATACGGCGAATCTGTACATGTACTCCGTCGGAGGGAAAGACAACTCCGCGGACCAGCGTGCTCCGATGGCACTGATCACACAACTGCCCGCAGGAGGAGGAGTCACTGAGAAAAACATGGCGGAACAGATGATCTCCTCAGCACAGCAGCACGGACTCTCTGAAGCGAAAATCGTCAGCGGCTCGGCCACCACGATCAATGGCTTGCCCGCCTATGAGATGACCGTCAGCGGTATACAAAACGGCGAAAAAGTAATCTATTACGAATGCGCCCTTTCAAAAGGCGGCAGGGCGCTGAGCCTGACCGGCGTCAGCTACAACGATGACCAGGTCGTCAGGGAATTTACTGCTTTGGCGCATACCCTGCGCTTCAAATAGGTTTCCCAAACCGCCCCTTTTTATTTATCTTCATATGTATCGATCAACCCCCTTATAATGAGTCCGAGGTCCCATAGGTACTTTTTTGTCCTTATTGTCATCATCAGCTTCTTACCGGTTACCCAGCTGACAGCCCAACAAAAACCCGAAAAGAAATACCCGGCATTGTTATGGGAAATCACCGGCAACGGCCTGCAAAAACCGTCTTTTCTGTTCGGGACAATGCACGTCAGCTCCAAGCTCGTCTTCCACCTCAGCGACTCCTTCTACCTCGACATCAAAAACGCCGAAGTCGTCGCCCTCGAGCTCGACCCTCAGCTCTGGCAGGACGAGATGTACCGCTTCGAGAACCTCCAGACGAACCTCCGCTACTTCACCCAGGGCGCCCCCAACGACTTCATCAACGAAAAATCCTTCCAGCTCGAAAAATACGAGGACCGGCTCAAATCCGCCCTCAGCAACGAACCCACCGTTATCAACAGCCTTCTCTACCGGACCTATCGCACCCGCGCCGACTTCGAAGAAGACACCTACCTCGACCTCTACATTTATCAAACCGGTAAAAAGCTCGGCAAAAAAGCTACGGGCGTAGAAAACTTCTTCCAGACCGAACGCCTCATCATGGAAGCCGCCCAGGACATGCTAAAAGACCGGCGCAAGAAAGCCCCCGATGCCGACGGTGAATCTTCCTTCGAGCTCGAACGCAAAACCCAGGAAGCCTACCGCAAGGGCGACCTCGACCTCCTCGACTCCCTCGAAAAGCTGATGGAGCCCTCCGAAGCCTACATGGAGAAATTCCTCTACCGCCGCAACGAAATCCAGGCGGCCTCCATCGACAGCATCGTCAAAAAACACTCCTTATTCGTCGGGGTAGGGGCGGCCCATCTTCCGGGGAAACGGGGCGTCATCGAACTGCTCCGTAAAAAAGGATATACCCTCCGTCCCGTCTTCATGCCCGACCGCGACGCCCTCCGCCGCGACGACATCGACAAGATAAAAGTCCCCGTCTCCTTTTCGACCTTCACCTCCGAAGACGGCGACTTTTCGGTGGCTCTCCCGGGACAGCTGTACCGGAGGCAGAGCAACCGCTCCGACGAATCCTGGCAATACGCCGACATGAGCAACGGAGCCTATTATATGATTGGCAGGGTCAAGACGCACAGCGGCTTCCTCGGTCAAAAAGACGACGCCATCCTCCGCAAAGTCGACAGCCTCCTCTACGAAAACATACCCGGGCGAATCCTCAAAAAGACGCCCATCGTCCGCAGCGGCTACCACGGCTTCGACATCACCGGCCGCACCCGCCGCGGCGACATCCAACGCTACAACATCCTGGTCACCCCTACCGAAGTCTGGATCTTTAAAATCAGCGGCACCAACGGCTATGTCGAAGGCGCCGAAGCCGACCAGTTCTTCAGCTCCATAAAACTTCGCAGCAAGACTTCGGCCAACTGGACCGACTTCAGCCCTTCCCGCGGCGGCTTCACCCTGCGCTGGCCCCGGACCCCCTCCCAGAGCAAGAACACTGCAGCTGCAGACCGCATCACCCGCTGGGAATACGAAGCCACCGACTCGGTCACCGGCGACGCCTTCCTGCTTTGGAAAAAGACCGTCCAGAACTACCGCTTCCTCGAAGAAGACACGGCCGACCTGGCCCTGATGGAAGAAAGCTTCCGCCTCTCCGACTGGATCGAAAAGCCCCTCAGCCGCCAGAGCGGGACCTATAGCGGCTACCCCTGTCTCGACGCCGTCTTCCAGGCCAAAGACGGGTCCTACTATAAAACTAAATTTATCATCCACGGCGCCGACTACTACCTCCTCGCCGTCCATACGCATAGCAAGGACAGGACCTTCCCCAACTTCTTCAACTCCTTCGCCTTTACCCCCTACCGGTATCCGCGGATCCACAACTATGTCGACACCTTTATCCGGATCAACGTCAACACCCCCGTCATCCCCGAAGTAGACGACGGAGTGCGGACCATCCTCGAACGCTCCTCCAGCGAAGAATTCCTCAGCTCCATTCCCAACTATAACAGCTACTGGCCCCGCGCCAAGACCGCCCTCTTCCAGGACGACACCACCGGCGAGGCCGTCATGGTTTCCGTCGAATCCTTCCCGAAATATTACTTCCCCAAGGACACCGCCTCCTTCTGGCTGGAAGAAACCAGCGAGAAACGAGTCCGGCGCGGAGACCTCATCTCGAGCAGGAAGCGTCCTATTTTCGACGAATCCACCACCACCACCGTCCCCTCCTCCATCACCGCGGCCTCCTCCACTACCGCTCCCCCCTCAATCATCGGATACGACTATTTCCTATCCGATACCAATACCCTTCGCCGCATCCGCATGCACGTGTTCCTGAAGGGCAACTACCTCTACCGCATCATCTCCCTCGGCGACTCCTTACAGCCGCCCAGCGAGTTCGTAGAGCAGTTCTATGCCTCCTTCCGTCCGCAGCTGCGCCAGCCCGGCCCCTCCGTCTTTGCGTCGAAGCTCGACCTGTTCTTCCGCGACTTCTATAGCAAAGACTCCGGCACGGCCCGTCGCGCAAAAGTCGCCATCCCGAACATCTATTTCGGCACGGCCGGCGTCCCCGCATTGCTCGACGCCATCAACCACCTGCCCTATAACGGCAAAGACTATTTCGAGACCAAGACGAAATTCATCAACGAGCTCGGCTACATCAACGACTCCGTCGCCATTACGCCCGTAGTCGCCGGTCTGAAAAACATCTACGAAAGGGTAGGGGACACCAGCACCCTCCAAAACGCCGTCCTTAAAGCCCTGGCCCATCATAAGACCACCGCTGCCTACGCCCTGCTCAAGCAGCTCATCGTCCAGGACCCGCCCGTCTTCGACAACACATCGGATTACAACTACCTCTTCCAGGACATCAGCGACTCCCTGGCGCTGGCGAAGACCCTCTTCCCCCAGCTCCTCCAGCTCGCCACCGTGGATGACTATAAATCGAATATCCAAACCCTGCTGGCCGACCTCGTCGACAGCGGCTACCTGCACGCAGCCGACTACGAATCGTATTTCAGCCAGGTCTACTTCGACGCAAAAATTCAGTGGAAGAAACAGGAAGGGAAAGACGAACGCCGTCTCCAAAAGAAAGACGACGACAAGGACGACGACAACAGCGACAACGACGATGACAATGGGGGCAACAACCTCGACGACTATTCCGTCCTCCTCGAACCCTTCTACGAGAAAAACCCGACCATTCCCCACTACTTCGACCGGCTCCTCCGCAGTAAGGACCCCTACCTGCGCCTCAACACCGCCATCATCCTGTTACGGCACGACCACCCCGTCGCCGACTCCATCATCAACAACCTGGCGTCCGAAGACCTCACCCGCAGCCGCCTGCTGCGAAGACTTACCGCCATCCACAAAGAAGCCCGCTTCCCCTCCGCCTTCAGAACCCAGGAGCAGCTGGCCCGCAGCCTCATCGTCGCCAACTTCGGCAAAGAGCTGGCCGACATAAAATTTGTCGCCAAAAAACCCGCCCAATTCAAAGAAAACAAAGGCTTCGTCTACTACTTTAAATATAAAATCAACCGCGACGACGAATGGATGATCGGCCTCAGTGGCTTCCAGCCCCTCGGCACAAAGGAAGTCAACTTTGCGCCCTCCTTCTCCTCCGCCACGGGCAAACGCCTCCGCGCCGAAACCCCCGCCATCGACCAGTTCGACCAGCAATGGCGTCGCCTGCTCTTCGCCATGCGTCGCAGCAGCAGCTCCTTCTATCTTGATGATTATTTTACCGGCCGTATCGATGAAGACTAACTATCCCCCCATGTCCCACCCGCACCCCCATGCCCCACCCGCACCCCCCATCGCCGCCTCCTCTACACCCCCCTCGGTATCGCCGCTATCAACCGTTTCGTATACTCACTCTTCGGCGTCGCATAAACCTCCTCCGCGGCCCCGATCTCCTCAATCCTCCCCTTATTCATCACCATAATCCTATCGCTGATATACCGTATCACCGCCAGGTCATGCGAAATAAAAACCACCGTAAAGCCAAACTCCTTCTTCAAATCATTCAATAAATTCAACACCTGCGCCTGCACGCTCACGTCCAGCGCCGATACCGACTCGTCACACACCACAAACGAAGGCCTCAGCGCCAACGCCCGCGCAATCACAATCCGCTGCCGCTGCCCCCCCGAAAACTCGTGCGGATACCGGTCATAATGCTCCGCCTTCAAGCTCACCTTCTCCAATAGCTCCACCACCTGCCTGCGCCGCTCTTCCATACTCATCTCCTTCCCATGCACCCTCATCACCTCCTCAATCGCCGACCCCACCGTCAACCTGGGATTCAGCGAAGAATAAGGGTCCTGAAAAACCAGCTGTATATGCGGCCGCAACGCCCTCAATTCCTTCGCCCCCAAACCCGCCAAATCCACGCCGTCGAACAAAACCCTCCCCTCCGTCGGCTCTGCCAGTCGCAGCAAAGCCCTCCCCAGCGTCGTCTTCCCGCAACCCGATTCCCCCACCAATCCCAGCGTCTCCCCCTCATAAACCTCGCAGCTCACCCCATCCACCGCCTTCGTATATTCCAACACCTTCCCCAAAAACGTCTTCCGTTTAGGATACCAAACCTTCAAATCCTCCACCCGCACCAGCACCTTCTTCTCCTCCGCGCGGACAGCATCCTTCACGTGCACCGCATCCTCCGCGCGCACAGCGCGCTCTTCCACAGCCCCCACCGACGCGCGCAGTACATCCCCTCCGCCCGTGCCGCCCAAAAAATCACTAACCATCGGCAGCCTTTCCCCCTTCCTATGCAATATCGGCCTGCACGCCAACAACCCCTTCGTATACGGATGCTTCGGCGCCCGGAACAATTCCCCTACAACCCCCTCCTCCACAATCTTCCCCTTATACAACACCAACGCCCTATCCGCCACCTCCGCCACCACCCCCAAATCATGCGTGATAAAAATTACCCCCATATCCTCACTCCGCTGCAAATCGCGTATCAGCTCCAGTATCGTCTTCTGCACCGTCACATCCAAGGCCGTCGTCGGCTCATCACAAATCAACAACGAAGGCCTGCTGCTCATCGCCATCGCAATCATCACGCGCTGCTTCTGCCCCCCGCTCAACTGATGCGGCCATCGCGAATACACATTTGCCGGGTCCGGCAGCCGCACCTTCTCAAACAGCGCAATCGTCTCCTCCTTCGCCTGCGCAGCGCTCACCTTCCGATGTACTCTTATCGCCTCCGCCACCTGGTCCCCGCAAGTAAACACCGGGTTCAACGACGTCATCGGCTCCTGAAAAATCATCGCAATCTCCGCCCCCCTGATCTCCCGCATCCGCTGAGCCGGCAACGCCAACAGATCGACCTCCTCTCCATCCCTCCCCGTAAACACAATCTTCCCCGACCCATACCGGGCCGGCGGCTGCGCCAGCAACCGCAGAATCGACAACGAGGTAATCGACTTCCCCGACCCCGATTCCCCCACGAGCGCAACAATCTCACCCCGCTTAACCTGCAGGTTGATACCCTCCACACCGGGCACCTCACCACCTTCTGTTGAAAAGGAAATACTAAGATCCTGAATAGATAATAAGGCAGACATTCTGCCTAAAGATACGCCTTTACTTTCTCACATCCACCACCGTGTTCCTCTTCTCCGGCACCGGATAATAAATCAAACAAACCGCACAATTCTGCGGAATCTTCTTCTCACTGATTGCAAAAGTAAACACATCGTTCTGCCTGAACCCCGCTCCCCCAAAATCACAAACATTCTCCACCGTAAACACATTCGTCAAAATCGTATCCTTCCCGCTATGCCAGGTCTTCTCGATCTTGCCCGAATCGATCTTCCCGCTGATCACCTCGATCACATACTGCCCACAGGGCCCCTTCTCCACCAGCTTACCCGTTAAACGAGCGCCCATATGCGAAGGCTTGCAATAAAACCCCGTTCCCGCTAATAATAGCAGAACTGCCGGAAAGAAAATCTTTTTCATTGATTAGCTGTTTGCCTGATCTGACAAGCTCTTTCCTTCCGTCGTTGCACCGCGATCTGTTAAAACCACAGGCCCCTCACCCTCGCAAGCCCACGCTCAATTCCCTCTCACAAACCCCGCTCCTCCAGGCCCTGTCCCGCCTAAAACCGCAAGTGCCTCACCGTAAGTCCATTGTTGATTAACTGCTTCAAAGAATCGATCCCGATCTTGATATGATTCTCCACATAATCCGTGGTCACCTTCAAATCACTCTCCGCCGTCTTCACCCCCTCCGGCACCATCGGCTGATCGCTCACCAGCAGCAGCGCGCCCGTCGGAATCTTATTGTAGAAGCCCACCGACAAAATCGTAGCCGTCTCCATATCGATCGCATACGCCCTGATCTTCTGCAAATACTCTTTAAACTGTTCGTCATGCTCCCAAACCCTTCGGTTCGTCGTATACACCGTTCCCGTCCAATAATCCACCGAATAGTCTCTTATCGTCGTCGAAATTGCCTTCTGCAGCGCAAACGCCGGTAACGCCGGCACCTCCGGCGGGAAATAGTCGTTCGAAGTACCTTCCCCCCTGATCGCCGCAATCGGCAAAATCAGGTCCCCCAGCTTATTGCGCTTCTTCAATCCCCCGCACTTGCCCAAAAACAACACCGCCTTGGGCGTGATCGCCGTCAACAAATCCATCACCGTCGCCGCCCCCGGACTACCCATCCCAAAGTTGATAATCGTTATGTCCCCGGCCGTCGCGCACTGCATCGCCTTATGCTCCCCAATGACTTCCACCCCGTGCCACTCCGCAAACAAGTGCACATAGTTGTAAAAGTTGGTCAGCAGAATATACTTGCCAAAATTTTCCAATTTCTCCCCGGTGTAACGAGGCAGCCAGTTACTTACAATTTCTTCTTTAGTCTTCATCTTATATCAGCATTAATGATTGTACTTTCGCATGGGCTCCCCCAAATTTAATAAATTTGTTTTGCTAGCTATGATCAAAATCTACTACCCGCCCTATCCCTTCAAGATCAGAGAACCCGAACGGAAGAAAGAAGAGATCTGGGACGAACTACGGAAACAATGGGTGCGACTGACTCCCGAGGAATGGGTGCGGCAAAACTTCATTCAGTACCTCCTCATCGTCAAAAACTACCCCGCCTCCTACATGGCGGTCGAACGCCGCATGAAACTCGGCGAGCTCAACAAACGCTTCGACCTCCTCATCTTCGACAAAGCCGCCCAACCCTGGATGCTCGTCGAATGCAAAGCCATGAACGAACGCCTCGACAGCCGCGTCCTCTGGCAGGTCCTCCGCTATAATATGGCCATCCCCATCAAATACATCGTCATCACCAACGGCGAAGAATGCCACGCCTTCGTCAAAGGCGCCACCGACTTCGAAGACATTACCGCCCTCCCCGGCTACAGCGAATAACCGCCCCTCGCCCCACACTCACACACCTCGCCTCACACCCACACACCTTCCTCACCACACGCCAGTCCCTCTATCCATTATCCGAACTCTGTTTAACCTGCTCTAAAACGCAACAATCCACTGAAAAAATTATAAAAACCGGTCAATACAGAGCAGATTCCAGCAATTATCAAAAATACATATACCCACCCCCATGCTCCTACCCAATCTTCCCGACATACATCTTCGTATCATACCTCACCCTCACCATTCCCCCTTGCGCATACCTCCCGAACAACTCCACCAACGCCCTCATCATCTCCTCATAACGCGCCCCCTCCTTCGGAATATAGGAAGAAGACAATAACCTCCCCTTCAGCCCCTCAAAATCCAAATCCTGCCCATTCTCGAACTGATACAACACATAGTCCTCCGGCGCAAAAAACCTTCCCACCTGCTCCCCCGTAATATTCTTGTGATTGATCGTCTTATAATCCCCCGCATAGGTCAAAATCAGCTCCTCATACTCCGCCTCAAACGGCATCACCATCAACCGCTCATTCCAAATCAACGCCGCCCGCGCGCCCCCACCTCCACCCACCCGCGTCCCCTCACCCGCCCGCACCCCTGCACCTCCCCGCGTCCCAGCGCCAACCCCCGAGCCCACCCCCAAACCCTTCCGCGCAATCCTCACCCACTCCGCCCTCGTCCCCACCGGGTCAAACCAATGAAATGCCTGTCCCGCCACAATCAAATCTACCGACCCATCCGCCAGCCCCGTAGCCTCCGCCTTCCCACCTACCGACACAAACCCCGCATACCCTCCCAACAGCTCCTCCGCCTTCGCCCGCATATCCGCATTCGGTTCCACCGCATACACGGTATTCCCCCTCCTCAAAAATGGCTCCGTTGAAATCCCCGTCCCCGACCCAATATCCGCCACCACCATCCACGGCTCCACCCCAAGCGTACTCACCACCGCATCCGGATACCCCGGCCGGTACTTCACATAATCTTCAACCCGATCGCTGAATCTCTTTGTGCTATCCATATCCCCAAGATACAAAAAAGGCCCGCCAGCCCCAACGCCCCGCCGCAGGCGGCCCAACTCCCAACTCCCCAACCCCCAACTCCCCAACTCCCCAACCCCCAACTCCCCAACTCCAACCTCCAACCCTTCTCCCCCAAAACACCCCCCAAAAAAGAAGCCCGCCAAAGGCGGGCCCCACAACAATAACATATATAAAACCGATTAAGGAAAAATCCCCAACTCCGCATACGAAGTCCCCACCTTATTGATGGCCACCACATACGCCGCCGTCCGCATATCCGGTATCGAAGGATTCGCCTTCCACGCATCCATAATCTCCCGCGTCGCGGCAATCATCGTCTCCTCCAATCCACTATACACCAGGTCTACCTCATCCGCCCCATGCATAATAAACTCCTTCTCCTTCTGAGAAACCTTCTTCCCCGTCAATCCCTCGATCTGACTCAAAATATGCGTATTCATATTCTCCGTAAACCTCTTCTCCATCCGTCCGTACCTTACGTGGCTCAGGTTCTTCAACCACTCGAAATACGAAACCGTCACCCCGCCCGCATTCAGATACATATCCGGCACGACGAGAATCCCCTTCTTCGCAAACACCTCATCCGCCTCCGGCGTCAACGGACCATTCGCCGCTTCGCCAATCACCTTTGCCTTGACGCGGGGTGCATTCTCTCCATTGATCACATTCTCCAAAGCCGCAGGAATCAAAATGTCGCACTCCAGCTCCAATGCATCCCCTGACTTTGCCATATTCGTCGCACCCGGGAAATTCAGGATACTTCCCGTCTTCTTCCGGTGCTGAAACACTTCCTCTTCATTGAGGCCCGCAGGATTCATAATCGCGCCCTCGAACTCCGCCAAAGCGATCACCTTGGCGCCCCCCTCCCGGAAAAACTTTGCCGCGTGATACCCCACGTTACCCATCCCCTGCACCACGACCGTTTTACCTTCGATACCCGTCTTCATCCCCTGCTTCTTCATGATGTCCTCCATATTGCACACCTCCCGGATACCATAAAAGACACCCAGACCCGTCGCTTCACGACGACCCCGGACCCCGCCCTGCGAAACCGGCTTGCCCGTCACACAACCCAACGCATCGATCTCGCCGGGACGCATGCTCATATAGGTGTCCAGAATCCACGCCATCTCGCGCTCACCCGTACCATAATCCGGCGCAGGCACATCCGTACCCGGCCCGATAAAATTCTTCTTGATCAGCTCCGAAGTATACCGGCGCGTGATCTTCTCCAGCTCGTACGGCGTATACTTCTTGGGGTCGATACTAATCCCCCCCTTGGCGCCCCCGAAAGGCACATTGACAATCGCACACTTGAACGTCATCAACGCCGCCAGCGCCATCACCTCATCCAGGTTCACCGAAGGCGCAAACCGGATACCCCCCTTACAGGGAGTCTTGTGGTGCGAGTGCTGCACACGATACGCTTTAATGACCTCGATCTTATCCCCGATTTTCACGGGGAAAAACATCCGGTACACGGCGTTACACTGCTTGATCTGCTCCAATATACCGGGGTCCCAGCTTGTAAATCCAGCCGCTTTATCGAAACTTTTCTCTACGGCTTCAAAAAACTTGTACTCCATTTGGCTTGCCATAATCGTTATTTAAGATCTTTTTCAAATTTAGATATCTTCCTGTCCAGCCTTGCCACGTAAAAAAACAACCCCGCCAAAATCACCACCACCACCAGCACCACGACATAAATCTTGCCATCGGCCCTGAACTTATCGGCCATATCGACCGTGTCCGCCGGCTTACCCTGCGCCATCGCCGGCACCGAAACCAGCCCGCCCAACAACGCCAGAACCAACATGTAAATTTTCTTATGCATAAGAGATTTTTCTTTATTGAGTCAGCAGCATATCCCTATTAAACAGCCGTTGCGACGCTCCGTTCAACATTTGAACCCTATTGAGCCCTCTTTTCAGCGAGTAACTGAAGCCTAATCCGCAGCGTCGTAATCCAAACCCCCAGCAGCGTCCACCCCGGCACCGCCCCCGGCCAGAAAACCAACCGCATCCGGCTATCGATATCATGCGAATCCAACGCCGGATTCCCCATCCCCCCCGGATGCAGACTCTCCAGCATCCGCGGGATAATCCAGATCGTAGGCATCAACATTGCATACGCGAAAATGTTGTAAACCGCCCCGATTCGCGCCCGCTTATCCATATCCGTCATAGAATTACGAAGCACCAGGTAAGCAAAATAAATCAACAGCGCAATCGCCGCCCCAAGCTGCTTCGGATCACTGCTCCAAAAAGCACCCCATGTCCACCGGGCCCAGATCGAACCCGTCACAAGCCCCAGTACGCCAAAAGCAATCCCGCCCTTGGCATACTCCAGCGCATAAATATCATGAACAGGATTATTCGACCGCAGATACCTGATCGAATAATAAACCGAAACGGTAAAGAGAATCATCATCGAAAACCACATCCCCACATGGAAATACAAATTGCGGATCGTTTCATTGAGAATCGGCTTCGCAGGCACCTCGCCCAAAAACCCGGCTATCGCCGTATAGACCAGCATGACCACACTCAATATTTTCCACCAGTTCTGACGAATCATAAGTATAAGAAATTAGCACCAGGCGGTGCAAAGTTAGTATAAACCTCAGTCCTTCCACAAAAAAGGAAAAAGAATCAAAGCCAGCATCACGATCATCACATCCAGCCCCCCCAATAACAAATTCATCTGCATCAACCCGCCCTGCAGCACGGATTCGAACGCAATCGTCGAAATCTTGCTGAGCAGCAGCAGCTGCGGAATAATCAGGGGAAAACCCAGTATCGCCATCAGGGCCGAATTCTGCTGGGCCCTGGCCGCAATCGCCGCCAGGAATGTAAACACCAGGCTCAGGCTAATCCCCCCCAAACAGCTGATCGCCACAAAAGCAAGCGGATTCGGCATCGGATTGCCCAGCATCAGCACGAACAAAGCCATGCTCACCAGGCTCATCACCAGCATCAGCAACGCATTGAACAATAACTTCGATAAGATGAAATCCCGGGGGCCGGCGATCGTGTAGAAATAAAGCAGCCGCCCCTTTCCTTCCTGAAGAAAACTTTTAGCCACCGCATTGACACAGATAAACAACTGCATCATCCAGAACAGCCCCTTCCAAACCGTCCCCTCCGGCTGCCCCATCGACAAATACAGCACGAAGATCGTAGAGGCCACATACAACAGCACCCCGTAAAACGTGTACTGCTGCCGGACCTCTAACAAGAGATCCTTCCGGAACAGCGTAATGATATGCCTGGTCGAGCCGATTAGGTTAATTTTAGGCCACAAATGTAGTGTACGCCGCTTTACAAAGAAAATCCGGCCAAAAAGTAAAAATTCCGGGCCTTGAGCAAAAAACAGAAGGCGTGACGGCATTTAAAGAATCGTTAAAAATTTTAATGAATAGGGGGCCCAAAAGACCCAAACAGACCCTTGCGAACCTGGCCAAAAAAGCCTTCAAACCACTAAGGAAGAGTATAATAACAATGCCTGCAGCGAGGCTCATAAGCCTCCTTTTCCCCCAACAAAATCTGCCCCGCCTGAGCCTTCTTACGGTAGGAATAGTTGGCAATATTTCCACATTTCACACAAATGGCATGTAACTTGGTTATATATTCAGCTTTAGCCAAAAGGTATGGCATCTGGCCGAATGGTTTGGCGCTGTAGTCCATGTCCAAACCGGCGACGATCACCCTGACGCCACGAACAGCAAGCTGGTCGCAAACTTCAGGCAATTGATCGTCGAAAAACTGGGCCTCGTCAATACCGATAACGTCAACATCGCCGGCTAATAAAAGGATGGTCTGCGAGTTGTCAATAGGCGTCGATTGGATAGCATTCTCATCATGGGATACGATCTGCTGCTCGTGATAGCGCGTATCCATGGCCGGCTTAAAGATCTCTACTTTTAGATTGGCAATCTTAGCACGCTTGAGCCGCCTGATCAGTTCCTCTGTTTTCCCGGAGAACATAGATCCGCAAATGACTTCGATCCAACCGCGCTTTTCACCCTGTAAATGGGGTTCGATGAACATAGACTACTTATAAATTAGGTTCGGAATTTGTTATAACTTTATAGGACACTACACTACTACTAACCCAAACGTGCTCTTAAACGGTGCTATGGAACGACTTAAAGAACTCATTAACAGGTTAAATGAGCAGGTCGACCGTAAAGTCGATACTGCTCTTCTGCTCGAGACCGCCCAGCAGCTCGAGGCTGAAATCCGCCTGCTAGCCAGCCAGACCCCTGCCCCTGCAAGGGTAATGCCGACAAAAATAGCAGTTATGATGCCATCCTCCACGAAAAATAAGGAGACAGTAACTGTTGCCTCCCCGGCTCCGGCCCCTGCCGTCGCCGCGCCAACTCCGGTCCCCGTAGCCGCAAGCCCGGCTCCACCTGCCGCCGCCGCCACTAACGGCGTCCCCGTCATCGCCCAGACCAATGGCGTCCCCATCGCTCAAACCAACGGCGTCGCCGTCGCCAAAGCTCCTCCCGCCCCGGGCAAATCCCCCGAACGCGGCCAATGGCCCTTCGACCCCCTCGCAGAGAAGCCCACCGACCGCTTCACCCTCTCTCAAAAAACAAAAGAAGTCAACGACGTCATCGGCACAAACGGCCTCTCCTCCCTCAACGATAAACTTCGCACCGAGACGACCGACCTCAAGTCGACCCTCAACGACTCCCCGGTCCGCGATCTCAAAAAAGCCATCGGCGTAAACGACCGATATCTTTTTATAAACCAATTATTTAGAGGTGATGAAGTCATGTACGAGCGCAGCCTGAAAACCATCAACGGCTTCCGAATCTTACCCGAAGCCGAATACTGGATGGAACGCGAACTGAAGGTGAAACTTGGCTGGGACGAAAATCGTGAAACCACCCGCCACTTCTATCAGCTGGTCAAAAGACGCTTCTCATAAACCAAACCGGACGGAGTCCGGTTCAAGACATCAGCCGCTACGATGAAAAAATTTACTTTTCTAATAATTTTTTCATCGTAATATACCGGATGATCCGCTCCGTCGCCCCCTTCCTGGAATGCACATAATCAAGGGAGGCCTTCCCCGTCTCCAGACATTCGGGCATGTTCTGTAACAACCGGTTAAAAACCTTCTCGGCCTCCAACGCACTGTCGATAATAATCCCGCCCCCGCTCTCCACCAGCTCCACCGCCTCGATATACTTCTCGATCACCGGGCCAAAGACCACCGGCTTCCCATAAACCGCCGCCTCCAACACATTATGCACCCCATCGTCCCCAAACCCGCCGCCAATATAAGTGATTGTAGCATAGCGATATAAACGCGAAAGCATCCCGATATTATCAATAATCAGCACATTCGGCTCCGGCCATCCCGCCGGCGCACCCCCGCCGCTCCGTCCCGCAGCACCCCGGGGCCCCGCAGCAGCACCAGCCCCCTTCTCCCAAACAGAATAACGAACCGTCTGCCGGAACAGTCCCTCCACCTCCCTCAACCGATCCTCACTGATCTCATGCGGCGCAATGATAAACCGTACCTCCGGATGCGTATTCGCATAGTGATCCAGCTCCTCCTCATCCTCCTCCCAGGTACTCCCCGCCACCACCACCGGATAATCCCCGCAAAACGCCCTGATCAACGGCAATTCCTCTCCCGCCTCCGCAATCGCTATTACCCGGTCGAATCGCGTATCCCCGCTCACACTCACCTGCTCCGTTAACCGCAGCTTACCCAGCAACACCCGCGAAGCCTCCGTCTGCACGAATAGATGCGTAAAACACTCCAGCATATACCGGTGCAGCCGCCCATACCAACGAAAAAAAGGTTGGTCCGGCCGGAACACGCCCGATATCAGCAATACCGGAATCTTCCGCTTACGCAGCTCCACCAGGAAATAATACCAGTAATCGTATTTGACCCACAACACCAGGTCCGGCGCAACCAGGTCTATAAATGTCTTCGCCTGCTTCAGCCCGTCCAGCGGCAGGTAAAAAATATGGTCTGCCCCGGGCCAATCTCTCTTCGCCTCATACCCGCTCGGCGAAAAGAAACTCAGCACGATCCTGCAATCCGGCGACACCCTCCGCAACTCCTCCAATACCGGCCGCCCCTGCTCGAACTCCCCCAGCGAAGAACAATGCATCCACACGACCTTCCCCCGCCGGCCCTCGTCCGCCCGCAGCTCCGCAGCCATCCGCTCGGACCAACCCTTCCTCCCCTCCAGCCATAGCTTCGCCTTCCGGTTCCAGGGCGCAATCAGCCGGATCCCTACCTTGTACAACCATAAAAAAATGTGATAAAAAAGAATACTCAATGTCTACCCTGTTTAGTTATTGAATTGATCACTGCCTTCCCACTACCGCAATACCCCCACGCGCTCTGTTTAAGCCCCTGCCGCCTCATCGCACTGCCTTAACAATCACCGCCCAACATTGGATAAACCACATTTTTGCAGTAGGTTTGTGCCCATTCTCAAAAAGGACAAAATAGGATAGAGTATGCGGCCCATCCAAATGGTAGATCTTAAACGGCAATATACAAATATAAAGAGTGAAGTTGACTCATCCATCCAGGAAGTATTGGACAGTGCAGCCTTTATTAACGGCAAGGCCGTAACCGATTTCGCAAGCGCCCTCTCGGCATATACCGGCTCCAAACACGTCATCCCCTGCGCTAACGGCACCGACGCCCTGCAAATCGCCATGATGGCGCTCGACCTCCAACCCGGAGACGAAGTCCTCACCCCCTCCTTTACCTTCGTCGCTACAGCCGAAGTCATCGCCTTGCTCCGGCTCACACCCGTATTCGTCGAAGTCGATCCCAGGACCTTCTGCATCGACCCCGCCGCCCTCGAACGCGCCATCACCCCCAGGACGAAAGCCATCGTACCCGTCCACCTCTATGGCCAGTCCGCTCCCATGCAGGAGATTTTAGACATTGCAAAAAAACATAACCTTTATATCATAGAAGACAATGCCCAGGCGATCGGAAGCAGCTATAACTTCGCCGGCGGCGTCACCAAAAAAACCGGCTCCATCGGCCACATCGGTACCACCTCCTTCTTCCCCTCAAAAAATTTGGGCTGTTACGGGGACGGAGGAGCAATATTTACAGATGATGACGCGTTAGCTAGCCGGTTGAAAATGATTGCAAACCACGGGCAGAGCCGACGCTATTATCACGACACAGTAGGCTGCAACAGCCGCCTGGACTCCATCCAGGCAGCCGTGCTGAATGTGAAGCTGAAGAAACTGGATGAATACATCGCAGCCAGAAGAAGCGCAGCAGACTATTATGATAATGCCTTCAAAGCTCACCCGAAAATCACGACGCCCTACCGGGCATCCTACAGCCACCACGTTTTTCATCAGTATACCCTCGTCCTCGAAAACGTCGACCGCAACGGCCTCAACGAATTCCTGGCAGGAAAAAATATACCGTCGATGATCTACTATCCGGTACCCGCCCACCGTCAACAAATGTTCGCCTCGTCAGGCGGTGGTAACTTCCACCTCGAAACCACAGATTGGCTGACGGAAAGGGTCATATCCCTTCCCATGCACACCGAGCTGGATCAGGAACAGCTGGAATACATAACCTCCGGCGTTCTGGAATACATTAATAAATAAAATTTAAACCAAAAAGGGATCTTTATGAAAATTGCTGTGATCGGTACCGGATATGTTGGACTCGTTACTGGAACCTGTTTTGCTGAAACTGGCAATGACGTTGTCTGTGTAGACATCGATATCAATAAAGTACAAAAACTCTCCAACGGCCAGATCACTATATACGAACCCGGCCTGGAAAAGCTCTTCCTGCGTAACCTCAAGGAAGAGCGTCTGAAATTCACGACGAACCTTGAAGAAGGCATCAAAGAAGCCCAGATCATCTTCCTCGCACTACCCACTCCCCCCGGCGAAGACGGCTCCGCCGACCTCAAATACATCCTGGGTGTATCCGACCAGCTCGGTAAAATCTTAAAAGACTATAAAGTCATCGTCGATAAAAGCACCGTACCCGTCGGCACCGCCGAAAAAGTACACGCCGCCATCGCTAAGAACTATAAAGGAGAATTCGACGTCGTCTCCAACCCCGAGTTCCTCCGGGAAGGCGTAGCCGTCGACGACTTCATGAAACCCGACCGCGTGGTCATCGGCGCCTCCTCCGAACGCGCCCGCAAGATCATGGGCGACCTCTACGGCCCCTTCGTTCGGCAGGGTAACCCGGTCATCTTCATGGACGAGCGTTCGGCGGAACTCACCAAGTACGCCGCCAACTCCTTCCTGGCCACCAAGATCACCTTCATGAACGAAGTCGCCCTGCTCTGCGAACGCCTCGGCGCCGACGTAGACATGGTCCGCCGCGGCATCGGCAGCGACGAACGCATCGGCAAACGCTTCCTCTTCCCCGGCATCGGCTACGGCGGCAGCTGCTTCCCCAAAGACGTACAGGCCCTCGTAAAGTCTTCCCAGGAAGTCAGCTACGATTTTCGCATCCTCAACGCCGTTATGGACGTCAACGAAAAGCAGAAACTGCACCTGATGCCCAAGGTGAAGAAATACTTCGGCAACCTGAAAGGCAAACACTTCGCCCTCTGGGGTCTCGCGTTTAAGCCCAATACCGACGACATCCGCGAAGCGCCCGCCCTCTACATGATCGATGCCCTCATCGCAGAAGGAGCCACCGTCAGCGTATTCGACCCCGAAGCGATGAACAATGTCAAAAACCTCATCGGCGACAAAGTCACCTATGCGGAGAATCAATACGAGGCCCTCGAAAACGCCGACGCCCTCATCATCGCCACCGAGTGGAACGAATTCCGGACACCCAACTTCCTGAAAATCGTCACCACCCTGAAGAACAAAGTCATCTTCGACGGACGCAACCTCTTCGATATAGCAGCCATCCGCGAGCTTGGCTTCTACTACGAAAGCATCGGCCGTGCACCCGCAAACCCCTCGGATAAAAAATAACCTAAAAAGCGCTATGAGTAAGAATAAAGAACGCGTATTGATCACCGGGGCCGCAGGCTTTCTGGGCTCCCATCTCTGCGACCGTTTTATAAAGGAAGGCTACCATGTCATCGGCATGGATAACCTGATAACAGGTGACCTCCGGAACATCGAACACCTCTTCAAGCTCGAACACTTCGAATTCTATCACCACGACGTCAGCAAGTTCATCCACGTCCCCGGTGAACTGAAATACATCCTTCACTTCGCCTCACCGGCCAGTCCGATCGACTACCTGAAGATACCCATCCAGACCCTGAAAGTTGGCTCCCTCGGCACCCACAACTGCCTCGGCCTCGCCAAATCCAAAAAGGCCCGGATCCTGGTCGCCTCCACCTCGGAGATCTATGGCGACCCCCTCGTACACCCCCAGAACGAAGAATACTGGGGTAACGTAAACCCCGTCGGACCCCGCGGCGTCTACGACGAAGCCAAACGCTTCCAGGAAGCCATGACCATGGCCTACCATAACTTCCACGGCCTCGAAACCCGCATCGTCCGTATCTTCAATACATACGGACCCCGCATGCGCCTCAACGACGGCCGCGCCTTACCGGCGTTCATCGGACAGGCCCTCCGCGGAGAAGACCTCACCGTCTTCGGCGACGGCAGCCAGACCCGCTCCTTCTGCTACGTGGACGACCTCGTAGAAGGCATCTATCGCCTCCTGCTCAGCGACTACCACATGCCCGTCAACATCGGCAACCCGGTAGAAATCACACTGAAACAGTTCGCGGAAGAAGTCATCAGCCTCACCGGCACTAAGCAAAAGCTCGTCTACAAACCCCTGCCCGTCGACGACCCCAAACAACGTCGCCCCGACATCACCAGGGCCAAAGAAATACTGGGCTGGGAACCCAAAGTCCTTCGCCAGGATGGATTGAAGATCACCTACGAATACTTCAAGTCCCTCCCCCCTGAAGAATGGAAGAAGCTACCCAAGGAATTTGTCAGCAGAACCTAAAACCATAAAATGAGCGAAGCGAAGATTTACGAAGACCTCATACAAAAGAAAGCAAAACTTGCCGTCATCGGACTGGGATACGTAGGACTCCCCATCGCACTCGAATTCGCCCGGAAAATATCCGTCATCGGCTTTGATATCAACGCCCGCCGCATCGGCATGATGCGCGCCGGCATCGACCCCAGCAAAGAAGTAGGACCTGAAGAATTCTCTGGCCGCGACATCGTCTTCACCGACGACATCGAAGTCCTCAAACAGGCCCGCTTCTTCATCATCGCCGTTCCGACCCCCGTCGACAAATACAATGTCCCCGACCTGAAGCCCCTCGTCGGCGCCTCCACCACCGTGGGAAAAGTATTGAAGAAAGGCGACTACGTCGTCTACGAATCGACCACCTACCCCGGCTGCACCGAAGAAGACTGTCTCCCCATACTGGAAAAGCACTCCGACCTCAAACTCGGACAGGGCGACTTTAGCCTGGGCTATTCCCCCGAACGCATCAACCCCGGAGACAAGAAACATACCCTTCGAACCGTCGTAAAAGTCGTCTCCGGCAACACCCCCGTAGCCCTCGACGAAGTCGCCAAAACCTATTCCCTGGTCGTCGACGCGGGCGTCCATCGCGCATCTTCCATCAAGGTCGCCGAAGCCAGCAAAATCATCGAAAACACACAGCGCGACCTCAACATCGCCCTGATGAACGAATTATCTCTTATCTTTGACCGGATGGGTATCAATACCTATGACGTCATCGAAGCCGCCGGCACCAAATGGAACTTCCTGAAATTCCAGCCCGGCCTGGTAGGTGGCCACTGTATCGGAATCGACCCCTACTACCTTACGTATAAAGCGGCAGCCCTGGGCTATGAATCGAAAGTCATCGCCTCCTCCCGCTACATCAACGACGACATGGCCCGGTACGTGGCCCGCAAGATCATCACCCACGTCCTGCGCATATCCAACGAGCCCAAGGTCCTTGTAAAAGGAGTCACCTTCAAGGAAAATGTCAGCGATATCCGCAATTCCCGTATCGTCGACGCCGTAAAAGAATTGCTTGCCTTCAATATCCACGTAGACGTAGAAGACCCTTACGCGATGGAAGAAGAGGTCCATGAAGAATATGGCCTGCATCTTGCTAAGAAAGTCTCCGGTGACTACGACGCCGTAATCATCACCGTACCGCATACCCAGTACAAAGACCTGGACGACGCGTACTTTAAATCGATTACCCGGGAAGGAGCCCTGGTAGCCGACCTGAAAGGAACTTATAAGAATAAAATTACTAGTAGAAAATACTGGAGTTTGTAATGGCAAAATATAGCAAAACAATCATGATCACGGGCGGCGCCGGCTTCATCGGCTCGCACGTCGTAAGGCTCTTCGTCAACAAATATCCCGATTACCATATCGTCAACCTCGACGCGCTTACCTACGCCGGTAACCTCGCCAACCTCGACGATATCAGGAACGCCCCCAACTATAGCTTCGAAAAAGGCGACATCGTCGACGAAGCCCGTATCAAAGGCCTCTTCGAACAATACAAATTCGACGCCGTCATCCACCTCGCCGCCGAAAGCCACGTAGACCGCTCCATCATGGACCCGCTGGCCTTCGTCCGCACCAACGTCATGGGCACGGCTAACCTGCTGCATATCGCCCGGACCTTCTGGAAAGACGACCTCAAAGGAAAACTGTTCTACCACGTCTCCACCGACGAAGTCTATGGCTCCCTGGGCGCCGAAGGCTTCTTCACCGAAGAGACCCCCTACGACCCCCGTTCCCCCTATTCGGCTTCAAAAGCCTCCTCGGACCACTTCGTCATGGCCTGGTACCATACCTACGACATGCCCGTCATCCTGTCGAACTGCTCCAATAACTACGGCTCCAATCACTTCCCGGAAAAGTTGATCCCGCTCATGATCAACAACATCCTGCACAATAAGCCTCTCCCCGTATACGGTAAAGGTGAAAACGTACGCGACTGGCTCTTCGTAGAAGACCACGCCCGCGCCATCGACACCATCTTCCACAAAGGGAAAGTAGGGGATAAGTACAACATCGGCGGCTTCAACGAGTGGAAGAACATCGACATCGTCCACCTCCTCTGCAGCGTCATGGACAGAAAACTCGGACGCGCCGCAGGTGAGTCGGCGAAGCTCATCACCTACGTCAAAGACCGCCCCGGACACGACCTCCGGTACGCCATCGACGCGACGAAGCTCAACAAGGAACTCGGCTGGACCCCCTCCCTCCAGTTCGAAGAAGGCCTCGAAAAAACCGTCGACTGGTATCTCTCGAACCAGGAATGGGTAAAAGCCGTTACCTCCGGCGACTATCAGAAATACTACAACGAACAATATATTCAACGATAAAACATGCCGTTTACTACCACCGAAATCCCAGGACTGCTCGTCTTCGAACCCGCCGTGTACAAAGACGATCGCGGTTACTTCTTCGAATCGTATAACGAACAGGTCTATCAAAAGCAAGGTCTCGACATCCGCTTCGTCCAGGACAATCAGTCCTTCTCCAGATACGGCGTCATCCGCGGCCTTCACTATCAGTTGAAGCCATACGCGCAGACGAAGCTCATCCGCGTCCTCCAGGGTAAAATCCTCGACGTCGCGGTAGACCTCCGCAAAGGCTCGCCCACCTTCGGACAGCACCTCGCGGTCGAACTCTCCGCCGAAAACAAAAAACAGCTCCTCATCCCCGCCGGTTTCGCCCACGGCTTCTCCGTCCTCAGCGAAACCGCCGAAGTCTCCTATAAATGCGACCAATTCTATAGCAAGGAAAGCGAAGGAGGCATCCGCTACGACGACTCCACCCTCGAGATCGACTGGCTCGTCCCCTTCGAAAAAGTCATCGTCTCTTCCAAGGACCTCGACTTACCCGACTTTAAAAATTGCCGCAATAACTTCGAATATAAAGGATAACCCCCAGCCCCCACATCGAAAACGCGCAAACCATGCCCACCATCATCGTTACCGGGGCCGGCGGCCAGCTCGGCCAGGAAATAAAGGCCCTGTCCAGCCAATTTCCCCAATTCGACTTCGTCTTCGCCGACCGAAACCAGCTCCCCATCGATGATGCCGAACGAGTTTTCTCCTTCTTCCAGGAACACCAACCCGACTTCTGCATCAACTGCGCCGCCTACACCGCCGTCGACAAGGCCGAATCCGACGCCGACGCCGCCTACCGCATCAACGGCGACGCCCCCGGCTACCTCGCCAGGGCCTGCCACGACACCGGCGCCTACCTCATCCACGTCTCCACCGACTATGTCTTCGACGGAACCTCCGCCACCCCCCTCAAAGAATCCGACCCCACCGGCCCCATCAATGTCTACGGAGACTCCAAGCTCAAAGGCGAACAACAAGCCTTCATCAACTACTACGACGGCGCCCTCATCATCCGCACCTCCTGGGTCTACTCCGAATTCGGGAACAATTTCGTCAAGACCATGATCCGCCTGATGACCGAACGACCCTCCATCAACGTCGTCAACGACCAGATCGGCTCCCCCACCTACGCCGCCGACCTCGCCGCCGCCATCCTGAACATCATTGCCGCCCCCGAATTCATCCCCGGCATCTACCACTACAGCAACGAAGGCCAGATCAGTTGGTACGACTTCGCCCTCGCCATCCGCGCCCACATAAACAGCACCTGCACCGTCAACCCCATCCCCAGCTCTGGCTTCCCCACACCCGCCAAACGCCCCCACTACTCCCTCCTTGACAAAAGCCTTATTAAAAAAACCTATCAACTGACCATTCCCGACTGGGAGACCAGCCTCGCCATCTGCATCGCCCGCCTCCGCCCTACACCCATCTCCTGATTGGCCTAAACGCCCCTCTATTACCCAAAAACCGCCACCTCTTCTCTACCCGTTCCCCCCTAAACAAATAAAGAATTCCCTTAATGTGGAAAACTTAAATGTGTAGACAATCGATAAAGTGATAAAATGACTAATATATAAAGAATTGTAGAACCACCCGACCTCTCCCCATTTTCCCTTATTTGTCCTTTCTAATAACCCTCCCCTTATTTATAGGCATTGCAGGAACAATCAAAGTTTGCTAGCTTGCACCCAGTAAGATTAGCCCCGGCGACTAAATCCCGCTGGTGATTGGTCCACCTTAATCCATACTTATGAAACCTGTTTACACATTCAGGGTTCCCCGGCTGTCTGCGCGTATCACACGCTTTAGAAATATAGCCGCCCTTCTGATCCTGGCCAGCATGAACAGCCTCCTGAGTCCGTCAGGGGCCCGGGCAGAAGGTACAAAACAAGTGATGCCCATCGCTGCCAACGGTACGGGCCTCATCGTTTCCACCACCAGCTCATTCCCCCTTGGTAATGTCGGTAGCTATCTCGGCGCACCGGTCGACCAACGCTTATATATTCGTATTAAAGACTTCACTACGGAGAAGCTCTACTATGGCTTCAACTGGGAAGCCCTCTCTCCAAGCTCCGTCGTCCCCTATACCAATGTGTACATGCGCATCTATGACCCGACCGGCGCACAGGTGGGCGCCCCCATCCTGATGCCCAGCTCTGCAGGTCCCGGTTATATCGCGACCTATGCACAGGCTGCGTTTGGCTGTCAGATCGGCGCTTCTCCCGGCTATCCTCCCATGACCTTTACGCCTTCCATGAATGGAGACTACTACGTATCCTTCTACCGAAGCGACGATGGCGGCGCTACACATGCCGCCGGCCTCGAATCCATGCTGGCGAAATACTTTGACATGACCGTCGTCGCCAACGGTACCGCTCGTCTGATCGGCCGCGTCCACTGTAACGAGTGGGCTTTTTCCGTTTACAACCCGGCCAGCGGCGATATCCAGGACCCCAATGCCTCTACGAACGCAACTTTCTATGGCTATACCCCTGACTCGGTAACCATCCGCGTCAGCTTCCCCAGCAGCGGCTTCAAGCCCCTGTCCTATATCATCGCCTTCAACGACTTTGGCGTCATCGATAACGGCAACTGGATCCAGGACCGCCGGTCCATCGTGCTGCCCAAGCTCATTTCCCCCTACCTGCAAGGGGGCTATAAAGTGTTCCTGACGCCGCCCGACCCTACGGTCTATCCGGCCTGCGTCCTCCCCTCACAGCCCGCCCTGCTGGCCCCCGTTATCGCGGGCTGTCCACCGGGGCCTTACAACGTACGCTTTAGAGCGCCGCAGGCAGGGGACTACTACATGCTCTTCGACCTCGATGGTAATCCGGGCTTCCAGAATCATACCGCCGACCGTTTCGTGGAACTTATCGGCCAGCCCGCCGGCATCATCACCTATGTATGGGACGGTAAAGACGGTCTCGGCAACGTCGTGCCGGCCAACACCACGTTCCCCATCCTCTTCTCCTACCGGAAAGGACGTATCAACATCCCTTTCTATGACGTGGAGATGAACATCAACGGCTTTCAGATCGACGGCTATTCGCCCGCCGTCCCCAAAAACAAATCCGCTACCAACGCAACACTCTATTGGGACGATACACAACTGTACAACAGGGGTACCAACTGTAGTGACAATAACAACAATACTACCGGCTCCGGCTACGATAACTCCGTCGTCGGCGTCACTCCCGTATGGCCGGGCGCCGTGCCCCCCGTGCCTACCTATGGCCGCGCCTGGAACGGTAACGGCAACCCTACCAATGTAACACCCGCACCCGCCGTGGCCGGCAACGACGCCGACAACTCACAGTGTAATGACTATGGTAACGCCCGTCTGCTCAATACCTGGGCCTGGGGTATTACCCTCGACTCTACCCAAACCGTCACCCTCCAGTGTATTCGTGTATTCGGTACCGTGTGGGACGACGCCGACGGCAGCGCCCATAACGACACGATCAATATTCGTACAAATGGTGAACCCGGGACCAATGCAGGCGGCGCTCTCTATGCCAACCTCATCGACCCTGTCACCAATAACGTGCTCTACTCCGTCGCCGTCAACGCCGATGGTACGTTCCTGCTGAACAACTGTCCCGTTAATGCCCAGGGCATGATGATCACCATTTCCACAGTCCTCGGCGTCATCGGCAGCCCTGCTCCGCCGCAGGCGGACGTCGATGGTTGGGCCAGCACCTCTCCGAAGCTCCGTACCTTCAATTCGGGGATCGTTGACGTCACCGGCCAGGACTTCGGTATCGAACAGTTGCCCAACTCCATGGACCAGAGCTACACCATTGCCGTGCCCGTGCTGAATACCATGCTGCCCCTCAACGGCGCAGGTACGATCGCCAGCCCCGGTCCGCTGAAAGGCACCGACCCCGAAGACGGTAGCCTCGGCTCCGGCAAGACCGTCGTCATCACGACCTTCCCTTCTGCGGAAGAACTCTATTACAATGGCGTCAAGGTACTCACCGGTACCGTGATCCCCAACTATAACCCGGCCTTCCTCGCGGTGAAGTTTACCGACATCTCCGTCACCAGCATGCACTTTACCTATGCGTATGTGGATGCGGCGGGCATGCAGGATCCGACACCCGCAACCTATACCATCAACATGTCCGTTGTCCTGGCCAGCACCCTCGGTACCTTCACCGGCAGGGGCTCCGACTATGGCAACGTACTCGATTGGACGGCCTACAACGAAACGCCCGACGTGAACTACACCATCGAGCGTTCCACCGACGGCCTCTACGATTTCACACCCATCGGTACCGTGCCTGCCACCGGCAACGGCACTACCGTCAACCATTCGTTTACGGACAATCGTCCCTCCCCTAATACCCCCAATTATTACCGTTTGAAATGGACAGATGGCAGCGGAAACATCGTCTTCAGCAACGTAGTGAAGATTGCGGCTTCCACCAACAGCGCCGTCCTGGACGTATCGCCGAATCCCTTCAAGGATCAGCTGAACGTCCGGCTCAGCCTGTCCCGTGCAGAACGCGTCGCTATCCGTCTGCTCGACAACAAGGGCATGCCCATCAGGCAGTACCAGTTCCAGGGCGCAAAAGGAGCCAACTCCTTCCTGGTAAATGGTCTCGAAGGCCTGCCCATGTCTGTCTACTTTGTCCAGATTGTTCTCGCAGATCAGGTGTTTGTGAAAAAAGTATTCAACCAGAAGTAAACATAAGAGGGACGGTCTCCGTCCCTCTTACACAACCAGAGCGCGGCTGACAGCTTTTTTCAATCATTAACCGCTTTAAATCCAAGCCGGCATGAAATTCCTATTGCCTGCCCTCCTTCTCGCGACTACGTGGGAGGGAAGCACCTACGCGCAGACCAACATAGCTGTCTCATCGACAGAAGTAAACAAGATCCTATTAGGTACCTACAACCCGGCAACCTATCAGGCTTCGACCATCATCACCGACCCCGACATCATCTCGGCCGGCTTGATGAACCGAATCTCTGCCGACTCGCTGAAAGCAGACCTTATCGCATTCGCGGGCTTCAAAAACCGGAACACCTTCTCCGACACCGTTTCCACGACAAGAGGCATCGGCGCCGCCCGCCGCTGGGTATACAGCAAATTCATGCAATACAGTGCGGCAAACGATAACAGGCTGAAACCGGCCTATCTCTGGTTCGACTATGCCCCGTCCGCAGAAGGCTGTACAGGCAGCAACAACAGACAAGCCAACGTCATGGCCGTTCTACCCGGCAGCCAGACAGACAACCCGGCCCTCATCATTATCGAAGGACATATGGACAGCCGGAACAGCAGCAACTGCGACGTCGCCGGCAGCGCCCCCGGCATCGGCGACAATGCCACCGGCAGCGCCCTCGTCATGGAGCTGGCGCGCGTCCTCAGCAAATACACCTTCCGCAGCACCATCGTCTTCTCCGTCAATACCGGTGAAGAACAGGGACTCCTCGGCGCTCACGCCCTTGCAAACTACCTCGACAGTAAAAATGTATCGATCAAAGCCGTCAACAATAACGACGTCTCCGGCGGCGTCTTCTGTGGTCACACGTCCTCACAGCCGAGCTGCCCCTTCTATGGCGATATCGACAGCACCGACCTGCGCATCTTCTCCCGCGGCGACGTCAACTCGCCGCACAAACAATGGGCGCGCTATATCAAGCTGCAATACAAAGAACAGTTGCTCAGCCACGTCAGCGTACCGATGAACATTAATATCATGGAAAATGAAGACCGGACGGGTAGGGGAGGAGACCACCAGGCCTTTACGACCCTCGGCTACACCGGCGTCCGCCTGACACAGGCCAATGAAAACGGTGACGGCAACCCCACCGCCGGCTACCTGGACCGCCAGCACAACGTCCGCGACAGCCTCGGCCTCGACAAGGATGGTGACGGCAATGTCGACAGCCTGTATATTAATCCGAATTATCTGGCCCGCAACGCCCTCATTAACGGCAACTCCCTTGCCATGGTAGCCCTCGGCCCCGACACCGTCAACTTCACGCCGACAGGACTAACGTCGAACCTTGTACGCGTTAAATTCAATCCCCCCTCCGGCGTCACCTATCCCGCCTACCGCGTCGCCATCCGCTCCGACTCCAACGACTGGGACAGCGTCTTCACCGTCACCGGCACCACCGTCGACACCCTCACCGTACCCTACGGGACCAACACCCTCTACTATATCAGCGCAGCCGCCGTCGACGCCAACAATACCGAAAGCCAGTTCGCCACCGAATTCAAAGTCCAGACGAAACTCATCGTCCTGGCCCTGCCGCCCGACCCATCCCGGCCCGAATCCCCGGACCCCGACTACTACGGCATCAAACTATTGCCCAACCGGCCCAATCCCTTCGATGAGTCGACCCTCATCACCATCACCTCCGGCACCGACATATTTGCCGGCCGCACCCAGCTCCAATTCGCCACCCTCGACGGCCGCGTCCTCAGCCGCATGCAAGTCCCCCTCAAAAAGGGCCTGAACCAAATCCCATTCAACCACGGCTTCGCCGCCGGCGGTACCTATATCTGTTCACTCATCATCGATGGCCTGCCCATCCAAAGCACAAAAATGATTTTTCGCAAATAACCTTTCGCAAGCAACTTTTCGCAAACCCTAACGGGTGCACACCTTTCCTGTTACACCACGCTCTAGTAAAGCCGCAAGTCGCCACCGGTTCCCCGGTCGGCGACGCGGCGTTTTTAGTCCTTCCCATTCCCCTCACACCACCTCCCGCCGCCATCCCCACCCCTTCATCCCGCGCGCGCAAAACTCCCCTCACTCCTCCCAAAAAATTCTCCCACACCCAAAAAACAAAAAGCCAGGCTTCGCTTTCGCTGCCTGACTTTTCTGTTCTTCAACTGTAAAACCGTCCGTGATTATCTTGAGAGTCGTACCCTATGGTCTGATTGTGACACAAAGATACCTCGCGAACCAACCCGAGTCAATACAACAAAGTGGTAATTCTTGTTATCCACCCACAAACTCTTTCCCCCCGCCGAACTCCCCACTTACCCCAGCCTCACACCGCATCCCCCACCGCGCCATCC
>JADMIO010361625.1_pt1 | contig 29981 bp, 26 predicted proteins | sample 8958161 | NCBI WGS metagenome assembly JADMIO01 (sample SAMN16585339, study PRJNA669376) | soil metagenome | isolation source: Crop rotation soil | place: USA: Cullars Rotation, Alabama | collected 2011 | reverse complement strand
TACAGCTATGCCGGCCCCGGCGTCGGCTCGACGCCGCATCTCGGCGGCGAGCTGTTCCGCCTGACCTACAAGCTCGACCTCGTTCACGTCCCCTTCACGGGTGCTGCGCCCGCCGTGCAGGCCACCATCGGCAACCATACGCCGATTGCCTTCACCGCCCTGCCCTCCTCGCTGGCGGCAATCCAGGCCGGCCAGGTGCGCGCGATCGGCGTCGCCGCAACCGAGCGCGCGGCGCAGATCCCCGATGTGCCGACCTTCGCCGAGCAGGGCCTGACCGGCCAGGAAGCGGATACGCTGACCGGCATCGTGGCGCCTGCCGGCACGCCAAAGGAGATCGTCGAGCTATTGGCGCGTGAGATCGCGAAGAGCGTGGCGCGGCCCGACGTGAAGGAGAAGCTCGCGACGCTCGGCTTCAAGCCCGTCGCCAATACGCCCGACGAATGGGCCACGCGCATCAAGCTCGAGATCGAAAAGTGGGGCAAGGTGGTGAAGGACGCGAACTTAAGGATCGAGTGACGCTTCTTCTTCACCCTCCGCTGGAGGGGGAGGCGAGCCGGTCACACCACTTCGCGCGCATGCAGCTGCGCGATCGCGTCCGCGTCGTAGCCGAGTGAACGCAGCACCTCGTCGGTGTGGGCGCCGAGCGCCGGCGCCATGTGGTCGAGGCGGCCGCCGCCGTGTTCGAGACGGAAGCCTGAACCGGCGAAGCGCGGGCGGCCATAGGGCGTGTCGATCTCCTGGATGGCGCCGCGCGCGCTGATTTGCGGATGGTCGATCACTTCCTCGACTTTCCAGATGCTGGCGCAAGGCGCGCCCGCCGCTTCCAGTATCTTCTCCCACTCACGCGCACTTTTCGTCGCAAGCTTCCCTTCGATGATGGCGCGCAGCGCAGGCTCGTTGTTCTGCCGCGCGAACCAGTCGGCAAACCGGGGATCGTCGAACGTGTCCTCGCAGCCGAGCGCGGTCATCAGCGCGCGGTATTGCTTCTCGGTGTTGACCGCGAGCAGGATATAGCCGTCGCCCGCCTTGAAGAGATTGGCGGTGGGCCGGCGGCTGACGGCCTGGTTCCCTGAAAGCTGCTGCTGGTGGCCGGCGACGGAATAATCCGCGATCTGCCCGGAGAGAAAGGCGAGCGTCGCCTCCAGCATGGAGACATCGACCAGTTGGCCCTTGCCGGTCTGGTTGCGCTGGAACAGCGCGCTCGAAACGCCGAAGGCGGCGGTGGCGCCGGACAGCACGTCGCACACGGCAAAACCGGCGCGCGTCGGCCCGGTCTCGGCGTGGCCGGTGATCGCCATGATGCCGCTCATTGCCTGGATCTTGCCGTCGTAACCCGCGCCGAGCCGCTCCGGGCCGGTCTGGCCGAAGCCCGAGATGGCGCAATAGATCAGCCGCGGATTGATCTGCGACAGCGCGGCATAGCCGATGCCGAGCTTGTCCATCACGCCGGGGCGAAAATTTTCCATGACGACGTCGGCCTGCGCGGCAAGCTGTTTGACGATCGCGATCGCCTCGGGCTTCGAGAGATCGAGCGTCAGGCTGCGCTTGTTGCCGTTGATCGCCTGCCAGCCCGGCGCAAGCCCGCGCTCGGCCCATTCGCGACTCAGCGGCGTGCGGCGCATGTCCTCGCCCTCGCGCCGCTCCACCTTGATGACGTCAGCCCCGAGCAGCGCCAGCTGATAGCTGGCATAGGGGCCGGCAAGCACCTGCGTGAAATCCAGGATCTTCACGCCTTCGAACGGTCGGGTCACCTCAAGCCTCTCCGTACCGGCAGCTCAGGCGGCGCGATTGCCGCGCGCGATTTCCTTCTGCCGGTCGAACTCGGCGCGGCGCTGCGCCAGCTCTTCCGCGCTCAGCTGGGCGACATTGTTGTAGTCGAGCTTCCAGGAAGCGTCCTCGCTCCAGCGCAGCGGCGACTGCATGGTGGTGCGCGCGCCAGTGGCGCTCTCCAAGAGGCCCAGCGCCAGCTCGAGCGTGAGCTCCTGTGAAGACAGATCGTGCGGCTTGCCCGTGGAGTTGCCGAGCGGGAAATCCGAGAACAGGAAGCGCGGCACGGCGGCGTGCTCGACGATATCCTTGGCGCAGCCCATCACTACGGTGGCAATGCCGCTTTGTTCAAGATGGCGCGCGATCAGCGCGGTGGTCTGGTGGCAGACCGGGCAGTTCGGCACCAGCACGGCGACGTCGACCTTGTCGGCCCGGCAACGCGCGAGGATGTCGGGCGCATCGACGTCGATAGTGACGCGATGGCTGCGATTGGTCGGCGCGCCGAAGAAACGCGGCGCCACTTCGCCGATCCGCCCCCTCGCCTGCGCCTTGATGAGCTGCGGCAGAGGAAACCAGGTGCCGCTGTCGGTCGCCGTGGTGTGCTTGCGGTCATAGCCGATGTGCGAGATGCGCAGGTCGTGCTCGGCCGACGTGTCGCCGTCATAGACCGTGTAGAACTTGGCGCTGCCGTTATAGACGGCGCCGGGGCCCTGATCTCCCTTGGAGGGATCGTACGGCGCCGCCGTGGTGACGATGGTCACGCGCGACTGGGACAACGGCTTGGTCAGCGGCTGGAACGGCGCGTCGGTGTAGTGCGCCCAGCGGTACGGCGTGGTGTAGCCGATCGCGGCGTAATAATCACGCGTCCGCTGCATGTAGGGAACCGGAGAGTCGTAATCGGGTACGAAGCCGAATTCGTCATCGGACGGGGTGGCCATGTTTCTCTCCGTGCGTCTTATTTGCCAAGCAGCCTAGTTTCCCCGCCATTTGCCTGCAATAGCGGCCTGGCGGGGCGGCGATGCAAATACGCGCGCGCCCTCACCTCGCCCGGGTCAGCGCCAGCCAGATGCCGCCGCCGATCATGAAGCCGCCGGAGATGCGAGAGACCAGACGCGTGCGCTCGGCGGAGAAGAATTTTCGCGCGCGGCCGGCGAGCAAGGCATAGATCGCATCGGTCATGACGGCGGTGACCATGAAGGTGATGCCGAGGAGAGCCACCTGCGGAAGATGCGGCTGGTTCATATCCATGAACTGCGGAATGAAGGCGCCGAAAAACACCAGCACTTTCGGGTTCGACAGCAGCACCAGAAAACCCTGCAGGAAGAAGCCGCCGCGCGGCGGCGCGGGCTTCTCCTCCACGCTGATACCCTCGACGGGGGAGCGGATCAGCTTGATGCCGAGCCAGACGAGGTAAGCGGCGCCAGCGAAGCGCACCCAGTCGAACCAGTAGCCCATGGTCGCCATCAGCGAGGTCAGGCCGATCGCGACGACGCCGATCACGATGGCAAGCCCGGCTTGCGCGCCCGCGACATTGATCAGCGCCGCACGCGTGCCGTAGCGCAGGCCGTTGGCGATCAGGAGGCTGACGATCGGACCAGGCAACAGCGCCAGCGCAATGCAGGCGACAACGAAGGCGAGATAGGCTTGCAGCGACATCATGATGGGGGAACCTGCGGAGAGATGACTCGTCACATTATGCATGCGAGGGCCGGTGATGGAAGGCCAGCGATCAGCGCATTTGCATGGCCGATTGCACCCAGCGCCGGATCTCAGTGCTTTCCAGAAGGGTCGCGGCCGCCGCCTGCACATCGCTCGGGGTAGTAGCCCCATGCGCAACGCCGACGAGGAGATCGCAGCGGTGCGATACGGCGATGCCGACCGCGGCGTGCCGCGTTTCATCGGGCATTTGCAACTCGTAGGCGCGAACGCGCCCGGACATATCGGCCACGCGGGTCGGCTCGCCCGGCCGCAACGGTGAAAAGCGTGGGCTGATCAGATCGAGATCGCTGACGCGGTCGACTTCGTCGTCATCAGCGACGCCGCTATCGCAGTTGCAGAACCCGAGCTTGGGACGGACATAGACCTCGATGTCGTTGCAAGCGGCATCGGCGCAGCGAAAGGCGCGGCCGGCAGGCCAGCCGTCGCGCGGAAACGGCCAGGCGATTTCCTGCCAGACGGGTCGTGATGATTCGAGAGCGGCTGCGCCCGGCAGCGCGCCGAGTGCGACGATTGCTGCGAGCATGGCAAGCCAGCGCGTCATTCAGGGCAACCCGGCAATGGCACGCGCCTGCCCGGTCAGTTCCATTATATGAAGGCCGGTGTTGGCGCGGTCGACGATGTAGATATAGCCGCGCTCGTCGGTCTCGACATTGTTGGTCTGGATCGCGACCTTGCAGCGGTCCTTGTCGTCGATCTTGACGCAACGCTTGTCGGTAGCCTCTGTGATCGCGGGGATGAAATAGCCGGCTTCAACGGGATGATAGGGATCGCGAATGTCGAGCGCACGCACGCCGGCATTGAAGAAGGAGATGAAGGCCATCTTCCTGTAATAGACCGGCGCCATGCTCTCATTAGAGGAATGCGCGCCAAACCGCCCGCCCCGCTGGCAAAAGCCGCCGCTCGATTCCTTCACGGTGTAGTTCGAGATCATCATGGGAAGCTTCTCGACGGTGACGTCGGCGAACCAGACCATCTGGCGCGGCTCGTTGCACTCGTTGAGGATCGCTTCATCGACGATCATCACGATGTCGCGCGTCTTGCCGTCCTTGTCGTGGGCGAATTCGGCGATCGGCATGTCCTTCATCGGGAAGGTCGTGTGTGCGCCATTCATCGCCGACAGCGGCATGCGCGCGATCTCGGGAAAGCGAAGATTTTCCGGCGTCGGCTCCTTCGGGCCGTTCAACAGCTTCTCGCGATCGACGATCTGCAGGAAGCCGCTCTTGTTGGTGCCGTAGCCGAAATAGACGCGGTTGCCGGCCGGCCCTGTCGAGATCGGGCCGTGCAGTTCAGTCGGCACCGCGCCGGTCGAACCGGGCTCCTGTCCCGGCAGACCAAAATCCCTGATCTTTTGCGGATGCGCCGGGTCGGATAGATCGTAGACCTGGGTCATGCGGCGGGTGCGCCAGTCCGGCGCGCCGGAGACGAGGAAGGCAATGCCGGTGTCGCACTCCCACCAGTTCTTGTGCGTGTCCTTCAGCCCACCGATGCGGCTGACCAGCACCGGATTGGCGGGATCGGCGACATTCCAGATATCGTGCGCTTCACTGCCGAAGGTGCGGAGCATGTAGACCGCGTTGCGGTCGCCCTTCGGGAGGGTCTTGCCGTCGCAGATGCGTACCATCTGTGCGCCGCCGGATTCATATTTGCCTTCCTGGCCCGGTATGTGCCGCAAATATTTCGGCTGCGAGGGATCGGTGACGTCGAGGATGGACGTGCCGTTCGGCTCGGCCTTCCCGGTCTGTGGGTTGACCGGGGCCGGAATATCATCGGTGCCGCCGTGATGGCCGATATAGGCGATCCAGCGCTCGCCCTGGTGATGGATGATCGGCTGATAGGCGCTGCGCGCCTGCAGATCGTTGGTGCCGACGAGGCGCATGTTCAACGCTTCCGGTGGCGCGCCAATCCTTTGCTGCTGTGCATCAGCCGTGCCGATGAGGAGGAGAAAAGCTGGCAGACAGGCCAGCCGCACGCAAGCGACCATGTTTCCACCCACCCGTTTTACGCCAGTCTGCGCTGGCTCTCGTAAAGATATCATAGCGTGGCACCCCGGGATTGCACTACGCTGCATCCGCCAATGCAGATCAGACACGTTGTTTTGAGGGGGAACGATGTCGCCGCATGATCTTCGCGGCATGAGCCGCCGCCGCTTGCTGCATTTCCTGGCGGCGAGCCCCTTGCTCGCACGAAGCGCTTTCGCGGAAGGGCCGGTCTCGTCCGACCCGATGCAATGGGCGCCGCGCGACCTCGAAAAATTGATCGCCGATCCCAAGGATGCGCTCGACGTGTTCGACTTCGAGCCGGTCATGAAGCAGAACGTCCCGCCGGCGCATTTCGGCTACATGGCGACCGGGACCGATGACGAGACGACCTTGCGCGCCAATCGCGAGGGGTTCCGCAAGTTCGAACTGCGCCCGCGCCGGCTGGTTGACGTCAGCAAGGTCGACATGAGCGTCGAGATCTTCGGCGTGAAGTATGACAGCCCGATCGTGATCGCACCGACCGGCAGCAACCGCGCGTTTCACCCCGATGCCGAGATCGCGGTCAGCAAGGCTGCGAAACGCGGCAACCATCTGCAGATGCTCTCGAGCGTCGCCACGACATCGATCGAGGACGCCATCAAGGCGCGCGGCGCACCGGTGTGGTTTCAGCTCTACACGACGCAGCGCCCCGAAGTGGGCGAAGCGCTGGTCCGCCGCGCCGAGGCCGCGTGGGTGCCCGTCATCGCGGTGACGCTCGACGTGCGATCACAGGCGAAATGGCAGACCTATGTGCGGCTGCGCGCCACCGACACCCGCGAGTGCGGCAGTTGCCACGGCATCAACAGCTACCTGTCGCGCAAGCCGAACTTCAGCGGCATTGATCTCGGCGGCGTCAGCGGCACTGCCGTCACCAACCTGACGTGGGATGCGATCAAGCGCCTGCGCGATGTCGTCAAGGTTCGCCTCGTGCTCAAGGGCATCATGACCCACGAGGACGCGAAACTTGCCGCCGAGGCCGGCGTCGACGGGATCGTGGTGTCTAACCATGGCGGGCGCGTGGAAGACGGCGTCAGCGCCACCATCGACGTGCTGCCGGAGATCGTCGCCGCGGCAGGCGGCATGCCGGTTCTCGTGGACAGCGGCTTCCGGCGCGGCAGCGACATCGTCAAGGCGCTGGCGCTCGGCGCGAAAGCGGTATGCATCGGCCGGCCCTATCTCTGGGGGCTCGGCGCCTTCGGCCAGCCGGGAGTCGAGCGCGTGCTTGCGATCCTGCAGGCCGAAAGCCGCGCCGCGATGCAGCAGGTCGGCGCTCCCTCGGTGAAGGACCTTACGCCGGCGATGGTGCGGCGGGTCTGATTCCCGCTCCTCCCTTGCGGGCGAGCGAACGCACTTGACATGCAACCATTTGGTTGCCTATTGTCTGACATGGATGAGGTCTTCAAGGCGCTGGCCGATCCCTCGCGGCGGTCGCTGCTGGACCGGCTTCATGCGAAGGGCGGCCAGACCCTGAACGAGCTGTGCAACGGCCTGGCCATGACGCGGCAGGCGGTGACGAAGCACCTTGTGATGCTGGAGGAAGCACACCTCGTCACCACGATCCGGCATGGTCGCGAGAAGCTGCACTATCTCAATCCGGTGCCGATCCACCAGATCGGTGAGCGCTGGATCAAAAAATTCGAGCGCGCGAAACTCACAGCGCTCAGCGAGTTGAAGAGAAGACTGGAAGAAGACGACAGTTAGGAGTTCCGTAGATGGATATCAGCAAGTTCAAGCCTGCGATCGTTTACACGATTTATATCGCGTCCACGCCGGAGAAGGTGTGGCAGGCGCTGACATCGGCGGAGCTCAGCCAAAAATATTTTTCCGGTCATGCGATCGAAGTCGATCTCAGGGTCGGCGGCGCTTACATCGTGCGCCGGTCCGATGGCGCATTGCATATTTCCGGCGAGGTGGTCGAATGCGACCCGCCGCGCCGGCTGACCGTGACGTTCAACGTCAACTGGCCCGAACTGGTCGAGAAACTCGGCCCGACGCTCGTGACCTACGAGATCGAACAGGCCGGCGAGGCCGTGCGGTTGACGATGCTGCAATCGCAGGACCGCGAGCTCGGCGACGATATCCTCTCTGGTGGCCGCAGCGGCTGGCCTGCGATCCTCTCCAGCCTGAAGAGCGTGCTGGAAACCGGCAAACCGCTGGCGGTGCAGATGGCGCCGCCGCAACGGATGCTCGATGCACTGAAGGCGATGGGGATCAGCACGCCCTGAGGGAACCGCGATACCCATGGATCGGCCGGCCGCGCCGATATAGGTTCTCGATATTGCCATAACGAAAGATATCGGGATGAAAGCGATCGCCTCGGCAGCTTTTTTGAGCCTGCTTTCTTTGATGCCGGCGACCGCCGCGCCCGGCAGCGACCTCGTCGGCAAGTCGGTTTCGGTAAGCTGGACGGAGAATCGCCAGCAGCGCACCGACGGTTCGGAGGTCCGCGCGATCACTCGGAACTTCCAGCTGCAGATGTATGTGAGCGGGACAGGACGACCTTTCACGCGGATGACCTCGAGCGGCCGGGGCAGCACGCATGGCAACGAACAGGTCGGCGGCGAGGGCGAATCCCTCGGCGGCGGTGCCCGCGCGGTCACCGTCAATGGCAACTCTATTGCCGTGCAAGCCAACTGGGGGAACTACGGGCGAAGCCTGCGAATCGAGGTGGCGCCCGGCGGAAGCAGCTGCTCGGCGGAAATGGCCGTCGGCAAGCAGCCGGGGTCCGCTCCGAAGTCGTTCCGCAACACCGCCGGAAGGACGATCGAGATTCACTCCCTGAGCGCGAGCGGCGTGTCCTGCAGCATCCGCCAGGGCAACGTGTTCGGTGCCAACTGACGCTGCCCTTCCCTAGCGAACCTCGCTCTTGGAGGTCTGGCGTAAGGGCTGCTTCCGCAAAATGATTGGCAAACTGGCCCGCGTAGAATCCCCTCACCCGGATCGCGTCTGCGATGCGATCCGGCCTCTCCCCGCAGGCGCGGAGAGGCAAAGAGTCGGCAGTTCGCCCTGCCGTCACTTCTTGTCCCGGGAATCACGCTCCTTGACCATCGCATCAAGCTCGTCCTGCTGCTGGGCAATGCGCTCCGCCGTGCGCTCCTCATTCGCCGCGCCGGACGATCCGGCTGCCTGCTCCATCAACTGCCTGATGTTGTCGCGCAGGATGGCGATGCGATTGTTGAGCTCCGGCAGCGACAGAACACTGTAATCATTCATGGTCATGGCTCCTGGCAGCGAGAGGTTAGGCACGGCAGGCTTTTCCGGGCCTTGACGCAGCGCAAGTCTACCCCAGCGCCCGCAATTCCCGTCGCAGAACTTTTCCGGTGGCGGTCATCGGCAGCGTCTCGGCGAACTGCACGAAACGCGGATATTCGTGGGCGGCGAGCTGCACTTTGACGAATTCCTGGATCTCGCGGGCGAGCGGATCGCCGGCGGCAAAGCCCGGGCGCAGCACGATCCAGGCCTTGATCGATTCGGTGCGGATCGGATCGGGAATGCCCACCACAGCGGCCATGGCCACCGCCGGATGCTTCATCAGGGTGTGCTCGATCTCGGACGGACCGACGCGGTAGCCGGCCGTGGTGATGACGTCGTCCTCGCGGCTGACATACCAGAAATAGCCGTCCTCATCCTGGACGCCGAGATCGCCGGTCAGCAGGAATTCGCCGGCATATTTCTTCGCGGTCGCCTCCGGATTGCGCCAGTATTCGAGCATGGTGCAGGGACAGGGCTGGCGCACGCCGACGATGCCGCGCGTGCCGCGGGGCAGCTCCTCGCCCTTGTCGTTGACGATGCGCACGTCGAAGCCGGGGGTTGCCCTGCCCATCGAGCCGGGGCGGATCGGAAACAGATTGGCGTTGCTGCCGATCACCAGATTGCATTCGGTCTGGCCGAACACTTCATGGGCATCGACGCCGAAGGTCTCGCGCACCCAGCCGAACAGTTCGCCGCCGAGCGACTCGCCGCCCGTGAAGATGCTGCGCAGCTTCACGCCGGGATGCTTCACATTCGCCTGCCGCATCAGCTTCAGCGCGGTCGGCGGCAGGAAGACGTTGCGGATACCGAGCGAAGCCATCAGCTCCATCGCCGCCTGCGGCTCGAACTTGCGCGCGCGATGGCCGACCATCGGAATGCCGTGGTACCAGAACGCGAACACGCCGTTGATCAGGCCGCCAATCCAGGCCCAGTCGGCCGGCGTCCACATGAGGTCGCCGGGGCGCGGCAGGAAATTGTGGCACATCTCGACATTGGGCAGATGGCCGAGCACGACGCGATGCGCATGCAGCGCGCCTTTTGGATTTCCTGTGGTGCCCGAGGTGTAGATGATGAGGCCGGGGTCGTCGCATGACGTGTCAACCGTGGTGAAATCGGGCGAAGCCGCCTTTAGCGAGGCCCAGAACGGTTTGGTGCCCGCGGGCGCCTTGTCGCCGACGATGTAGACTTTCTGAAGCGCCGGCAGCCGGTTGCGAATCTTCTTGAGCTTCTCCCAGCCGCCCTCGTCGGTGACGATGGCTTTGGCTTCCGAATTCGACAGGCGGAATTCCAGCGCGTCCTCGCCGAACAGCGCAAACAGCGGAATGGAGATCATCCCGGAGCGGAACGCTGCCAGATGCGCGACTGGCAATTCCAGGGATTGCGACAGGAACACCGCGACGCGATCACCGCGCGCGAGGCCGTCGGCTTTCAGCACGTTGGCAAAGCGCCGCGAGGCGTCCGCGACCGCGTCGAACGAGGTGCGCGTCGTGCCGCCGTCCTCGTCGACATAGACCAGCGCCAGACGTCCGCTGCCGTCGGCATGGCGATCGCAGCAGGCGGTCGCGATGTTGAAGCGCGCGGGGACATCCCAGCGGAAATTATTGTAGAGCTCGTCGTAGGTCCTGGCTTCGGTGAGCATGGTAGCTGCGGCGTCCATCTGTTCTTCGGTGTGGCCGGACAAAAGCGCGAAGCGCGTCTTGCCTTAAGTCCGGCCATCCACGCCTTTTCTTGCCGCTAGTTTTAAAGGCGTGGAAGCCCGGGACAAGCCCGGGCACGATGGAATGGAGGGGTATGGCAAGCCAGGAACCGGCGAAATGTCAGTTCGCCTGCCGCTCCATCGCCACCTCCGCCTGCAGGCTTGCGAGGTCGCGGTAGATGGATGCCACCGCCAGCACGCGACCGCCGCGCTTGTACTGCACCAGGCAATCCCTGCCGGCGATGCTGCCCTCCACGGCGATCTCGTCCCACTTCTCGGCATGGCCGACATAGTTGATGGGGACGTCGTAATGCTGGCTCCAGAAGAACGGCGCCTCGTCGAAGACCTGGCGATGGCCGAGCATGTTGCGCGCCGCGGCCTGTCCCTGGCGTTGCGCGACGACCCAGTGCTCGACGCGGATGTTCTCCTGTGAGTGCGGATCGGGCCAGCGCGCGATGTCGCCGGCCGCGAAGATGCCGGGCGCGCTGGTCTCGAGATACGCGTTGACCGTGACGCCGCGATCGATCGCAAGTCCCGCTTTTTCGGCCAGCGAAAGCCGCGGCTTGACGCCGACGCCTATGACCACGACGTCGGCCTCGATCGCGCCGCCGCTCTTCAGCGTTGCGCGCTTGCCTTCGATGTTCGTGACGGTGTCGCCGAGATGGAAGACGACCCCGTGCTCCTCGTGCAGGCTGCGGACGAAATCACCCATCTCGGGGCCAAGCACGCGCTCCATCGGCCGCTGCTCGAGGCCAACGACATGCACCTCGATGTCGCGGGCGCGCAGGGACGCGGCGACCTCAAGCCCGATGAAACTTGCGCCGATGACGAGCGCGCGCCGGGCGCCGCTGGCCGAGGCAATGATCGCGCGGCAGTCGTCAAGCGTGCGCAGCAGATGGACATGGGGCTGATCGGCGCCTGATATCGGCAACCGTACCGGCTCGGCGCCGGTCGCCAGCAGCAGGCGGTCGTAGGCAATGGTTGCGCCGCCGGAAAGCACGACGTTGCGCGCGCGGGGATCGATCGCGCTGACCTCGGTCTTCAGTTTCAACTCGATGCCCTGATCGCTGTAAAAATCGTCGCCCTTCAACGGCAGCCAGTCTTCCGGCGCGCTGCCGGCAAGATAATCCTTCGACAGATTGGGCCGGTCGACCGGCGGCGCGGTGTCGTTGCTCAGCATCATGACGCTGCCGCGAAACTCCTGCCGCCGCAGCATCTCAGCGGCGGCAAATCCCGCGGCGCCGCCGCCGACGATGACGATCCGGCCGGGCGCATCGACGGGGCCTTTCACCCGCGGCTTCGGCTGCGCGCGCTTCTCGCGCACGAAAATCTTCTCGCCCTCGCGCTCGACCTTCCACACCGACAGCGGATTGAAGGCCGGCGCATGCGTCGCCTCGCCAGTCCTGAGATCAAAGCAGGCATGGTGCCAAGGGCAGCGGATGGTCTCGCCCTCGACCAGGCCTTCGGCGAGCGGTCCGTGGTAATGGCTGCAATGCGCGTCGAGGGCGAAGATGTCCGATCCCGATCGAACCAGGACGACTTCCTGATCGCCGACATGGCCCAGCAGGGTGGCGCCGGAGAATTCCGACAGCGCGACGCCTTGGGCGAGGTCGGGTCCGGCGGGCGCAGCTTGCTGTTCGGCCATCTCTTCCTCCGTTACCCGTGCCGCTTGTTACGGCCTCATGATGCTGTCCCGGCTTAGATGCCTCGTGAGCAGAAAAGTTCCCGAGCGCATAGCGGAGCGGGATGGCCCGACCTATAATCCCGCCGCAGCTATATCATGGACTTGTTTCACACCGGAGACCCGGCATGAAGGCCCGCTTTTTGCTCGCCGCGGCATGCAGCCTCTTGATGACGCACACGGTTCAGGCAGCCGAAATCAAAATGCTTGCCGCGGGCGCCGTCAAAGAAATTCTTCTGGAACTGGTCCCGGAATTTGAACGCAGCTCCGGCCACAAGGTGACAGCTAGCTGGACGGGGTCTGCAGACATCAGGAAGCGCATCGGGGCGGGCGAGGCTTTCGATCTGGTTATCGTGGGCGCGACCGACGTTGATGCCTTCATCAAGGACGGCAAGATGATCCCCGGCAGCCGCGTCGATATCGCGAAATCCGGCGTCGGGATCGCGGTCAAGGCCGGCGCAACCAGACCCGACATCAATTCCAGTGAAGCGGTCAAGAAAGCGCTGCTTTCCGCCAAAGCAGTCGCATTTTCGACCGGCCCAAGCGGTGTCTATGTGCAGCGCCTGTTCGATCGCCTCGGCGTCGCGAGCGAGATCAAGGACAAGTCGAAGCAGACGCCGCCCGGCGTGCGCGTGGCCGAATATTTGTCGAGCGGAGAAGCCGATCTAGGTTTCCAGCAGGTCAGCGAGCTTATCCACGAGAAGGGTATCGACTTTGTGGGTCCGCTCCCGGCGGACATCCAGAATATCACCGAGTATTCCAGTGGTGTCCCCGTGGCTGCGAATGCCGCCGAGCCTGCCAAGGCGTTACAGGCGTTCCTGTCCGCGCCCGCTGCCGCTCCAGTGATCAGGACGAATGGGATGGAGCCAAGTCGTCCGTAGCTAACCGGTCAGCGCCGCCTTCACCATGCCACTGGCTTTGCCAAAGTCCATCTGGCCGGCGAACTTCGCGCGCAGCACGCCGATCACCTTGCCCATGTCTTTCATCCCGGCAGCACCGGTCTCGGCAATCGCGGCTGCAATTGCGGCCTTCACGTCGTCATCCGACATCTGCTTCGGCAAGTACGCCGAGATAATCGCGATCTCCTCGCGCTCCTGCGCAGCCAGCTCGGCGCGGCCGCCCTTGTCGTACAGCTCGACGGATTCCTGGCGCTGCTTGATCATCTTCTGAAACAGGCCGAGCAGATCGGCGTCGGAAAGCGGCGGCTTGCCCTGCCCGCGCGCGTCGATGTCGGCATTCTTGATGGTCGAGTTGACCATGCGCAGCGTGGAGAGCTTGCGCTCGTCCTTCGCCTTCATCGCTTCCTTCACGGCATTGTTGATGTCGTCGCGCAGCATCCTGAGTCCTCTTGTTTGCTGACCCTGATCTAGGCCGTTCGGCGCAGTGAAACAACTAGGTCTTGAGCCATTCGACCAGCGCCGCCGCTGTTGCTTCCGGCTGCTCCGGCGGCGGGAAATGCCCGCAATTCGGCAGGATCACGAGCTTGGCGCCGTGGATGCCGTCGGCCATCTCCTTCGACAGCGAATTGGGGATGGTGTTGTCCTCGTCGCCCGTCAGAACCAGTGTGGGGCACTTGATCCAGGCAAGCGCAGGCCGCGAGTCCACCCGGCCAATGATAGCGGCCTGCTGGCGGACAAAGCCCTCCACGCCGACATCCTCGCCCATGTCGTGGACGAGTTGGCGCAGGCGCGTATCATCAAGGCGCGAGGGATGCACGAAGCCGGGAAAGAGTTCGTCGAGGAGGGCACGATATTCGCCGGCCTTCGCGCGGGTCATCATGCCGCGGCGACGCTCGGTGGCCTCCGGTGAGTCCGGCCGCGCCTGGGTGCTGATCAATGCGAGTTTCGCCACCCGGTTCGGCGCCTGACGCATGATCTCGAAGGCGATGTAGCCGCCCATGGAATGGCTGGCGAGCGCAAAGCGGGGCGGCGCCTCGGCGAGAATGCGCCGGGCAATGGCGCCCATATTGTCGTCGCGGATGTGATTGGCGACCGTCACCGGTCCGAACCGCCACAGCGCCGGCACGATCGGCGCGAAAATCCGGGGCGAGCAGGCGAGACCCGGGACCAGCAGGATAGGCATCGTGTCGTCCATGCGCGGTCTCCGGGCAATTTTTGGTCGTAAACCGGGGCTGCCGGGGAACTTCAGCTTAAGACCGCGGAATAGACTGTCAAATATTCGGAAATCGCGTGTGAATCCGCTCGCTTCGGCTTTGACGGGCGGGACGCCTCCCTCTATGTAGGGCGCTCATGACGACATCTGAAAACGCTCCTGCCTGGCCGGACCTCAAACCGACCGCGCTGCTTGTGCTCGCCGATGGCACCGTGCTGGAAGGCTTTGGCCTCGGCGCGGAAGGACAGGCCGTTGGCGAGGTCTGCTTCAACACCGCAATGACCGGCTATGAGGAGATCCTCACCGATCCCTCCTATGCCGGACAGCTCATCACCTTCACCTTCCCGCATATCGGCAACGTCGGCACCAACGAGGAAGACATCGAGACGGTGAACATGGCGGCGACGCCCGGCGCGCGCGGCGTGATCCTGCGCAGCGCCATCACCGATCCCTCGAACTACCGCGCCACGCGCCATCTCGACCAGTGGCTGAAGGCGCGCGGCATCATCGGGCTATCCGGCATCGACACCCGCGCGCTGACCGCGCTGATCCGCAGCAAGGGCATGCCCAACGCGGTGATCGCGCATTCCAGGGACGGCAAGTTCGACCTGCACGGCCTGAAGGAAGAGGCGCGCGAATGGCCGGGCCTCGAGGGCATGGACCTCGTGCCGATGGTCACCTCCGGCCAGCGCTTCACTTGGGACGAGACGCCCTGGGCCTGGGACAAGGGTTTTGGCCGGCAGAGCGATCCGCAGTTCAACGTTGTGGCGATCGACTACGGCGTCAAGCGCAACATTCTGCGCCTGCTCGCCGGCGTCGGCTGCAAGGTGACGGTGGTGCCGGCCACCACGTCGGCCGAAGACATTCTGGCGATGAAGCCGGACGGTGTGTTTCTGTCGAACGGCCCCGGCGATCCCGCCGCGACCGGCAAATACGCGGTGCCGGTGATCCAGAAAGTGATCGACTCGGGCACGCCGACCTTTGGCATTTGCCTCGGCCACCAGATGCTCGGGCTCGCCGTCGGCGCGAAAACGAAAAAGATGCATCAGGGCCATCACGGCGCCAATCATCCCGTCAAGGACGAGACCACCGGCAAGGTCGAGATCACCTCGATGAACCACGGTTTTGCAGTGGACCAGGCGACGCTGCCGAAGGGCGCGACGCAAACCCACATCTCGCTGTTCGACGGCTCCAATTGCGGCATCGCGCTCGATGGCAGGCCGGTGTTTTCGGTGCAGTACCACCCGGAAGCCTCCCCCGGCCCGCGCGACTCCCATTATCTGTTCCAGCGCTTTGCCGACCTGATGCGGGCGAAGAAGCGGGCGTAAGCCGAAGGCGCTGGATCAGCGCTTGTCATCTGTGATTGAATTTCCCCGCACCGAGATCAGGCCAACATGATCCGGCAGGAAAGGGAAACGTCCGATGACCAGCCCCGACATGACCATCCGCGACGTGCGCGTGACGATGCTGCGCGTGCCCTGGGCTGATGATCCCTGGCTGAAGGGCGCGGCGCTGGGAGCCGCGCGCGACATTCTCATCTGCGACGTCGAGACGTCAGGCGGCATCACCGGCATGGGATATCTGTTCCTGTTCCGGCCCGGCATGAAATCGATCGCGGCCTGTCTCGACGAGTGCATCATCCCGCGCGTGAAGGGCAAGGACGCCACTTCCATCGAGGCGATCTGGCGCGATCTGTGGACCGCGACCATGACCTATGGCCGTGGCGGCATCGCAGCGATGGCGATGTCGGCGCTCGACATCGCGCTGTGGGACGCTGTGGGCAAACGCGCCGGGCTGCCGCTGCACCGGCTGTGGGGCCATTATCGCTCAGAGATTCCGATCTACGGCTCGGGCTGTTTTCGCGGCTCCGGCGGAGACGGCATGATCGAGAAGGCGCTGCATTACGTGAAGCAGGGCTACAAGGCGATCAAGATGCAGGTCGCGCATGTTCACACGCCGGCGCAGGACCTCGACAATGTCCGCCGCATGCGCGAGGCGCTCGGGCCCGACATCGACATCATGATCGACATCAATATGGGCTGGAGCGCCGACATCACGATCGAGATGGGGCGCAAGTTCGAGCCGTACAACATCTACTGGCTCGAGGAGCCGGTGCCGGCCGACGATTTCGCCGGCTATCAGCGCATCGCCGCAGCGCTCGATACGCGCATCGTCGGCGGCGAAACCCATTTTACACGCTACGATCTGCGGCCGTTCTTCCTCAATCCCTGTCTGCCGATCCTGCAGCCCGACCCGATGCGCGGCGGCATGACGGATTTGCGCAAGATCGCGGTGCTCGCCGACACCTGGGGCATCACCATTGCGCCGCATCTGTTCCCCGAACTCAATGTGCATCTGCTGGCCTCGATCCCGAACGGCATCTGGTGCGAGAACATGGGGCTGATCGACGATCTCTGGATCGATCCGCCCGAGATCGCAGGCGGCATGATCACGGCGCCCGAGCGGCCGGGACATGGGCTGCGATTCAAAGAAGACGTCTTCAGGTTCAAAATCTAGCGGAACGGTTTGCCGAATGCCTGCTTGATTGTCTGAAGCCCAACCACGAGAACCGCCATGTCCGTCGTCAAAGCCAGCGCAAAGCCCCTCACCTTCGTCTTTGCAGACGACGGGCTCATCCCCAACAACCCGATGCCGTTCCTCGTCTACAAGGGCGCGGTGGACGTGGCGAATGGCCATCCCGAAAAGACCATCGAGGGCCTGTTCGGCGCCAATGGCTGGGGCGCGATGTGGCGCAACGGCGTCTACGACTTCCCGCATTACCACGCGACCGTGCACGAAGTGCTCGGCATCGCGCGCGGACACGCCAAAGTGCGCTTCGGCGGCGAGCGCGGCGAGGTGCTGGAGATTTCAGCGGGCGACGTCGCGGTCCTGCCGGCGGGCACCGGCCATCAATGCCTGTCGTCGAGCTCGGATTTCTCTGTGGTCGGCGCTTATCCGCCGGGGCCGCCAATGGACCTAGTGCGGCCGAGCAAGGAAGCGCATGCCATAGCGCTGAAGACGATTCCGCAAGTGGCGGTGCCGAAGACGGACCCGGTGCTAGGCGCGGACGGGCCGCTGGTGAAGCTCTGGCGGCGCTGACACGCGCCGCGCGAAATCGCGATCGCAAGCTTTCCTGAATTTAATCAAACCGCGGTGGAACGCGGTGTGAACCAATGACGCGCGTTCGAGTTTCTTCACAAATCATTTCAAGCGTGCAGCTGCCCCTTCGGGGCGCCGCGGCGGGAGGTTCGCCATGGCCGATACCGCAATCAGGGAAATCCAGCTTTCCCCATCCGAGCATCTCGTCCAGCTCCGTCGTGCCGTGCTCGCTTCCACGATTGGCACCGCCATCGAGTGGTACGATTTCTTTCTCTACAGCACCGTCACGGGGCTGGTCTTCGCAAAACTCTTCTTCCCGCACTCCGATCCATGGGTCGGCACATTGGAAGCCTTCGCGATCTACGCCGTCGGCTTCGTGGCCCGGCCGATTGGCGCGGCGATCTTCGGACATTACGGCGACCGCATCGGCCGCAAGTCCACTCTGATCGCCACCCTGCTGCTGATGGGACTTGCCACCTTCGCCGTGGCGCTGGTTCCGACCTACGACAAGATCGGAATCTGGGGCGCCGTGCTGCTCACGGTCCTGCGCTTCATCCAGGGCGTAGGTGTCGGCGGCGAATGGGGCGGCTCGGTGCTGATGTCCATGGAATGGGCACGCAACGACAAGACGCGCGGCTTTATCGCCTCCTGGCCGCAATTCGGCGTACCCTGCGGACTGTTCCTCGCCAACCTGGCGGTGCTCGCCTTGAGCCAGATGTCCGGCGAGCAGTTTCTGAGCTGGGGCTGGCGCGTGCCGTTCCTGCTGAGCCTGATCCTGGTCGGCGTCGGGCTGTATATCCGGCTCGGCATCCTCGAGACGCCGATCTTCGCCAAGCTCGTGGCTGAACAGAAGATCGAGAAGACGCCGATCCTGGAAGTGATCAGGCGTCAGCCGAAGGAAATCCTGCTCTCAGCCTTCGCGCGAATGGCCGAACAAGCCCCCTTCTACATCTTCACCGCGTTCATCTTCTCCTACGGGACCGCCTCGCTGCACGTCTCCCGCGACTTCCTGCTCACAGCGGTGCTGACGGCTTCGGTGGTGTCGTTCTTCTCGATCCCCTATTTCGGGCATCTCTCCGACCGGATCGGCCGCAAGAACATGTATATCATCGGCGCCATCGTCACCGGCATCTTCGGCTTCATCTATTTCGGCATGGTCAACACCGGTATCGCGGCCATCATCTTCCTGGCCATCGTTCTGTCGCTGATCCCGCACGACATGATGTACGGGCCGCAGGCGGCGCTGATCGCGGAAAGCTTTACCGGCCGCCTGCGCTATAGCGGCGCTTCGCTCGGTTACCAGCTTGCGTCGGTGATTGCAGGCGGACCTGCGCCCCTGATCGCCGCGTGGCTATACGGCACCTACCACACGCCCTACGCCATCGCACTCTACATCGCGGCCTGCGCGGTGATCTCCGTGATCGCGACCGCCCTGATGACGGATTACACCGGCGCGAACATCACGCGCGAATATGACGAGCGCGGCGTGACGGACGCGCAGCGGCTCGCGCAGTAGTCCGATTGGGCGATGGTGGGTAGCCGACGATAATCCACCGCTGTCGTGCCCGCGAAAGCAGGCACCCATAGCCGCCGATGCCAATGGTAAGAGAAGCCGTCTACCCTTGTGCCCTTTCCGCAGGCCGCGGCGTATCGGTCCCGGCTCGGCGCTCGCCAATCGTTCGAGATAGCTAAAAAGCGCGAGAAATGTTGCGAGGACAGAGATCCGCCGACGAGAAGCGAGATGCTACCGGACAGCTCCATCGCACCGGCATGAATTTCGAGAACACGAGCCACATCGCGGCGACATAGAGACACAAAATAGTGACCGTGGCTGGCTCTCATCGCCGGGTTGCGCTATGCTGAATGCACAAGGAGGTAGCTGAAGACGCCAAATCAATTGGCCCTATAGCATTCAAATCCAGCGCTCCTGCTTCGATCTGCACACGCCGCGGCGTTTCTCTCATCCGATGTTGCACGTTCTTCCGAACGCGACTGCTCGCTCCCGCGCGAGACCAATTTCCGTCGATCGATCAAACTTCTACAAAAGAAAAAGAAGGAATTTGCTTCATGCCTGTCAAAAATACGATCGAATTTCCGGAATGTTCGCCCTAGCCGCAACGTTGTGCGGCACCAATGCAGCGCTTGCCCGGAATACCGCTGCGCCGACTTCCATGAAGGCAATCGGCACGCCATCTGCCCCAGCCAAACCCGAGATCGCACCCTCGCTATGCATGCATCCCACGAGAGGAAACCCCGTGATCAATGAACAAAACAAGTATCGGTCGAAACAAAGTTGGCTGTTGGCCACTGGTCTTGCGACCCTGCTCATCTCTGTGCCGAGCCTTTTCGCTGCGCCGGCGGCAGCCCAGCAAATTACGGGCACACCGGGTACGCCTGGCGCCACGATGACACTCGATGGCAAGCAGCTTCCGCCAGAGCCTCCGAAGTTCGGCGGCGTGATCAACGAGACGGCCAAGGATTCCAAGCCATACTGGCCGCCCTCCGTCGTGCCGCCCAAAGGCGCGCCAAACGTGCTGCTGATCATGACGGACGACCAGGGTTATGGCGTGTCCGGTACCTTCGGCGGCGTTATCCCGACGCCGAATATGGATCGCATCGCCAAGGCGGGCCTCCGCTATACCCAATTCCACTCCACGGCCCTTTGCTCGCCGACGCGGGCAGCGCTGATCACGGGCCGCAACCACCATTCGGTCGGGTACGGCGTGATCGGTGAAATGTCGACCGGCTACCCCGGCTACGATTCCGTCATTGGTCAGGACAGCGCGACCATCGGAACCATTCTCCGCGACAACGGGTATGCCACGTCATGGTTCGGCAAGAACCATAACACCCCCACCTATCTCTACAGCGCGGCCGGACCATTCGACCAATGGCCCATCGGCATGGGATTCGAATATTTCTACGGATTCATGGGCGGCGAGACCGACCAGTGGACACCCTATCTTTTCCGCAACACGACCCAGGTATTTCCATGGATCGGAAAGCAAAACTACAACCTCATCACCGACATGGCGGACGACGCCATCGGCTACATGAACAGCCTGAACGCAGCCGCGCCGGAAAAGCCGTTCTTCGTCTACTACGTGCCGGGCGGCACGCATTCGCCGCATCAGCCAAAGAAGGAATGGATCGACAAGTTCAAGGGCAAGTTCGACATGGGTTGGGAGAAGCTGCGCGACCAGATCTTCGCCAACCAGAAGAAGCTCGGAGTCATACCCGCGAATACCCAGCTTACCCCCTGGCCAGATACGCTACCAAAATGGGACTCGCTTTCCTTCGTGCGAAAGAAGCTGTACGCGCGCGAGGCGGAGGTGTTTGCCGGTTACGCTGCCTATACCGACTACGAGATCGGCCGCGTGATCCAGGCCGTCGAGGACATGGGCAAGCTCGACAACACGCTGATTATCTATATCAGCGGCGACAACGGCACCAGCGCAGAAGGCACTCTTGAGGGTACCCCGAACCAGATGACCGCCTACAACGGCATTCTGGACCTCCCGGAAATCGAGCTGATGCGGTACTATGAAGCTTGGGGCTCCGACAAGACCTACCCGCATATGTCGGTGGCCTGGTCGTGGGCGTTCGACACGCCGTTCAAATGGACCAAGCAGGTGGCGTCGCACTTCGGCGGCACGCGGCAAGGCATGGCCATCTCATGGCCTGGTCACATCAAGGACGTCGGTGGCATCCGCTCCCAGTTTCACCACATCATCGACATCGTGCCGACGATCCTCGAAGCCACCGGCATCCAGGCCCCGACGACGGTCAACGGCATCGCGCAAAGGCCGATCGAGGGCGTGAGCATGGCCTATACGTTCGACAAGGCGAATGCCGACGCGCCGTCAAAACGGGACACGCAGTATTTCGAGATGTTCGCCAATCGCGGCATCTACAACAATGGCTGGTATGCCAATACGACGCCGCCGGTACCGCCGTGGATCCTCGGAACGGCGAAGCTGCCCGAGATCAATGACTACAAATGGGAACTCTACAACATCACCGACGACTATTCTCAGAACAACGACCTTGCCGCCAGGAATCCCGACAAGCTGAAGGAGATGCAGGCGCTGTTCCTGACGGAAGCTGCAAAATACCAGGTCTTCCCGCTGGACAACTCGATCCTGCCCCGCCTCGTGACGCCGCGGCCTAGTGCGACCGCCGGACGAAATGTCTTCACGTTCAAGGGGGAGAATGCCGGCATTCCGGACGGCAATACCCCGAGCATCCTCAACAAGGACTACACCATCACCGCCGAGATTACCGTTCCCCAGGGCGGTGCGGAAGGAATGATAGCTACTTACGGCGGTCGCTTTGGCGGATACGGTCTATACCTGCTCAAAGGCAAGCCGGTCTTTGTCTACAACTTGCTCAATCTGGAACGGTACCGCTGGGAAGGCGGCGTGGGAGGTCGTGACGTGTTTAGCGATGCGCTCAAGCCCGGCAAACACACGATCGTGTTCGATTTCAAATACAACGGCCCCGGCCCGGGCAAGGGCGGCACCGGTGTACTGACGGCCGATGGCAAGCTGGTGGCCGCAAAGACGATCCCGCACACGATTCCATTTCTTATGGCGATCGACGAAACCTTTGACATCGGCAGTGACACCCGCACGGCGGTAGACGACAGCTACAAGCTGCCGTTCCGCTTCACCGGCAAAATCGACAAGCTGACCTACAAGCTTGGACCAACGCAGATGACAAGCAGCGAACAGAAGTCGATGCGGCACGCGCTTGAACGAGCGAGGGACTAGGGCGTTACTCATAAATCTCGGACGCGCATGGGTTTGGCGATGTCCGCCTTACCTTTGCAAGCGGACATTTGGGCTAGCGTTCAGCATGTCCGTTTTGTGCGGTTGAGCCGGCAGCCAAAAGCAGAAATTCCCTCTATGCGACCAAGGATTGCGTCGGGTCAGTAATTCGATACGAGCCCATTGACCGAAATTTGCATAGTCACCCGCCGCGGGCGCGCGTAGCCTCAGGGCCCGATTTTCATGTGACGCCCGTGTCCTCTCAACACCATGACGTAAAGGGAATGCTCACATGCTCACCAAACGCGATCTTCTTCGTTCCGCAGCCCTCACGGCCCTTTCAGCCGCGACTGTCAGGTCCATCCCGGCTTTGGCGCAAGCCGACCGTCCGGGCTTCTTCAAGGCAAAAGACATCGCCGAGCAAGGCTTCATCTATGGCTTGCCCATCGTGATGGGTTACGGTGTCATGTATGAGTTTGCGGTGGATCGCAACTCAGGGCAGTACAAGGCCCCGTTCAATCAGATCGCGAACGCGGCTAATGTATTCACCTACAAAGACACGGCCGTTGTCACACCGAACAGCGACACGCCTTATTCGGTCGTCTGGATGGACTTGCGGGCTGAGCCCATCGTCCTTTCGGTCCCGGCCGTGGGCCCGAAGCGATATTATTCGGTCATGCTGTGCGACGCCAACACCTACAACTATGGCTATATCGGGACCCGTGCCACGGGAAGCGAAGCTGGCGACTACATGGTGGTCGGGCCAGACTGGAAAGGCGCCACTCCGCCCGGCATCAAGAAGGTGTTCCGGTCGAGCACCCAGTTCTCGCTGGCGATATATCGCACCCAACTCTTCAGCCCCGACGATATCGACAACGTCAAGAAGCTTCAAAGCGGCTACGGGGTCAAAACGCTTTCGGCCCATCTGAAGCAACCGGCTACGACGGCAGCCGCGCCAGCCATCGACTTTCCGAAAATAGACAAGGAACTCGCGAAGACGAACTTCTTCGACTACCTCGACTTCATGCTGCAATTTGCTCCCGCCCAGGAGAACGAGAAGGAGATACGGGCGCAGCTCGCCAGTATCGGGGTCGGACCCGGCAAGACCTTCAACTTCAAAGACCTGCCGCTGGAGCAAAAGCTCGAAGTCGGTTTGGGCATGAAGGAAGGTGAGAAGAAGGTCGATGAGGCCGTCGCCAAAGCCGGAAAGGACGTCAACGGCTGGCGTGTCAGTTCGCTGTTCGGCGACAACGCTTTTTTCAACGGCGATTGGTTGAAGCGCGCTGCCGGCGCGAAGGGGGCATATACGGCAACGATGCAGCCGAAGCGATGTATCCCGCCAGGCGTACCGACGATGGCGGTCAGACGCTCGATGGCAGTAAACACAATTACACGCTCACATTCCCTGCGGGGCAGTTGCCGCCGGTGAATGCCTTCTGGTCCGTGACCATGTATGACGGCAAGTCACAGCTTTTGATCGAAAACCCGATCAACCGCTATCTGATCAACTCGCCGATGCTGCCGCACATGAAAAAGAACGCGGACGGTTCGCTGACGCTTTACATCCAGAACAAGTCGCCGGGCGCGGACAAGGAAGCCAACTGGCTGCCCGCACCGAATGATACGATCTACTTGGTGTTGCGGCTGTACTGGCCGAAGACGGAGCCACCCTCGATCCTGCCGCCGGGTGAAGGGACATGGCGGCCGCCGGCGATCGTGCGCGCGGCCAACTAGGCCATTCCTCGATGATCATGCGCCTCCACTGGCCGAAAGAAGCAGCGACGGAAGGCAAGCAACCACTGCTGAGCGGGTTGACCTAGGAGCGCGGAGCGCTCTGACCGTCAGCGGAACGCCGACGGCTGCGTGCCCTATGTCCAAAAACCTGACCGGGCGCGGCGACGCCTACGCCGCGTTGGCGCCCTCTTGCCGGCTCGCCTCGAACAGGAACCAGGTGCGCCGCTCGGTCTCGTCGATGAAGAGCTCGAGGAGCTGCGCGGTGCCGGTGTCCTCGTTGTCGTCGGCGAGCTTGTGCGCCTTTCGCATGGCGGCGGCCATGTGCTTGTTGTCCTCCATCAGCTCGCGCAGCATCTGGCGCGGCGGGACATAATCCTCGTTGTTGTCCTGGATGGTCTGCAGCTTGGCGATGTGGCCGATCGAGCGCAGCGTGACGCCGCCGAGCTTGCGCACGCGCTCGGCCAGCTGGTCGGTGGTGGCGAAGATCGCATCCGACTGCTCGTCGAGCATCAGATGATAGTCGCGGAAATGCCGGCCGCTGACATGCCAGTGGAAATTCTTGGTCTTCAAATAGAGCGCGAAGGCATCCGCCAGCAGCACGTTCAGCGCGCCGGACACCTTGTCGACCGCGGCCTGCGGCAGGTCGGTCGGGGTGTCGAGATCGGGGGAGACTTTTTGCGATTTGTTGTTGGCTTTGCTCACGATGCACCTTTTTGCTAGGGGCCGGGCGTTGGACATTCGCCGCCGAACGCTCTAACGCATCACGCATCGCCCGGTTCCTTCCGCCGGAACCCGTTTTCGGAACGCCCGCGCCCATGGATGAATGGATCGACTATTACGATTCCACGCATACGATCTATGTGAGCAAGCTGCATCGCGACCGGCATTTCGCGGTCATTGCGCGGGATATCACCGGCTACATCTCCTCCCCCGATGCCGTGGTGCTGGACTATGCCTGCGGCGAGGCGCTGTCGGCGGGACGCGTGGCGGATGCCTGCGGCCTGCTCTATCTCGCCGAGCCCGCGCCCGGCGTGCGCGGCCGGCTGATCGCGCGCTTTGCCCCCAACACCAAGATCCGCGTGCGCTCGCTCGAGGACGTCAGGAAAATGGCCGAGAATTCGGTCGATCTCGTCGTCATGATTTCGGTCGCGCAGTACATGACGCCGGAAGAGCTCGACGCCGCCTTTGCTACCGTCAGGCGGATCCTGAAACCCTCCGGCCGCTTTGTGCTGGGCGATATCCTGCGCCCCGAGGTCGGCATGTTGAGGGACGTTGCCGCCCTGCTGCAATTTGCCGCAAAGAACGGCTTCCTGAAGGACGCGCTGATCGGGCTGATCTCGACCGCGCTGTCCGACTATCGCGAGCTGCGCTCCCGCGTCGGGCTGCAGCGCTACAGCGAGCACGAGATCAAGGAAAAGCTTGCAAAAGCGGGCTTTTCCGCGTCGCTCGCGCTGCGCAATATCGGCCACAACCCCTGGCGCATGACGTTTGTGGCGCGCCAATCCATCACAGCCGCCTGACACGCGCCGGTTAGGGTTAACGGCCGGTCAAGGTGGCCGCCCGCCCGCATCTTGGGCAATGTCGGAACCGGCCCGGTGGCGGAATGTCGTCGACGCGGGAGCGGTGCATCGCTCTTTATCCTGGTTCAAATCCAGGCCGGGCCTCCACGCTTCGCCCTGACGGGCTACGCGTGGCGCAGCCACGCCGAAGACCGGCGAGGCAAGCGTGTCCGGCGAAGCTCGAATGAAATGAGAGCGAAGACGGACGGGGCGCCGGAACCCCCGAAAGGCGAAGCTCGGCAAGCCCCTCTGATTTCCCTGAATTTCCCCGTTGATGGCCCGTTATTGGGGGTTTCGCGGGTGCGGAAACTGGTCTAAAGACCACCCGCGCGCGAGGGCCTCCCTCACGCAGTGGCATAGGGGACGCGCGGCCAGCGCGCCCTTTTTTTGTGCCCAATTCCCGCATCCGTGAGACTTGATGCCCAAACGAACCGACATCTCCACCATCCTGATCATCGGCGCCGGTCCCATCGTGATCGGCCAGGCTTGCGAGTTCGATTATTCCGGGACGCAAGCGGTCAAGGCACTAAAGGAAGAAGGCTATCGCGTCGTCCTGGTCAATTCGAACCCGGCGACGATCATGACCGACCCGGAGCTGGCGGATTCCACCTATATCGAGCCGATCACGCCGGAAATCGTCGCCAAGATCATCGAGAAGGAACGCAACGTCATTCCCGGCGGCTTTGCGCTGCTGCCGACCATGGGCGGCCAGACCGCACTGAACTGCGCGCTGTCGCTGCGCCGCCTGGGCACGCTCGATAAGTTCGACGTCGAGATGATCGGCGCCACGGCCGATGCCATCGACAAGGCCGAAGACCGCCAGCTGTTTCGCGAGGCCATGAACAAGATCGGGCTGGAGACGCCGAAGTCGCGGCTCGCCAACGCGTCGGCGCTGAAAAAGTCCTATCGCGACAAGTACCTCGCCGAGCGGGAGAAGCTGTCCGGCGCCGCGCTTGAAGAACTCGAACGGCAATGGACGCTTGGCGAGAACGAACGACGCAAGCGCTATCAGGAGCATGCGCTCGGAGAGGCGCTGATGGCGCTTTCCGAGATCGGGTTGCCGGCGATCATCAGGCCTTCTTTCACGATGGGCGGCACCGGCGGCGGCATCGCCTACAACAAGGAGGAGTTCCTCGACATCATCGAGCGTGGCCTCGACGCCTCGCCGACCAATGAGGTGCTGATCGAGGAATCCGTGCTCGGATGGAAAGAGTTCGAGATGGAGGTGGTGCGCGATAAGAAGGACAATTGCATCATCATCTGCTCGATCGAGAACCTCGATCCGATGGGCGTGCATACCGGCGATTCCATCACCATTGCGCCGGCGTTGACGCTGACCGACAAGGAATACCAGATCATGCGCGACGCCTCGATCGCGGTGCTGCGCGAGATCGGGGTGGAGACCGGCGGATCCAATGTGCAGTTCGGCCTCAATCCGGCCGACGGCCGCATGGTCGTGATCGAGATGAACCCGCGCGTGTCGCGCTCTTCGGCGCTGGCCTCCAAGGCCACGGGCTTCCCGATCGCCAAGGTCGCGGCGAAACTGGCGGTCGGCTACACGCTCGACGAGATCGCCAACGACATCACCGGCGGCGCGACGCCAGCCTCGTTCGAGCCGACCATCGATTACGTGGTCACGAAGATTCCGCGCTTCGCCTTCGAGAAATTCCCCGGTGCCTCGCCGACGCTGACGACCTCGATGAAATCGGTGGGCGAAGTCATGGCGATCGGCCGCACCTTCCAGGAAAGCCTGCAGAAGGCGCTGCGCGGGCTCGAGACCGGCCTTACCGGCCTCGACGAAATCGACATCGAGGGCCTCGGCCGCGACGACGACAAGAACGCGATCCGCGCCGCCCTGGGCACGCCGACGCCGAACCGCATTTTGCAGGTGGCGCAGGCCATGCGGCTCGGCTGGTCCAACGAGGAGATCTTCAATTCCTGCAAGATCGACCCGTGGTTCCTGGCGGAGATGCGCGGCATCATCGACATGGAAGCCAAGGTACGCGCCAACGGCCTGCCGCCGAATGCGTTCGGCATGCGCACGCTGAAGGCCATGGGCTTTTCCGACGCACGGCTAGCCGTGCTCGCCGGCCTCACGGAAGCCGAGGTCACGACGAAGCGGCACGGGCTCGACGTGCGCCCGGTGTTCAAGCGCATCGACACTTGCGCGGCGGAATTCGCTTCGCCCACGGCCTACATGTACTCGACCTATGAAGCACCGTTTGCCGGCAAAACAGCGGACGAGAGCGCGCCTTCGGACCGCAAGAAGGTGGTCATCCTCGGCGGCGGGCCGAACCGCATCGGCCAGGGCATCGAGTTCGACTATTGCTGCTGCCATGCCTGCTTCGCGCTGGACGAGGCCGGCTACGAGACCATCATGGTCAACTGCAATCCGGAGACGGTGTCGACCGACTATGACACCGCGGATCGCCTGTATTTCGAGCCGCTGACCGCCGAGGACGTGCTGGAGATCATCGCCAAGGAGCGCAGCAACGGCACGCTGCATGGCGTGATCGTGCAGTTCGGCGGCCAGACGCCGCTGAAACTGGCACGCGCGCTGGAGGCGGCCGACGTGCCGATCCTCGGCACCTCACCCGACGCAATCGACCTCGCCGAAGACCGCGACCGCTTCAAGCGCATCCTCGACAAGCTGCGCCTCAAGCAGCCGAAGAACGGCATCGCCTACTCGGTGGAACAGTCGCGCCTTGTCGCAGCCGATCTCGGCCTGCCGCTGGTGGTTCGCCCCTCCTACGTGCTCGGCGGCCGCGCCATGCAGATCATCCGCGAGGAGGAGCAGCTCGACAATTATCTGCTCGGCACGCTGCCCGAACTGGTGCCCGCGGACGTCAAGGCGCGCTATCCCAACGACAAGACCGGGCAGATCAACACCGTGCTCGGCAAGAACCCGCTGCTGTTCGACCGCTATCTGTCCGATGCGACCGAGGTCGACGTCGACTGCCTCTGCGACGGCAAGGACACCTTCATCGTCGGCATCATGGAGCACATCGAGGAAGCCGGCATCCATTCCGGCGACTCCGCCTGCTCGCTGCCGCCGCATTCGCTCGATGCCAAGACCATCGAGGAGCTGGAGCGGCAGACGCGCGAACTCGCGCTCGGCCTCGACGTGGTCGGACTGATGAACGTGCAATACGCCATCAAGGACGGCGAGATCTATGTGCTCGAAGTCAACCCGCGCGCCTCGCGCACGGTGCCGTTCGTGGCGAAAGTGGTCGGCACGCCGGTGGCGAAAATCGCCGCCCGCATCATGGCCGGCGAAAAGCTCGCCGACTTCAAGCTGAAGAAGAAGAAGCTCGGCCATGTCGGCGTGAAGGAGTCCGTCTTCCCCTTCGCGCGCTTCCCCGGCGTCGACACCGTGCTTGGGCCGGAGATGCGCTCGACCGGCGAAGTGATGGGAATCGACCGTTCTTTCGAAGTGGCATTTGCCAAGAGCCAGCTCGGCGGCGGCACGCGCGTGCCGCGCATGGGCACCGTGTTCGTCTCGGTGCGTGGCGATGACAAGATGCGTATTGCCGACGCGGTGCGGCTGCTGCATTCGCTCGGCTTCAAGGTGATGGCCACTTCCGGCACCCAGCGCTATCTCTCGGACAACGGCGTGCCGACCGAGAAGGTCAACAAGGTGCTGGAGGGCCGGCCGCACATCGTCGACGCCATCACCAATGGCGACGTGCAGCTCGTCTTCAACACCACGGAAGGGCCGCAGGCTTTGGCCGACAGCCGCTCGCTGCGGCGGGCTGCCCTCTTGCATAAAGTGCCCTATTACACCACTCTTTCGGGCGCAAAGGCTGCGGCCCAGGGCATCCGGGCCTATCGGGACGGAGACCTTGAGGTCCGCACCCTGCAGAGCTATTTTTCCGAGAGTTGATCGCCGTTGGGCCAGAAGGCCCGCTAAGCGATTGGAAAACAAGCCGTTAGGCTGGAACTCACCGCTCGTTGTGGACGTTGTGTCGGCCCCGGAAGGGGCCGAAACTACTAAGGCTTTTGACCTCCGTGAGGACGGCCAAAAGCCGAATCGACAATCGTTGCGTGCGGGCCTTCAATGGACCGCACGGCCGTGAAGGACAGGAAAGATGGTGGAAAAGGTTCCGATGACAGCGTCCGGCTACGCCGCGCTCGAGGAGGAATTGAAGCATCGCACGTCGGTGGATCGCCCGCGCATTATCGAACATATCGCGGAAGCGCGTTCGCATGGCGACCTGTCGGAGAACGCGGAATATCACGCGGCCAAGGAAGAGCAGTCGCATAACGAGGGCCGCATCGCCGAGATCGAGGACAAGCTGGCGCGCGCCGACATCATCGACATCACGAAACTGTCCGGCGACACCATCAAATTCGGCGCAACCGTCACGCTGATCGACGAGGACACTGACAAGAAGGCGGTGTGGCAGATCGTCGGCGAGGTCGAGGCCGACGCCAAGAAGGGCCGCATTTCCATCACCTCGCCGCTGGCGCGCGCGCTGATCGGCAAGAAGAAGGGCACGACGGTGGAAGTGATGGCGCCGGGAGGCGCCAAGGCGTACGAAATCACCAAGGTGGAGTGGCGGTAAACTTACCGCC
>JADMIO011070308.1_pt1 | contig 29982 bp, 24 predicted proteins | sample 8958161 | NCBI WGS metagenome assembly JADMIO01 (sample SAMN16585339, study PRJNA669376) | soil metagenome | isolation source: Crop rotation soil | place: USA: Cullars Rotation, Alabama | collected 2011 | reverse complement strand
CGCGACAACTTGTCCACGTGGAATTCTAAGCTTAGGATCCCAATGTGCTGGAAAGAATCACTGCGGGCGCGCTTTCACGACACCGGCTCTTTGAGATCCACCGGATCGAGCCGCGCATACTCCTCCAAAGCGCCGCCCACACTTTGGCGTTTACAACATTTCGCCAGGCTCTGCAGGTAGGCCTTGACTGCGTGAGGCTGGTCGTACTGCTGCTCGAATAAAGCCCGCGCGCGCAAACCCATTGCCGTCACGAGAGGCTTGTCTGCTATCCACGCCAAGATCGTTTCCGCCAAAAGAGCGCTCTCACCAAGGGGGAGCGCCGCGCCGCAGCCGTGTTGGTTGATCAGCGTAGCTGTACTGCTGCGCCGATCACCGACGAAAAGCAACGGACGTCCGGCAGCCAAATAGCTGTAGGCTTTGCTTGGCACGCTTAAGCCCGCCAACCCATCTCCCAACGTAATCAACAACACATCGCCCACACCCAAGGTTCGATTCAACTCGGCGCGAGCTTGGTAAGGCAGCGTGACGACGTTCTGAAGCCCGTGCTCTCGGACCAAACTGTTGATCTCAGCGCTGCGCGCGCCCGCACCGACGAAGACAAACGCAATGTCGCGGCGGTGGCGCAACAAGCGGGCAGCTTCTAACACAGTCGTAAATTCATTGACCAACCCAAGGTTGCCAGAAAAGAGCACGACAAATTTATCGCCTAAGTCTGGCAAATTGCGCTCTGCAAAGAAGCGCACCTTTTCACCTTTATCAGTGAGCGGCACAATTTCAGCGCCGTCCGCCCAATTGTGGATTACATCTATGCGCGGAGCTGCCGCTGCCCCAAGCTTGGCTGTCACACGTTCGAGCATACATTCGCTCAAAACAATGATGCGATCAGCGCGGCGCAACATCACACGCGTCAAGCGTTCGAGCAGACGCGTCAACAAACCGTCCGCAGGTAGCGCGCCCAACGCCACCGCTACGTCCGGATAGAGATCCTGTTGCAAAGTGATAAACCGCATGCCGCGCCAGTGCCCTACCACCAACGCCACCAACCCAATCAGCGGCGGCGTGGTTAAAGCCATCACCACCGCATCTTCACCCTTGGGCAAAGGCAGGGTCAGCAATTTCCAAAACGCGCCCAGATAAAACGTCACATAATCAGAAAGCCTGCCCCACAAGTGCTGCTTACCAAAACTGGTGGCCCAAACACGCTCGATCTGCACGCCGCGATAAACTTCGCGCGGTGCAAAGGCTGGCCCACCATTGTATGAGCCTCGGCTGGCCAATGCTGTTACCGTCACATTGTGTTGAGCCAGAGCTTCCGCTAGCGCCGTCATCAACTGACTGGTCGCGGAATGATCCGGATAGAAAAATTGATTGAGAATCGTAAGGCGCATCAGCAACTTCGCTAAATCTGTGGGGGGCACACACCTGCTGACGAGCGCAACACGCCAGCGAATGACTACGCGCAGAAAATTACTTCAAAGGGTGAGAAAGGATCACGGGGGCCGCCGGTTTTACCGGCCTACTTAGGCGAAAACTGGAAATTATGACTGCTGAAATCTACGGCTTTGATCAGGGTGCCACTGCAACATCAGTTGTCATCGGGGGAGTAGCTACACCACTTGAACCGAGTGAGGATGCGGTTCAGACTTTCAAAGCTTTGTAAGGCTAGCATACCAAAGATCATTTGCCTACCAAATAGTTATCAGGCGACAGAATTTTGCGCGCGACGGAGCGCATAGTTGCCCAGGTAGAGCACATCCATCCGCGTCTTCAAGAAACAATCAATCGCGTGTTGCGGTGTGCAGACAATCGGCTCGTTCTCGTTGAACGAGGTGTTGAGTACCACCGGCACACCCGTCAACGCGTGAAAGTCAGCGATCAGTTGGTAGTAGCGCGGATTAAGCTCAGGCGTGACGGTCTGCAAACGCCCGGAGCCATCTACATGCGTGACCGCTGGGATAAGAGCGCGCTTCTCCGGTCTGATCTGATAGACCATCAACATCGTCGGCGCGGGATGTGTCTGCTCGAAGTATTCGCCCGTGTGCTCTTCCAAGATCGAAGGGGCGAAGGGGCGGAATGGCTCGCGCTTCTTGATGCGATGGTTGAGAATCTCCTTCATATCGGCGCGACGCGGGTCTACCACAATCGAGCGGTTCCCCAACGCGCGCGGCCCAAACTCCATACGCCCCTGGAACCAACCCAACACTGCGCCCTCCGCAATGTCACGCGCTGCGCGTTGTGTAAGCTCGCGGTCGGAATATGTCTCGTACTCCAAGCCGTACTGCTCCAAGACCGCACGAATCTCCTCGTTGCTAAACTCTGGCCCGGTGTATGCGCCTTCCATTACCTCGCCGCGCGACTCGCTCAAAATCTGATTGTAGATGTAGTAACACACACCCAGTGACGTGCCGTTGTCGCCCGCCGCCGGTTGCACATAGACGCGTTTGAACGGAGTGTTGAGCAGAATCTTCCCGTTCATCACCGAATTGAGCGCCACACCACCCGCTAAACCTAAGTCAGTCAAACCCGTGACTTCATGCAAATGATTCAAGATATGAAACCCGACCTCTTCCAATCGCAACTGTAAACTCGCCGCAATATCGCGCTCACGATCAGTCAACGGCTCACCCGGTTGGCGCGGCTCGCCAAAAGTTTTCGCATACGCTTTCGAGAAGATCGTCCCGATCACTGGCGAACCTTCGTCCCAACTCATCTCCACGCCGTCGGTGTGATGGCGGAAGTAGTCCAGATTGAGCGTGAACTTCCCGCCCTCTTCCGTGCGGATAATGTCGCGGAACTCATCCATAAAACGCGGCTGGCCATAAGGAGCCAGTCCCATTACCTTGCCCTCATCGCCATACCAGGGAAAGCCGATAAACTGCGTCGTCGCCGTGTAAACAATCCCCGTCGAGTGCGGATATTCGATTTGTCCTAACACCTCGAACTTTGTCCCCTCGCCCACACCCCACATGGTCGAGACGAAATCGCCGAAGCCATCAATCGAAAGCATGCCAGCGCGTTCAAACGGTGAGACGAAGAAACAGCTCGCCAAGTGCGCGCGATGATGTTCGACGTGATGCAGCTCGGCGCGAATCGCTTCTTTCGGCACACCCAACGCGTTGGCCAAGTCATCCTTGAAGCTGCGCACCTTGGCCACGCTCGCCAATCGTTCGCTCAAGCGCTTGAAACCACTTTGTCCGCCACTCGTCTCGCTTGGCTCCGCCGCGCCGCCTAGTAACCCTGAGCCGCGCGCCGCCTTCTTGGCTGCGAACATCACCTTCTTGCGCAAGTTGGCTGCTGGATTGCGCGAGATGCCGATGTGATCAACTTGTTCGATGCTGATGCCAGCCGCTGTCAGGCAATATTTGATTGCTTGGGCTGGAAAGCCGGCGCAGTGTTTGAAACGATTGAACCGCTCTTCTTCCGCCGCCGCAATCAATCTTCCATCGCGGATAATGGCTGCTGAAGCGTCGCCGTGATATGCGTTGATACCCAGGATATACATATTTCAGTCTTTCGTACTAGCTTCCCGCTCCAAGCGATCTGTTAGATAGCGCAGCGCGAGCAGGCATTCAAAGGTCGCGCGCTCATAGGCGTAGCGCGCCGCCGCCGCGCCCCGAAAGGGGCCACCAGCTTTGCAGTAAGCGTAAAAACCAATCAGCAAAGGCATCACGCCGAGTTGCCGTAATCGGTCACGCCAGCTTGTTTGTCGCGCGCTCTGGATGCGTCGCAGCTCATGCGTCGAATAAGAAAGCTGTGCAGTGATCCAGCGTTCCAGCGACTTCCGGTCGTCGTGCAAGAGCGGTGCTTTGAATTGGTAGATCGAACCGGACATATGAAATTTATGGCCGTGTCCCACCTGTTCTACTTTAATTAGGTTGCGGCGAAACAGACGAATTTGCGCGGGGTAGAGCGACCCCGCCAGCGGCTGACCGACGATGCAGTACTTGAAAGTAAACAACCCACCATCGAACTTCCCGGGTAAGAAGTGCGTGATAATCTCTTCAACGACAGCCGGACTCAAACACATATCGGCGTCGAGCGCCAACACATAATCGGTTTCGATGCCGGTCTGCTGAACGCCATAATCGGTCTGTGCTTTGAAGGAATCGAATGGGCGAGCACGCCAGTCTACGTTTGAGAAAGACCGGGCAATTTCTTCTGTAGTATCAGTCGAGCCAGAGTCAAGTACAACAACTCGCTCAGCCCAACGGAGTGTATCGAGCGTTCTGCCGATGTTTGGCGCTTCATTGTAAGTCAGCACCAGCGGAGTAATGACTGACCCGGCGCTTATACCCATTTCGCATCCGCGACTTGCTGCCGGGAAGTTACTTCAGCGTAAAGTTGTAACAACTGCTCTGCCACTACTCCCCACGTAAACCGCTCGCGCACCAATTCTCGCCCGGCTGTGCCCCTGGTTATGCGCGCAGCTTCATCGCGCAGAATCTGCTCAAGCGCGTTACTAATGGCTGACTTTTCCAAAGGCACGACCCAACCCGCTTGAGCGGCAGCAACTTCATCCGCTAGGTTGACATGCTCGCTGATCAAGACCGGCAGGCCACAAGCCATCGCTTCAACTACCGACAAGCCAAAATTTTCCTGGCGAGAAGGCAACGCGAAAAGCTGAGCGCCCTGTAATGCTGCGGCTTTCTCCGCACCTTCAAGCCAGCCTGTAAAAATAACTCGCCCGCCCCCGCCTAGCTTGCTAGACAAGCTTTGCAGACTATTAACGTAGTTAGACTCTCCATCACCTGCAATTACCAGTTTCCATTTCTGTAACTCAGGTTTGTCAGTAATTGACAAGAAGGCTTCCAAAAACAATTCCAGACGTTTTTTCGGATGTAACCGGCAGAGAACCATTACATATGGCGCGTTATGCAACGCAGGCCACTTGCTGAAAAAACTTTGCTTGTCTGCTTCCGGCTGAAGCATCTGTTCATCGGTGCCTAGTGGAATGACAACCCCGCGTCCCAACCCAAGCGAATTTTCAACTAAACGTTGTTCTTCAACCGTGGTGTACTGAATCTTCGCTGCTTCGTGCAGCATTCGTTTGACGCCCAAATGCCAGAACAATTGTTTGCGCCAGCTTTTTTGTTGCATGCTCCAAGGATCAAGCGTACCCAGCGGGCGCACGATGTAAGGCTTGCTTATCCATTGGCAAGCGCGCGCCGCCGCGAGACAGGCGTGTGAAAAGACAGCGTGAATGTGTAATAGATCAAATTCCGCGGTGTGATGCTGCAACCAATCAGCCAGCGGGCGAGAATACTTCAACGCCTCGCCCCATTGTCGGTGAAAGAAAATGGTCGGCACGCCTTGATAATCAATTACCTGCTCCAATTTGACCGGCAGCCTGCCTTCGCCATCTGCATCAGTAGTAGCAACTAACAGCTCAATGTCATGCTGCTGCAACGCCGAACATATTTTGTAGATCGCCTGACTTGGCCCACCATAACGCGGTGCAACTGCGGGGATGACTTGAAGCACTTTCAAGCAGGATATTCTTCTGATGAGACAATCTGTTTAGGGCGATAGCCTATTGCAACCATTGATTTCGCCAATGGCGGAATTCGCCCGACGCGGTAGAATCTAAGTTGCTCGAAGCCGCGTTCTCGCAGCAAAGTCGCCAGCGTTTTGATCGAAAAAAATTTAATATGCCCGCCATCCCACAAGGCGGTGAAGTGTTGGTCCAAGCCGCCAGTCAAGGCCAGCGCCAAATTTTTCAAATAGCCGTGATAAGGCGTTGAGATAACCCCTAGCCCACCTGGCGTGAGTACGTCATAGACCCTCTCAGCAAACTTTCGAGGGTCGTAGCAATGCTCAATCACTTCCAAACTAGTAACTACCTGGAAACGCCCGTATTTTGCAGCCAAATCGCTGTAGGCTGAATCAACAAAGAACTTAACTTTTGGATAGGCCTTTTTCGCTATTTCTATTCCGCTCTCTGAAGAATCAATGCCTAAAACCTCGTATCCTAATTCGGATAATTGATTTGCATTGAACCCATTTCCGCAACCTAAATCCAGAACTCTGCATGGAGGAGGTGCTTCTGTTAACAATACCTCTCTAACTCTTGCTCCAAGATATTCGTCATGGTGTGAAGCATCAGAATTGTGATAATGATATTCTACAATTGTCTCCGCCATTTTATTTTTATCTAGGCTCAAAGCTAGTAGTTCACTACGAAAAGCTGATGGACGCGATAACGCAGTATCGCGACAGAGAGGGAGTGGTACGGACTCGGGGGCTATTCACCAATATAATAGTAACCAACTACTAGCCGCTTGTGATTCCATCGTGGCAAGCCCTCAAATCGCGGTAGAAACCTGATTCTGTTCTAACCACTCTTCCAGTGCCACTAACACCCACAACCTGCTCCACGACACGCTACGTGAGCCTTGCAAAAAAGCCGCCCAGAGCTTTTGGACTCCAGCCACGTCAAAAATGCCCCGGCTACCCGCCCGCTCCGGGCGCAGTCTTTCCTCGCAAAACTTCCGCAGACTGCCTCGCATCCAGACAGCGAAGGGTAAAACAAAGCCCTGTTTTTGCCGGTGTACGACCCCCTGCGGCAACAACCCATTTAGACTTTCAACCAGGAGCGACTTGGGAGTGCCATGATTGATCTTATAATGGTCCGGCAGACCCATTATGTACTCGACCAGTTTGTGATCGAGCAGCGGCACCCGCGCTTCCAATGCATGCGCCATACTCATCTGATCGGTATCGCGCAACAACACGTCGTGCATATAAGTGCGCCCCTCGGCATAAGAAACACGCGCGAAAAAGTCCAACTCTTCTTTCCCAGCATAGGCACCCTGCAGTAAATCAACATAAGGATCAGAGGCTTGCGACACGAGTTCCCGCCAACGCTCATTCAACAACAGATGCTGCTGGGCGGGCGAGAGCACTTGCCGGACAATTGGATACATCTCGGCCAACGAACCATCACTGCTCAGTAAAGTCGTAGCCTTTGTCATGCGGATAGATTCATTGCCGAAAAGCCTCCCGGCATGCGCTCCCAGACCGCGCATCGTTAGCGGCAGATGGTTGATAAACCGCAAATACCGCGTGGTCTTCGCCAGCAATCTGAATGATGGGTAGCCGACGAAAAACTCATCCCCACCCACCCCTGAGAGCGCCACCGTAATGCCCGCTTCCTTCACCGCTTTGGCCACAATAAAAGTATTGATGCCGTCACCGCTCGGTTGATCCTGAGCCCTGAGCGCGTCAGGCAATTGATTGAGCATGGACTGATCGCTCAACCGGATTTCCGTATGGTTGGTGTGATAACGCCGGGCAATCTCGCGCGCAAAATTCGATTCGTCAAACGAGCTTTCACCAAACACCACCGAAAAAGTGCGCGGCAGATAACCAAGTTCATGCATCAGCGCCACGATAGTGCTGGAATCTATCCCGCCGGACAGGAATGCGCCCACCGGCACATCACTGACCATGTGCAACTCGGTTGCCTCGCGCAACAGTTCGCCGACCCGACGGCACGCCTCTGTCTTCGTCGCTGCGCCAGCTTCCTCTGAGCGGTTCTGTAACAGATTCCAATATTCCTGCGCTTTGACCTGGCCGCGGCTATCTACAGTCATCCACCAACCTGGTAATAGAGACTTGACTCCTTCGATCAAAGTACGGGGGGCGGGAATTGATTGATAAGTTAGATACTCGCTGAGCGCAATGTGATCAACTTGCCGTTTGACCAATTCGCTGGCCAGGACAGCTCTTACTTCGGAAGCGAAAACAAAAAAGTCTGGGTCGGCATAATAATATAGCGGCTTGATACCAAGCCGGTCGCGGGTCAGGAATAGTTCTTTGCGTTGCGCATCCCAGATAGCAAAGGCGAACATACCGCGCAGCAATTTCACACAATCAGTTCTATACCGCGCATAAAGTTTGAGAATAACTTCGGTGTCTGAATGCGAAACGAAAGTCTCACCGACCTGCTCCAATTTTTGCCGGAGCGCTAAGAAGTTATAGATCTCGCCATTGAAAACGATCCAATAACGTCCATCTGGGGTTGACATCGGCTGATGACCGGCGGGCGATAGATCAATGATGCTCAGCCGTGTGTGCGCCAGGCCAACACTGTAATCCTCAGTCATGAAGTCACCACGATCATCCGGACCGCGATGGTTGATGGCACGTCGCATTTTCAACAGCCGCTGCTCTAACCTATATGGCTCGGCTTCAGGATGTAAGATACCTGCGATTCCACACATATAATTGCTCAGCAACCCCAGTTTTCGTGGGCCTCACGCGCCGCGCGAACAAAGCGCTCGGCCCCGTGACGCAGACTGTGCGCGCTTACACTTGCACGCGCCCCTTGCGAAAGCTCAAAGAGTTTTGCCGAAGGCAGCAAAGCCGCTTCACGCATCGCGGCATAGAGCGCCGACTCATCTCCGGTAGGGATCAGCCAGCCATTGCGGTCATTTTCGATAAACTCAATCGCCGCTCCCATCCGGTTGGTGCCAATAACCGGAAGGCCGGAAGCAAGCCCTTCTGGCACAACCAAGCCCCAACCGTCATAGCGCGACGGAACACAGAGCACGTCGGCAGTGACGTAATAGGCCGGCAGCTCCGACCAACCTTTGAATCCAAGAAATTCTACGCGATCGCCAACTGGCTGAAGCATACGTGCCAGTTCATCCTGCATTTCGCCTCCCCCAAGCAATTTGAGCCGAACGTTTGGTAACTCGCGCGCCAGGCGAACAAAAGCGCGGGCGAGTCTATCTACACCTTTGCGCCGAATAAGTGACCCAGAAAAAAGGAAGGTTCGTTCCGACCCATTACAATGCTTGGCTCGGCTGGCGGTTTGGAAGCGTTCGAGATCAGAAAAATATGGCAAATTGCAATAGCTGCGCCGCACACCAAACTCCCTTTTATAACCCTCCACCGCAAACTGCCCGATCCCCCAGATCGGAGCGCAAGAAGCGTGCAAGTTGGCAAGCAACTGATGTCGTAGCAACCGGCCCACCCATTCCGGTCTTCTAAATCCGGGCCGCTCCCCCCAAAAACACCACGCTTTACCGCTAGCCGCACGTTCATTAAGTAGTAAACGAGCTGACCTTTCCGCGTAGTAGTTAAAGATTGCAAGGTCGGCGTTTTTGATCTCTGTTCTGACTTCCTGGAAGCGATTGGATTCTTCATCCAGGCAAACGGCTTCGTGTTGAAGTGGGGATGCACTCCAAAGCCGAGACTGGCTGGTGCGGTGCAAATAAACGACTTTCAGCTCAAGCCTACCTAAACCCATAACAGCGTTAAAAAGCTCCGCTTGATAGGGTGAAACCAGATGAGTAATGATCACAACACGCATAGACATAGCAGGCTGTGAGGACTAAACAACCAGCATTTAGGTAACCTTGTATCCTCCCAATTTGATGATTAACCGAGAAAGGGCGACCCACGCCAGCACAACATAGCTCACCAAAATCAACTCCAACGTAGAACGCAGGCCTGAAAAAAGCGCCATCATCATTACACTGTAAATCAAAATAGCCCCGAATGTTCTTCTTTGCAATAGTAACTGATTCGCCATGCCCGCCAATACACCGTAGAGCCAGCCACCCAGGATGATGCCAATCAGGCCAATAGACATATACAGTTCTCCGAGAGCGGTGCACGAGTAAGAAACACCTTCCGCACCAAGCGCAGCCGGCAGATCAAACCCCGGATCAACCGGCTTGCCCGGCCAAAAAATACGCGGAATAGGACGCACCAGAACCCAAACGAGATATTGATGGTAGACGTAAGGGTGGGATTCCGGAATAAGTTGGATTATCTGACAAAACCGGTAAAAATTATCGTCTACATGCAGGTAGTCACGTTCGAAAACTTGTTCCTTCTGATCTCTCTCGAACAGCTCCGTAAACCCGACCGAACGATACTCTACCATCAATTGCATGATCACCAGAATCGCTGCCAAGCCAAGAGCAACGGTAACTGAATGCCAGATCCGTAATCGCCGCTCCGTCAAAACCCAAAGTATAAAAGCCATGCCAAAGATTACCCCTACAATGCGACGACTCCCGCCTTGCGCGATAAAGATCACCATTATCAGCGACATCAAGAACGACAATACTGTACGCGTATTGATCCAGCTTGTGCGGCGGGCAATGATAACGGTAAGGGTAGGTAGCAAATAGCCGAAGTATGCCATGTGGTCGAGAAATGCGTCCCAGCCCCCCAATTGTCCACGCTGCCAGGGAGCCCCCCAGCGACTTCCGCCCAGGTAAGAAACCATCTCAATTACATTGAAGTTACAGGGTATGGCGAACTTAAGCATACCGAGTGTAAAGGCAGCAACAGCCAGAACAAAATAAATATTGGCCGAGAACTCAATTGAGGCTCCCCTGACAATACTTTCCGGAAAACGCAACGGGTGCATGCTAGCTCCTATCCAAACGGCTATGACAAACAACCCGATGCCGATAAACGCCGTGTTTACTTGTTCCGGTTGTATGTCCTCCATCAGGTAGGAGCCTTGTAGTAAATCCAAAAGCAACCAATAAATCGGCCCCAGCGCCAACAAATGTTCACCAAGCAGGATTGATTTTTGATCGCGTAAGGCAGCGATAACCGGGGCAACAGCAAGACCAACCGACAAAGCCAATGCAGAATTGAACAACGCGCCTCGCGGCCCAGGATCAGCGGGAACCAGGTTAATCGCCAGTGCCGTCCCTACAATTGTCGTAATAATTGCCAGTAACGGGAAACGCGTAGTTTCAGGTTGTGCTACTGTAACCCCAACCGGTCGCGGCCTTGCGGTAACAAATGTTTGCATTAATTTATAACCTTGTAAGCGAGTCTGCTAGAGAAGGCAGACTAAATCGCTCTTCTACAGCAGAGCGTGCCGACATATCGGCCAGTTTGCTTGGGTTGCACAAAACATCCAATAATACATCCGCAATCGCTCGACCGGACACCTCAGGCAGCAAGATGCCATTTTCACTTTGGCGTACTACATCACCACAAAAACGGGAAGCAATGACGGGCAATTTCCAAGCCTGAGCTTCCAATTGTGTCAGACCAAACCCGTCTGAGAAAGTAGGAAAGACAAAGACATCTGCCTCACGATAATAGTTTGCTGTAAGGCTGCGCCGCACCGGCCCTATCCAACGCACCTGCGGATGGTTAAGCATGCTGCTATCAACCTGAACCTGTCTTCTTCCCACAATCCAAAATTCTACCGGCTCATGCTCTAACAAGCGTACAGCATCAAGCAATGCTAGAATACCTTTTACCAAAGTCACTTGCCCCAAGAACAGCACGCGCAACGGGCGCGCAGTAGTAAACTTTACTGGATATTCACGCTGAAAACCGGTTGATGCTTGCGATGGCTCATACGCCAAAGGAATCACAGTGATCTTTGCCGGCGGCACTCCTTCCCTTGTAAGGGCGTCGCGTGACCACAAAGAGTTCACGACGATACGATCTGCCAGCGCGCATTCCTCACTCCAATCATCCCAATATTTAGCTGGTACTCTTTGTTTGCCATCAGCCAATACCGAGGAGAGTTGCGCTGCTTCTTCCGCGCGGCGCTCCATTACTCGCCCAGGATCAATCTGCCCAAGGACGGTGAACCATCCTTGCTGCTTACCAAAACGCAATAACTCGCGTGCAGCATAACTGTAGGCAAACAAAATCGGTGCGGCGCCAGATTTACGGCTCATAGAAGAAGCGAAGCAAGTCAGAATGCCTAAAGCTCGCCGCTGAAACCAACCATTGCGTTCCAGAATTAGTTGCCAACTCGCCAGCCCACGTAAGCGTGACACAAGCTCGAAAGTGAGTGTCGCCAGGTTCCAGGCATAGACAGGCTCGTTTACCAAGGCTGGGTGAAAACGCTCGCGCAGGCGACGAACACGGCTGAGTGGATGACCGGGCGGCACCCAGGTCTCAGTTACCAAGCCGCCCAGACACTCAGCCATATGCAAAGCACGCGCAACAGCGTAATGCTCACGCGCTCCGATTTGACAACAGATCCAGGAGCGTTGCTCTGCTTTCCCCGCTCTCACCTGCTCGCTCCTTCAACTAGCTCTGGCGCAAGCCGCAAACGAGCGTGGAGAAAGTGCCTCTCGACTAACTCGAAGCAAAGCAGCGTTACAGCTAAAACGACAAGCCCACCGATCAACGCCAACCAGCCGTGCATCGGGCGGCCACCTCCAACCTGGATTACCCAAGCTGAAAGCAGCACCAGTAAAGGAAAATGACAGATATAGATGGTGTAAGAACGAATGCCGAGGAACTCCCAGACCCTGAATAGCCGACTCTTAGACCAGTGTTTAGGCAAGAGGCCGAAAACTGCTACCGCCCCTACACCCAAAGCCAAGTTCACGACGAGCAATAACCAGGCAGAATTGAACAGTACGCGCCCTAAAATCCCGCCCAAAAGCACCACCAGCAAACCCAAACCAACCCATTGAGGCAGTCGCCTACGACACACCAATTCCGCACACCCTGCCCCAGCAATCCACAGATAGTAATGACCCACAACGTTAAAGAGGAAACCTTTGGCCGCCAAGAGGAAGGCTAGCGGCGACAGAATAGCTACTACGACAAACGCAGCGCGACCAATTGTCAGCCGCAGCCGCAACCAAAGCGGATAAACAGCATAATAAACTGCCTCAAAGCCGAGCGACCACAAAGGGCCATTGCTCCCGAAATCTTTACCTAGACCGACGGGTAACAGTAATAAAGCCGGAATAACTGCCGCAGCTGAGTAACCTTTGTTGGCAACATTGCTGTCCAACAAAGCATCGCCAGTTCGCCCCTCATAAAGTACCGGCCAGAAATGATGACCAAACGCATCAACTACAAGCGTGAGAAGCAGGGCCAGAGCATAGGGCGGAATCAGACGGTGAATGCGCCGCGCAAAATAATCTGACGCATTGAACTTAACCTCTTTGTCGTATGCCAACTGTTGCGAAGTGCGTAGGTGAATAAAAAAACCGCTCAATACGAAAAAGACCATCACCGCTTCGTGCCCATAGCGCAAAGAGGCCGAAGCATAGGCGAGTATGTTCTCCCACCAAGCATGCGGTTGCCGTGTCCAATTGGCATGCCCCGTCCACAGGAGCCAACGACTGTGCCCAGCCAACACGTAAACGGCCAGTAAACCACGCAAACCATCTAAACTGCGCAAATTGATTTCCAAAAGCTTGGGGCGGTCAACTTGTAGCAGCCGCCAGCAGGTTGTGCCGCAAGTTATAGAGAGACACAAACGTAATTAAAACCGATGTATTTTTTGATAACCAGAGCGTTCCCCTTCTTTGATCTTACGAAAAATAGCCAACTGTGTCTTGTAAAGCCGCTCAGCTACTGAATACTTAAGTCGTTGGATAGCCGACTCCGCACGATACTGGACAATTGACACAGGCTCAAAGAAGTCCGCCAGATTTGTACGTACAAATCTCACTACCTTTGCTACTTCAACGTCAGAGCTATCATCAAACAACACGTATCCGCCAACGTCCGCCAACGAGCGAGCAAAGTAAAAATCGCAGAAGACATCCTCAAATCGGTGTGATCCATCAATGTAGATCAATTGAAACTTTAGACCTTCATCAACCAATTGCGGTAGCGCTATTGATGAGAGTTGCTCACGCACTTGGACGTACTCACTCAGTCGCGCTTCTTCAAGCTTGAGCCTACCTACATCGTCAAACCCCGATCGTTGAAACCCATCTATAGCAATGTGCTGCTGGCATGGCGCAGATTGCAAATCCCGCAAGGTCGCAGCAATGGTTAAAGTAGAGCCACCACAGGCCATACCAACTTCTAAGGTTCGTTGGGGACGAATATCTAGCATTATTCTGCGGATTGTCAGTAAATTGTTTATAGTCGATAACCCGCTTGTTAACTGAAAAGGCTGCCCCGAACGCCCAATTGCCTCACGTGTGTTATATAGATCCTCCAAGGTTGGACAAAACTTCAATTCAATAATCCCATTGTCCATAAACTAAAAGACCTCATTGATGGGGCTACGTCTTAAGGCAAGATATGACCTTATTGCCTGTGGTTTGATCTGAAGCCGATAGCGACGATGAGTAGATAAGTGAGCTGGGATCGATAGTATTCCAGTAATGATGCCTCGCCAGCGCCTGTGCAGTAGCAGCCAAATAATACGATTGACACATTGAGCCAAGCCAATACACCAAAGGGAAGAGGGATAGCGCAAATAAGCCAAGAGTGCCAGATTTGCAATGCTGCCTGCTGTCACTTCGGGAGCCGCATGCCGCTCCAAATCCGTATCGTGAAAAACCCGCAGCCAAGGGGTTCTTAGAATTCTACCGCTTTGCGCATGCAGTCGCAGCGCAAAGTCTACTTCTTCCATTCCATAAGCCACTGGCAGTGGCACATAGCCGCCTGTGGCTGAGAAAGATGTTCGCCGATACACACACGCTCCACCTGCAAAATCAGAAACCCACTTGGCAACTTGCTTGTCTGGCTCAATAACCTGGCCTTGGTGGTAAACAGCAGCGCAAAGAATCGAAGCCGCAGGAAATTTTTCAAACAATGCTAGCACGCGCGCAAAATAGTCAGCGTCAATTGGATATGAATCGTCATCGAAACTCGCTACAAACTCATTCTTTGCTGCAGCAACCAATTTGTTTCGTCCCCCACCTGGCCCAACGTGATCCTGACTGAGAATGATTTGCAGATCTGGATAAGCTTGACGTATTGCCGCCGCGCATTGTTCCTGATTGGCGTCTACGTGGATGATGATTTCATCCGGCCTCGGCCTGCAATCTTGGAGTTTCTGTAAAGTGATCAGCGTTTGCCGGACGCGCTGGTAAGCGGTGACGATGGCAGTAATACGACAGGATTGATTGGCGTCGCTACCGATCATCTTCAGGCGTCAATCAAGGGAGAAAGATATTGCTGCAAAATACTAGCAAGAGCACGTGCGCCCGCTTCGTTTGGATGAAACCCATCACGATAGAAAAAGCCCCCATCTGCGGATTGCGAGTTTAGTCGCGCCCCCCAGTCGAAGAACTCCACGCCTACAGAATTGGCAAGCTTGCTCAAATTCGCGTTTATCAATTGGAAACTTTCAGGTGAGCTGGGGAAGCATCTACTATCAACTGGTAAAAGCCCAAGCATGAGAATACGCGCCTTTGTTTCCTGTAAACGTGCCAGCAGGGTTGAATACTGCTCCAACAATCGCTCCGGCTTCATCAGCGACACGCCTGGCCTGGCTTTTATAAGGCGCAGCCGAACAGTTTGCTTCAGCATATCAACTGTGACTTGCTTCGCTCTACGCCACCAGGTCGTGCTAAAGTAACAGCGCGGATCCATAGCAGCATACCCTTTCCAAGAATGCGGCAGCCACCAGGGCCAAGCACCATCGTGCAGCATTGCTGGCCGCAGAATCCCTTCCAAGCTACCCCGAAAGATGATTACCAATTCTGGTTTCAAGCTGGCAATCAGCGGCAGCCATTCGAAATCAGTCTCTATCGTCCGGCCTTCGCATGCGAAATTCCAAAGCCAGAACATATGCCCGCTCTCTCGTTCATCAACGTTCAGCCGCCCTGCCAAATTAACTCGGAGGAAAGGATTGAAACTGTCGGGATCAACCTTGCGTAGACGCACTTCGTTAACAACAAGATCCGTGCCGCTTCTGTTTGCTTCGGCCCGCAGCAGTGTTACCAACTCGGTTACATAACTGACGCGGCTAGAACCAACTCCTTCAGTCAAGCTATCACCTAGAAAAACCCAATTGGCCACACTAGCGCGCATTACCTTCTATTGTTAACGCGTAATTGGTAGCAGTATGCGCCCCAGAGCGCGAATACGGCCATTGAGTCGCGCGACAAAATCAGCGAATTTTGACCGACGTATCGCTCCGAAGAAGTTACTGGCTGTTTCCACCACAAAGTAAATACAAACCAGGCAAAAAGCACGTAAAGCGCCTGTACCCATTGTCCGAGATAGAACTAAATAACGATTGTATAAGTCATCTTCTGCTGCAACCGTAGCCGAAACCCGTCCGCCGGGCGCGTGATGGTGAGCCATGCGTGCGGCTGGGCAAAACAGAATCTTGCCAACCTGTGAAAGCTTTAGCCCTAAATCTACATCTTCATTCATAGTGCAGCGATGCAAAAAGAAATCTGAAAACCCTCCGGCTTGGATGTAAGCCGAACGCCGCACCAGGCTATTACCAGTTCCCAGCCATTCCATTGGCCGGGGGTCATTGGGCACAGGACTGTATCCGAAACGCAACAGCGGCCCTACCACGCGCCCCTGCCACGAGCCTGAAGGCATTCCAAGTACATAACGCAAATACCACGACCAAGCGCGCGTCGGTTGCGACCAGGACTGGTTGTTGAAATCAGCCGTAACAGCAACTACGTCAGGATTATCTTTCAACAGAGTAAATAACTCTGCCACACAGTTAGGCTCAAGGACCACGTCGTCATCGAGCAGCAACAGAAACTCACCCCGCGAAGCGCGAATAGCGGCCTCACGTTGTCGCACAGCATTCGGCGGTGCCACCGGAATCCAGTGAATGTTCAATCCAGCCTCAGACCAATGCGGATCAGTGCACAAAGATTTGATAGCCTGCGTTTCACCGCCATCTGCAACGACCACTTCTTTTACTTTGAAGGTTTGCGCAGTCAGCGATGCAAGTAGCTCGGACAGCGACTCTGGCCGCCCAATAGTCGGGACGATAACGCTGATTGGCTCCGTTTCAGAGAAGGCCATAAGCTCTGGTTCAGAGAGTGTGCAAGTAGACAGCATCAGCCTATTTTGCGCATCCAAAAGCTCGCCTGGCCGTTATAGCTATTGCGTTGAATACCTGGCCATAAGCATTCCACTGCTTCAGTGTGATCGAGGCAAAGCCAATGATTGGTTGCGACCACAGCAAAGGCACTGTTGAAAGCCAGAAATGCTTCGAGCAGATATTGTTCGCTAAAAGCGATGCGCTTCTCAATCAGCCATTCGGCGGGGTAGTCGCAAGGAAAGAAAATATCGTGCACGTGAACCCAGACGCCCGTGGGGAGCGCCGGGAGAACCTCCAGAAATTCGCGGCACACATCACCACCAAATCTCACTGCGTGGCTCGAATCAATAAACAGGATGTCGCCACTTTTGAGACGTGCGAAAACCTCCAGGTTAAGGCTTTCGACCGGCTGCTCAATTAGCTCAATGTCCAATCTGGCTTCCGTCAGACGCGGTTGGGGAAAAGGTTCTACGCAAGTCAGTTTGCCTGGGCATCCTTCAAGTCGGTTTCGCCGCAGAGCCTTGTCAGCAATGCGGGTGGAGTATCCGCTGCCGATCTCGATAACCTGTTGTGGCCGCAAGTCACGAATCAAGGCGTAATAGAGCGCCGCATCAAGTCCTGCAAAGTAATCATTATCAAAGTTGAAGCCGTTTGGTTCAGGTTCTCTAGCCAGTTCTTCCAACTCACAACGAAACTGTTTCCCAAGGCGGCGCAACAAGGCGACTTGTTCAGTTAACCTGAAATCAATGGCGGGTGATTGACGACGCTGGCGAGTCGCAGCCGGAGTAATGGCAGCGAAGTCCGGTAACGGTTCGTAATAATGAATGGGCCGTAGATGATGCCCCCAACGGTCTGTAATCGTCGGGTTCATACGCAGCAAGAATAAGACATGCCGCATAATTCGCGCTGGCAGCATCCTGGCAAACCCAAGTGTGGCGTTATTGAAGAGTTCTTTATCCAATCTGCCCACAAAATAATACTCAGGAACAAGCCATCAAGACTGAGTGCGATTGCTGACAAAGAGCTTCCATAAAGACACTCCGCACGGCATTGATTCCAAAATAGCGCCGTCCCACGTCCAATGCCCGCTGGCCGAAGATAAAGCGAAGTTCGGGGGCCACGGCCAGCCGTTGAACTGCCTGCGCTAATGCTCCCGCGTCCTCTCTATTCACCACTTCAGCCACGCCGGGATTCTCATTCGCCCAACGTGTAGCCGAGCAGTATTCGGGGCCATAAATCAACAACGGCAATCCGACCGCAGTGTAATCGGTCAGCTTGCTGGGAAAGCTTATCTTCATATTTGCTTCATCGGCAGAGTCAAATGACATTGGCACAAAAAGTACATCAACCTCTTCACGGAGTCGCTTCATCAATTCGTCAGAAGTCACCAAACCACGTAACTCTATGCCATGCCCCTTCAAACCAGTTCGCTGCGCGTCTTCTGCTTTCAGCGGCCCAAAGATCAACAATTGTCCGTGCACTACCTCCAACGCCTCGGCTAGTGATTTGAGCGCGCGAGCATAGCCCGGCGAATTGATAGTGCCAGCGAAAGCCACAGTGAATTGATGGTCGTTATGGGCCAGCCGCCCAGGTGGGGATTCATACTCGATACAGTTGGCTGAACGAGACGGGTAAAGAACTGTGCCATCGCTACCGTAGCGTTTGCGATAGACTTCGCGCATATACGGTGAGACGCACATTCGCGATGCTGCCGCACGATAGATGGAGCCAAACTTCTGATCCAACCAATCGGCTACACTAGGCAAGACCTGACTTATGCGCGGCAAGTCGTCGTGACAGATCAAGTGCAAAGGTAATTCACATTGTTCAGCAACCTGAGCCGCAGTCAGCCAGGAAAACCCGTGTGTAACAGTCAACACTGCTTCTGGCTTGAAACTGCCCAGCAATTTTCTCAACCGTTTTACACGCAAGCCAGCCGTCTTCATTAGCCAAGTGCTATACCAGCGATTAAAACGCGTATGGAGCAATCGCTGGTGGCTTTGTTTAAGCTCAACATATTCCACGTTAGATAATCGTCGTTGAGGTTGTGAGTGTAACAGGCCACTTTCGACAACACGCAATCGGTCATTAGGGTACTCGGTTAGAAGGCGATAGATGAGTGCCGAGCCGTGATATGAGGCTTCGACAGGAACATCTGCCAGATAAAGCAGTCGAGGTAGACCCGAGGCCATTTCGTTCGAATTGGAAACTTCTTCCTCGATTAAGCCTGTCATACTAATGCTTCTCGGCGTTATTAACGCCTCACTCGAAGATCCAATCAATCACTTCAGACCCAATCAAGCCAGATGAACCTATAACCAAGAATCGCTTCATATAGATGTAAAAGCCCGGGCAGGCCGCTTGGTTATATACGCTTGGTGGTTGGCTTGCGAAGAATTAAGAGAACGTGATCGCGTGTACAAGTGTAGGCTGGCGCGACCGGCCAGTTTTTTGCTCGACGAAGAAGTGGGGTGAGTTGAAGCACAGTGCGTGAAAGAAATGTTTGCTGTCGAAATTGCCAATAGGCAAAGTGCCGACTAAATTGGCGCAGCTTTTCGACCGGCGAATGGCTGTAGTGGCAAACTTCTTTCCAACTTTCAAGCTGTGCCCCTAACTCAGCCGCCAAGTATCTAGCGTGTTTGCGAGTCAACATACATAGATGTTCAACACATAAAAAATACCAAAAATGCGCCGGATCACGGCGACATGTAAAGCAATCTCCATTCCCGGTAACAATCAGCAATATACCTTGGGGCTTCACCAACTGGAAAAGTTTGCTTACGACTAACAAAGGATTTTGTAGATGCTCGAATACATCTACCATAACTACCGCATCAAATGCCTGTTTATACTCTTGTTCCAGTGCCATAGAGGACACTATTTTCACCCCTTTAACCTCTGCTTCCGCCGCAGCTTCTTCGTTAATTTCATACCCATAACAGTCATGTCTATTCACAAGGTATGATAACAAACGCCCTGAACTACAACCAAAATCCAGAATCTTCGCACCGGTTGGCAATGAACCTAGCATTTTCAATGTAGCATCTTCAGTAGGGAACGTTCCGTCCAACTCCCATTTTCGAAAATCCACTGACCGATAGTAATCTCCAAGTTCAGCTTCAGAAAGTGCAGGGGTGCGAAACAGTAGGCCACAAAATAAACATTCACGAACAAAACTGGGGGGCTGCTTGAATTCACGCCCAGCAACTGTAACCACAATCTCTGGGGACACAGTACCTGTTGCCTCAGAGTTTTCTGTACCGCAGGCTGGACAAATTCTATTTTCGGCCATTCTGGAAGGAATCGAGATCGCTGTATACAAACTATGACCCGTAACGCACTCGTTGGCCATATCGGACAATTGGCTGCTCAAATAGGCGCGACGAAATAACTGCAACAATTAACGTAGTAATGATGGCCAGCAGTGTTACCAATCCGCTCTTATAATCTGCGATATGTGGCGGCTGTCGAAGTAGCATTGTATGTAACAAACCAGAGATAGGCTGATGAAACAAATAGACACCATAAGAGATGGTGCCTAACCAGACCAAGTAACGGTTTGAGAATACCCGGCTAGTCAATCTGTTACTTGAAAGCAGCGCCAGCATAATGACTGCCAAGCTCACCACCGCCAAAATCGTGTAGCCACCAAACGACATCCCACGAGAAGCACTCCCCTGGTTTTTAACCAACAACGCAAAAAGTAGCAAACCTCCAAGCAGAATTGTAGTGCGAATCCAGTTAAGGCGCTGCTTCAGCCATTCGTGCAGGGTTTCATTACGTAACGCCAGTGCACCCAGTACGCCCAGAAACAACGCATCATACCGTCCCGGCAATAACACGTATCCCGCAAGACCAGCGTGAGGATGCGTTAGAAACAAAGCCACGCGAACTACTGGCGCTGTTATCACCAAGACCCCCAAAATCCAGGGAAGTAAATGGGTGGGAGCGAATCTGATAAGTAAGGGCAGGACAACATAAAACTGCTCTTCGACTGCGAGCGACCAGGTTATCGCTATCCAGTTAGCGTTCATTTCACCGGTCGCAGCCATCATATTATTTTGCCAATAGACCGCATACGACCAAATGGGCAGAGCATCACCGAACAGCCACTTGAAACCTTCTCCCCAAGCCCCTAACCCTGACATAGTGGCGAGCGCGAACAGGCAAAACATCAAATAGTAGAGTGGGAAGATGCGACAGATACGGCGCACATAGAATGCCTTGAAGTAGTTTGGCTGCGAGCGGTTATCGAGCAGGATGCCGCCGATGAGAAAGCCGGAGAGCACAAAGAACAAGTCAACCCCCGCCCAAGTCAGCGACAGTAGCTTCATTCCATAAGCAGCAGTAGACCCCGGTCTCGTTTGCGCCTGGCATACTAGATAATGCCACACAAGCACCAAAGCAATCGCCAGACCACGGATCCCGTCAAGTTCAGGAATCCTTGCGACGCGAGAAACCTTCGCCGGGGCACCGATCAGGCTGGTGGTTTCCATTACACGCATGTTTCAACTGGAAGCGCGGATTGGCTTTCAGACTCAATAGCCTTGAAGATTGGAGTTGAAACACAAAGGTGCGCAAGCGACCCATATCCGCTGCTTTGTCGGTAATCAAAAGGATAACCCAGCGGATTTGAGTAGAGCACGTCGAAGCAGAGCGCATTTTCTACGTAGTGGTCCCAATTGGAATTTACGATAGAAGTGGTGAGGTCGAAATAGTATCGTCCAGATGCGAGCCATAAAGGTTCAAGCTCTAAAACGCACGAATAGATCCCTGTACCGCCTGGCAGCATTTGACCGTGAAACTGGTAAAGAGACGAGAGTGCGATTCGTGCGCGGGCTGAATCAACTAGAAAAGCTTCCAGAGATAATCCGGCAGCCCCATCCGTCTGAAAGACTACTGCCAGTCGAAACGTATCACCAGGTGTGTAGTGCTCCGTTGGCATCCCCGTTTTATCTAGCAAATTGGCCTGCAATAGCTTTGTATGGCGACCACTTCCCCAATTTCGCGTTTGAGCATCGGCGGCCTTGCTTAGCGCTGAACTTGTGTAAAACTCAATTGCCGAATCAGCCGACCCCTCAAAAGCTAACTGCCCAGTATTGAGCACAATTCCCCTTTGGGTAAGACTTTTGACGGCAGCCATATTATGGCTGACGAAGAGCACAGTACGCCCTTCATTCCCCGCTACATCTTGCATCTTGCCCAAACATTTTTTCTGAAACTCCGAGTCACCAACCGCCAGGACTTCATCCACGATCAGGATGTCTGTTTCCAGGTGCGCAGCAACGGCAAAGGCCAGCCGCATATGCATGCCGCTCGAATAATGCTTGACCGCCGTATCGAGGAATTTTTCTATCTCGGCAAAGGCGACGATCTCGTCAAACTTACGCGCAATCTCTTCTTTCCTCATTCCCAGAATCGCGCCGTTGAGGTAGATGTTTTCACGCCCGCTCAATTCAGGATGGAAGCCGGTGCCGACTTCCAACAAGCTGCCGACACGACCGTGAATGGAAACCTGCCCCGTTGTCGGTTCAGTGATGCGCGACAGGATTTTGAGCAGCGTGCTTTTACCCGCGCCGTTGCGGCCAATCACGCCGATGACTTCACCGTGTTTGATCTCAAAGGAAACGTCCTTTAGCGCCCAGAATGCGTCGTCGTGCTCGGCAGGCTGATGGCCATTGGGGCTGAAGGCGGCGCGCGCGCGGCGAATTGGCGCAGACATCGCCTCGGTCAACTTATCACGCAAGGCAACATAACGTTCGCGCTTGCCGATGCGGTATTGTTTGCCTAAGCCTTCACAGCGGATGGCAACGTCACTCATCTCAGATTATATCGGCGAAGTTTCTTTCCATGCGTTTGAAGTAGAACGCGCCGCCGATAAGCAACACCACCGCAGCCAGCGCCGAAGCGGCAATCAGCGGCCCGGGCTTGGTATTGGTACCTAGTAGCGCCCAACGGAAGCCTTCAATGACGCCTACCATCGGATTCAACCCGTAGATTGTGCGCCAGGGTTCGTTCAACAAAGTGCTGGGGTAAGCGATAGGCGTGGCAAACATCCAGAACTGGGTGAGGAAGGGCACGATGTAACGTACATCGCGGTATTCGACGTTGAGCGCCGAGAGCCACAACCCGACGCCGAGTGCGGTAATGATGGCTAAGAGCAAGAAGGCCGGTAGCCAAATAATATTGAGCGTCGGGACAATGCCGTAATAAAACATCATCACGAGCAGGACAGCGAAGGCTAGAACGAAATCTATGACGCCGGAAATAACCGTTGAGATGGGGATAACAAGGCGCGGAAAGTAGACCTTCGTTATCAGGTTGGAGCTGCCGACCAGGCTGTTGGAAGACTGATTCAAGCCGTTGGCAAAAAACGTCCAAGGAACCAGCGCCGCATAGGAAAAGATTGGGTATGGAATGCCATCAGACGGAATCTTCGCCAAGCGTCCGAAGAAGAGGCTGAAGACCAGCATCGTAAAGAGCGGCTGGATGATGGCCCAGGCTGCGCCCAGCGCCGTCTGTTTGTAGCGCACTTTGATGTCGCGCCAGGTCAGAAAATAGAGCAGCTCACGATATTCCCAAAGCTCATGCAGTTTAAGCGAAACCCAGCCTGTTGAGGGCTTGATGAGCAAGGTCGGTAGCGCGCCATTTGGCTTTTGTTTTTCTTCAAACTGATTTGCTATTGCAGCCATAAATTAAGTTGTTTGATCGTCTCCGAGGCAGATCGGCTTTACTAGGCAGACCAATCCCCACCAAACCATAAAGGAAACCTCTTGCCGAGGCAGCATCAGATTGAACAATCTCTTTCCAGTTTTAACCAGCTTGCAACCAAGCAAGCTGGCAATTGGCAGGCCTATTCTTTACACCAATCATTACATTTGCTCTCTCGCTCAGCACATAATGTTTTGGATTGCAGACCCACAGCTTCGAAGAACGTGTGTCGGTGAGGGGACGCTACAACGCAAGGCCATTCACAGAATCACTGTCTGTCGAACTTCGCCCTGCTGATAATGGTCATTCGGTTGGTCACCATAATATTCAACTTAGCTTTCCCACGTCTAGTGAAATTTGAGGTAGGAGTGAATTCAGATCAACCGGAGATTACCCGAAGGCTTTAGATAAATCCACCAGGCTGAGGCGATTGTTTTTGACTTTAATCTTCTGGCTCGCCACGATCCATCTGGATTTTTAGCGTATGGGCCAACGCTGATTGTTTGATGATCTACGTCTGAATTGAGGCCTGCCCTCATTTCTTCAATCCCGCCGTCCAGTTCGTCACCACCGTGAGCGGCGTCTGGGCCGATTCTTCGACCGAGGTAAGGATGAGAAACCGCTGGCCGTCGGCGCTGACATCATATCTGTAGGTTGTGTTGACAAACAGCGGAGGCATCTCGAACAACGCCTTTGGCGCGCCCGCCTCGAAGCTGGCAGCGCTGGCTTTGACTTCGACAGCCATCAGCTTGTTGTCCGGCGATTGAAAGAAAACCTCACGCCCCGCGCGCCGCCAGCGCGGCACAGCGCCGCCACTGGTGGATATTTGCCATTGGCCGCCAGAGGGCGGGAGGCTCTGCACATAGACCTGATCTGTGCCAGTCTCGTCCGAGACGTAGGCGACCCAGCGACTGTCGGGTGAAAAAGCGCCTCCTCGCTCGTTGGACGGTGAGCGCAGAAACGCGAAGGGTTTTCGCTCGCTGAGTGGGAGAATCCAGAGATCCAGTTTTGTTTGCTGGTCGGACATCGAAAAAAGAATGAAGCGCCCATCCGCTGACCAGTCGAACGGGACTACGCCACGTTCTGCTTGCCAGAGCAATTCTTCATCACCCACACCGCTCGCCTGTTTGGTATAAAGACCACGTCGCCCACCTTTATCGGAACCGAAAACGACGGCGCTTCCGTCTGGCGACCAGACCGGAAACAAATCGCTGGCAGGATCGAAGGTCAAGCGTTGATCCCTGCCGCTCGCAAGGTCGAAGAGCCAGACATCGCGGTTCTTGCTGTGTGGGTCAAAGCGGAACGTCGCGACGCGCTTTTCATCTGGCGAGAGTCGGGGAACGTCGTACTGGCCGGACGGCGTGGGAGAGCCGATCTGTCGGCCATTGCGATCCATCCAAATGAGTCTGGTCTTGCTCGCCCCGCCACTGCGGTAAATCAGCGCGCCACCTTCTGAGACTGAGAAGTACGCCTCGACACTGTCTCTGACAAAAGCCAACTGTTCAGCCACCGTGGACGCCTGCCCCGCGAGTTCGAGCGTGTTCGCATCAAATTGCTGAGCCATCAGCGAACCTTCTCGCATAAAAAGCAGCCAGCCAGGCGGCGCATAAACTGCCTGCGAGTCGCTGTCAGTGATGCGTTTGGGCGGCCCTCCGTCCAGCGATCCTACATAAACTCCCCGACTCTCTGCGCGGCTGCTGCGGACGTAGTAGAGAAAGCGTCGCCCGTCAGGAAGAAATTGCGGGAAGCGATAAGCGGTCTGCCCGCTTGTTCGATCAAGCGCGGCGACCTGAGTTGGCTCGCCGCCTGCCGCTGGCACACGGTACAGAGGCTCGCTGACTGCGCCGGAAGTAAAGATGATCGTCCCAGCCTGATTCCACGCGCCACCGCGAATCCCCGGGCCGGACACATTGCACAGCGGCTCAACTAGGCTGCCGACAAGATCAATCTTCTTGAGCTTGTCGTGGGCAAAGAAACCTATGAAATGACTATCGGGCGACCAGAATGGATAACGAGCGTCCTCAGTGCCAGGCAGGGATTTTGCCACCAACGAATCAAGCGGACGCAGCCAGAGCAACCTCTTTCCGTCGGCATCCGTTGCGGTGAAAGCCAGATGGCCACCATCGGGAGAAACAGCTATCGAACCGACCACCAACTTCTCTGGCAACAAGATGGAAGAGCGCGTGGCCACGCTCGCGGCAGGCGCGCTGCGAAAATAGGCGATGGCAAAAGGCAGTAGCGCGATAAGCGATAGCGCGCAGAGCGCAGTTGCCGCAATCCAAATGAGCCGCTCACGCCGCACTCGGTGTGAGATGGCTTTCTGCTCTCCGCTTACCGCAGCCTGTGACGTTGCCATTGAGCTGAGCGATTGAAGCGCAAATCCCAAATCGCTGGCTGATTGAAAGCGTTGCTCAGGCTGTTTTGCCAAACAGCGGCGCACAATCAGATCGAGTTGCGGCGCAATCTTCCCGCTCGTGGTTTCCAGCTCTGGCGGCTCCTCTCGCAGGATGGCGTTCATCGTCTCGATTGCTGACTCGCCCTGGAACGCGCGACGGCCTGCCAGCATCTCGTACAAGATCGCTCCGAGCGCGAAGATGTCGGTACGGGCGTCAGCCTCCAACCCGCGCGCCTGCTCCGGCGACATATAGCCGACCGTTCCCAGCACTACGCCGGGAGAAGTGAGTGGGGGAGCGGGAGAGTGGGGGAGCGGGGGAGTGGGAGAAGCTGCTCTTCTTTTCTCCCACTCCCCCGCTCCCCCATTCCCCCACTCCCCTACTCTCCCACTCTTCTCTTTCAGCTTCGCCAACCCGAAGTCAAGAATCTTGACGCGGCCATCGCGCGTGACGAAGAGGTTCTCTGGCTTCAAATCGCGATGCACGACGCCTTTCTCGTGCGCGGCGGCCAGGCCACGCGCAGTCTGTATTGCGTAATCAACCGCTTTGCGCGTCGGCAATGATCCGCCATTCAACTCGGCGCGCAGTTCTTCACCTTCGAGCAGTTCGGAGACGATGTAGGGCGCGCCTGCCTGTGTGCCGATGTCATAAATGGTCAGGATGTTGGGATGATTGAGCATCCCGGCGGCGCGCGCTTCTTGCTCGAATCTTTTCAGCAGCTCTGCGTCACTGGCGAATTTCGCGGGCAAGACTTTGACCGCGACTTCGCGCGCGAGCCGTTGATCGAGCGCGCGCCAGACTTCACCCATTCCGCCCCTGCCGAGCAGCGACAGGATTTGGTAATGACCGAGCGCTTGGCCAGCCAAAGTGCTTAATTGGCGGGTGGTATAGCCCGCCGTGATGTCGAAGACGGGCGCGTCCATAAAGCTGCCCGTCGCTTCGTGAGCGGCAATCAGCGATTCGACATCAGCCAGCAACGAAGGGTCGCTGGCGCAGGCGTTGGCGAGATAAGCGTCACGCTCGGCGGCGGGGAGTTCGATGGCGGCTTGGAAGATGGCTTTCACCTGTCGCCAGCGTTCGGATGTGATCTGCTCTTCCATAGCTGATCTTCAACGGCTGAGTTCGCGTCTTAGCCAGGCTCTGGCCGTTCTCCACTCGCGACTGACCGTAGCTAGTGAAACGTTCATGACTTCGGCGATCTCTTCATTAGTCAGCCCACTGAAGAAGCGCAACTCGACGATCCGGCCTTGTGGCGGGTCGAGCTTTTCCAGCCGCTGCAGCGCTTCATCGAGCGCAACCAGATCCACCGCTTGTTCTACTGGGAAAAGGTCAACTTCGTTGAGCGAAACCCGCTCGGCTGAGCCGCCGCGCTTGGCGGCCCCGCGCGCTACAGCGTGATTGATCAGGATCTGGCGCATCAAGCGCGCGGCAGCGCCGAAGAAGTGCGCGCGGTTCTGCCAATTCACCTGGCTCTGATCCACCAGTCGTAGATAAGCCTCGTTGACCAACGCCGTTGGTTGCAGCGTGTGATCGCGCCGCTCACGACGCAGATAGCCGCGCGCTAAGCGGCGCAGTTCGTCATAGATGAGCGGCATCAATGCATCACGCGCGCCCTGATCGCCCTGATTCCAAGCGATGAGCAGCCGTGTGATCTGTTCAGGTGTCGAAGTCATTGTTATACCCCGGAAAGAAAACGGATTTTACCCCAGGCGCGAACAAAGTCGAGATTTTTCATTTTTTGCTGAGATGTTTCCTCCTGATTTTCTGCATGCAGAGTTGGCGATAACAAGAAAGTCAGCTTCAGAACAGAAGCTCTATTCAATGTCCACAACTCATGGAGGAAAAATGAAGAATCAAGTTTCAGAGAAGATGGAGGGAGTCAAATTCAGCTATGTTCCGGCGTTCAGATGCGGCTGGCGCGATTTCATTCTCTCTTTCTTTTGGCTAGTAACGATTGGCGCGGGAGCCGCATCTGCCCAAACCTATCAGATCGTAAACACAGAGACTTCGGCGGTCACCGCCGACCTGACCCGGACGGTAACCACCGTGCAGGTTGGCGCCAATTCGCTCAACCGGTTCCAGATGAGCCGCGTAGTCAAAAACGTTCCCCCGCAGGCGTTGCGCGGCGTAATCCTGCTGTTGCCAGCGATCGGCAACGGGTTTGGCAATTACGAAGTCGGCGAAGACAACGATTACAACAATTCGTTCGTCGCTTTCTTTGCGCAGCGCAACTTCGACGTCTGGGGTTACTCCCAGCGCACGCAAGGAATCCCGGCGGGAGCCTGCGAAAGCGGCAGTCTGGATTGTTCGGCGATGGCCGATTGGGGGTTGCAGACCATCGTAAATGACGTTGCCTTCATCCGTCAGCAGATCGGCCAGATGAGTCCCGGGCACGCGCCGGTTGTCGGCGGGTTGTCGCTGGGGGCCATCGCCGCGGTGGCGGTGATCAACGCGGCGCCGCAAGATTATGCCGGAGCCTTACTGCTCGAGGGAGCGCTTTATACTACGGACCCGGAAGTCCGCGCCATCAATCAAAACTTCTGCAACCAACTCGACGGGCTGCTGGCCCAGGGAGTCTATTATGACGGCCAAGCCTTTCCGGGCTTCAAGCTGGTCGTGCAGTTGGCCACGGTCGCCCCTAACGCTCCTTCGCCGCTGCCAGGCTTCCCGCCGGGGTTCACCAATCACCAAGCCTGGGTGGCGGCCCTGAGCACACCGCAGCTCACACCGACCTCGCCGCGTCCCGGCTTCTTCCTGGCTGCTGGCCACGCGCAATCTGACCAACTCTTTTTCGTTAACGACGCCTTGATCCGCGCCAACGCCTCACAGTTTGTTGACTACTTCGCGCTCCGCGCAGTGCGCGACCTCAACTGCGGTTTGGCGGGAGATCGGACGTTTACCAACAACCTACAGAACTTCACCGGGGCGGTCTTTGCCATCGCGGCCGGACACGGGTTCGGCAACAGTGTGAACGATACAGTCGCCTTGATGACGTCGGCTTCGGTAACCATCAAGAGCGCGCCGCCAGCCGGTCACGTTGACCCGTACTTCGCTGTGCAACACCGGCAATTCGTCGAGCAGCCGATCTTAAAGTGGCTCGAACACATTTACCCTTAGAAGTTGTTTGAGGAGTGTTTTGCGGAGCCCCAACGGGACGGCATAAGACAGCCCGGCGCAACGCGCCGGGAAGAAATGAGCAGCGCCTCAAGCCCTGAAAGGGCGGAATAATCAGCAGCTATTACGCCCTTTCAGGGTTTGGGAAACACTTGCTCTGTGTTCCCAGGGCGTTGCCCTGGGCTAACTTATCGCGCCCCGTTGGGGCTTCAGCGGTACTTTTCAAATAGCTTCTTACAGACACCCAGCGACACGGCATTCCAAACGTTACGCCTTGCGCTGTATCAAACAATCGTAAGAGAGATGATCGGCTTCGACCGTCCCTCGCAAAAATCAACAGGAGAAAATCGAATGTTTAGCAATCTTAGTAATGAAAGACAATCCTTCCGCCGCGGCAACTGGTTTAAGCGCGGCCTCGCGATAATCGCGCTTGCAGCGCTCGGCCTTGCCGGGACGCGCGCTGCGTTTGCCGACGAAGTCACTGATTGGCACCAAAACACGGTCAACGCCACACAGACGGCGCGGGCCTCGGCAATTGCTACTATGCGCATCCTCGCTATCGAGCAGGCGGCGGTCTTCGACGCGGTAAACGGCATCGAGCGTGACTTTACGCACATCTACGTCAAACCCAATGGCCCGCACGCGGCATCCAGCCGCGCCGCCGCCATCCAGGCGGCGTTCGTTACGCTGATCAGGTTCTTCCCTTCGCAGAAGACGAATCTCGACGCTCAGCGTGAGGCTTCGTTGGGCGCGCTTGTCGGTGAGGGACAGCAGCACATCAATCTGGGCGTCAAGTGGGGACAGAAGGTCGCCGACGAGATTCTCGCGTTGCGTTGTGGCGATGGCTTTGATGGGGTCTTTCCACCCTTCACAGGTGGGACGGCGCCGGGCCAGTGGCGGCCAACTCCGCCGGGCAATTTAGCGGGGCAAACCCCGGAGCTTGCGGTGATGACTCCGTTCTTGATGACTTCGCCAAGTCAGTTCCGCTTTCCAGCACAGTGGGATCCGAAGCTTGGAATTCACGTGACTTGAAGTCGCGGC